>Ga0079997_118423_pt1 | contig 11437 bp, 10 predicted proteins | sample PerSpoCPS_CMetaG_FD_69200 | JGI IMG/M metagenome (GOLD analysis project Ga0079997, IMG submission 69200) | Archaeal communities from Yellowstone National Park, Wyoming, USA - Perpetual Spouter C (PS_C) MetaG (SPADES assembly) (version 2) | ecosystem: Environmental > Aquatic > Thermal springs >... | reverse complement strand
GCTGCAGAAGATTTCAGAAAATGCGATGAAGACAGAAAACGGGTCAGAGAACTGCTTGAGGGTAGACTCCAGTACGTTGAGTCCGACCTAATCCGCTCCGCACTGGTTGTCGTCGAGTCACCTACGAAGGCCCGCACACTATCATATTTTTTTGGCTCTCCCGCAAAGAGGACGGTCGACGGGTTGACCGTCTACGAGTCGGTGGGGGAGGGCTATGTGGCGTGCTTCACCGCATCCCAGGGACATGTTGTTGACCTTACCACTGAAGCTGGCTTCCACGGTGTACTCGTTGAGGAAGAAGGCTTTGTTCCTGTCTACACCGAGATAAGAAGGTGTTTGAAGTGCGGTGCCCAGGTAACAGAGGGCGAGGTCTGCCCAAACTGCGGTGGAAACAAGTTCTACGGGAAAAAGGACGTTATAACGGCCTTGAGAAATCTCGCAATCGAGTTTGACCAGGTCTTCATAGCAACCGACCCTGACTCGGAGGGTGAGAAAATAGGATACGACCTATTTGTTAACATAAATCCTTTCAACAACAACATCAAACGCCTCGAGCTACATGAGATCACGAGGAGGGCTCTGAGGGAGGCTCTCAAGTCGCCGCGGGATATTTCACATCCGTTGGTTGAGGCGCAGGTTGTTAGGAGAATAGACGACCGGTGGGTTGGGTTCGAGCTGAGCAGGAGGCTTTGGGACTACTTCGGTAGGAAAAACCTCTCCGCCGGCAGGGTGCAGACACCCGTCCTCGGCTGGGTTGTTCAACGTGCCGAGGAGGCTAAAAAGAGACGCACCGTCGTGACGCTCAGGCTCGATGACGGCTCGGAGTTTGACCTTATAGAGCCTCCAAACCAAAACCAGCTCCCCAACCTCCTCAAGGACAAAGCCCTCACAGTCGAGATAGCGGTTGCCGCGCGTTTTGAGCAAGAGGTATTGCCCCCACCACCCTACACAACCGACGCACTGCTAAAAGACGCTTCACTCATACTCCGGATGGACACTTCGGAGGCGATGGAGGCAGCCCAAACACTATTCGAATCGGGTCTCATCACCTACCACCGCACAGGCTCAACATACGTCTCAACAACAGGGATAAATGTGGCAAAAACCTATCTCGAGGAAAACTTCCCCGGCCTATTTAGGCCGAGACATCATGGAGAGCAGGGGGCTCACGAGTGCACAAGACCAACCAAACCCCTCACAAGACGACAGCTCGAGCTCTTCATACAAGGCGGGATGCTGAGACTACCCGTTAAGCTTGAGAAACGACACCTGGATCTTTACGAACTTATCTTCAAGAGGTTTATGGCCAGCCAGATGGCTGCTGCGAAGGTTGAGAGGACGGCCTACAACATTAAACTTCTCGGGCAGGAGATGAAACTGGAGAGGGTTACAGGAGTAATCAGTCCAGGGTTTACGATATTGTATCCGTCTCTGAGGGCCGAGAGGCCGCTGCCCACCGGCATCCACAGAGTTGCTGATTACCAGATTAGAAAAGTCCGCGCAGCTCAGCCCTTCAGAGAAGGCGAGCTAGTGGGTCTCATGAAGGAAAGAGGTATCGGCAGGCCGAGCACATACGCACACATCATTAACGTCCTATACAAAAGAGGATACATAATAAACAGCAATGGCCGAATTCTGCCGACGAGGCTCGGCAGAACCGTCTACAACTTCCTGACAACACGCTACGGCCACCTCGTCTCAGAGGACCTGACACGTAGGCTAGAGGAATTGATGGACGAAGTTGAGTCCGGCAGGCTGAACTACACCGAGGTGCTGCAGAGCTTCTACAAAGAGATCCTCTCAATCGATGAGAAAGCTCCCAGCTCTCAGTAGGATTTGGGAAGCCCTAAGACATGTCTGCCCACATAGCTTAGGATCAGCTCGTTGGTCACCGGTGCTGTTGTGAACAGCCTTATCACGGGATAAAATGTTATGATGTCTGTGTCGAGGTCGAACCCGCTCCCACCGAATGCCTGGAGAGCTATCTCAAAGGCCTCCAAACCAGCCTCAGCGGCCGCAAACTTAGCCATGTTGGCAAGCGCTCCAGCATGCCTACCCGCGTCATATGTTCTAGCGGCCTCGTAGTTAAGCTGGCGGGCGGCTTCAAGATGTATGTAGGCTTTGGCCATGCGGAACTGGATGCCTTGGTACGAGCCTATTGGCTTATCGAAGACAACCCGCTGCTTTGCGTACTCGGCTGCTTTGCGTAGCACGTGCTCTCCTAGCCCTATCGAGCAGGCCGCTATCAACACGCGTTCAACGTTGAGGCCGTCGAAGAGGTAGGCCGCGCCCTCCCCATCCACGCCGACAAGGCTCTCCGCACCGAGCTCCACGTCCTCGAAGTAAACCGTGTACTGTGTCTCAGGCGAGTGTAGTTGGATATTTAACGGCTCGAAGGAGATGCCCGATGTCTTTGTTTCTAATATGAAGAGGGAGAGCCCCTTGCTTTTGTTTTCAACCTCTTCATACTTTCTGGTGCGGGCGACGACAAGCATGTAGTCCGACTCCCGCGCACCTGTTATGTAGGTTTTCTGGCCGTTTAAAACATATCCATCACTTTTCCTGCGGGCGAAGGTTGAGATGCGCCAAGTGTTTGAGCCCGCCGCCGGCTCTGTAAGAGCGAAGCTTATCCGCCGCCCCTCCTTACAGGTCGGCTCCACATACCGATTCACCTGCTCCCGGCTCCCATACCTCACCAATATCTCCCTTGAGAGATGTGTTGTGAGAAACTGTAGCAACGGGATGCCCGCCTTCGCAAGTCCCTCCTGAACTAAGGCAGCCTCCAACAAACCGTAACCAACACCACCCGCCGACGGGTTTACACCAACACCAGTTAAACCGGCCTTCAGCATCTCCTCCCAGACACGGGAAGCATCCCTACCCTCGCGGGCACACCTCAGCCAATATTCGCGTCCAACACGCTGGCCAAGCCTCTCCGCTGTCTGCAAAATTAAAATCTGCTCATCTGAAAGCATCAACACCTCTATAGCGAAGGAAATTAAAAGTGTTTAAAATCTGTCTAGGCAAATGTATAAAGCTACGTCCCGAACTTTGTTAACGGCTTGGTCTCAGGTAGGACCGTTGTCAGGGTATTCGTAAAGTTAGTCGGTGCAGCGCTGTTGGCGGCCACAGCATATCTAGCATACCAGTTTGCGACAACCTCTTTCACGGCATTGCCGTTGATAGGTGTTGTGACAGGTTTCTTCTTATTTTTGGCGGTCGCCGGCTCCCTGCTTATACTACTCTCTTAAGACGGGTCCGATGTGAGCCTAAAACCTTTCCTAGCCTGTATTCAGTGCGGCAAAACCTACCAAGCAGACGAAAACATCTACCTCTGCGGGGTCTGCGGCTCCCTTCTGGAGGTGAGGCTTGAGGGACTAGAGGAGCTGGCGGGCCGGGTTGGCAGGGATGTCTGGGGAGGCCGTGACAGGACCATGTGGAGGTACCGCGAAGTTCTACCCAACTTCAGCCACGTCATCTCGTTGAGGGAGGGGGGAACACCATTATATGAGGCGGCCGCGGCAGCTCGCTGGGCTGGTGTCAGAAAGCTCTTCGTCAAGTATGAGGGGCTCAACCCCACAGGCAGCTTCAAAGACAGAGGCATGAGTGTAGGAGTCTCCAAAGCTGTTCAGTTGAGGAAAAAAATTGTTGTATGCGCCTCAACAGGCAACACAGCCTCCTCGATGGCCGCCTATGCTGCCGCGGCGGGGCTGAAGGCCGTGGTTGTTGTACCGAGGTCCGGGGTAGCTGTCGGAAAGCTCTTCCAGACAATCCTGCATGGAGCTGAGGTGGCTGAGGTGTCAGAGGGATTTGACAAAGCCCTACAAGCCGTTATTAACACACCGATGGGGGCTGACACATACATACTCAACTCAGTTAACCCTTGGAGGATTGAGGGGCAGAAGACGGCCGCCTACGAGCTTTGGGAGGACCTGCGAGACCTAGACATCTACCTCAGCATACCTGTGGGAAACTGCGGAAACATATCCGCCTACTGGAAAGGCTTTAAGGAGCTTCAAACACTCGGCCTGACCGACAGCCTGCCAAGGCTTGTCGCAGTCCAAGCTGAGGGCGCATCCCCGTTTGTTGACATGGTGCTCTCCGGCAGCGACACACTGAAACCCATGGAGAAACCCTCGACCATCGCATCAGCAATCAGAATTGGGAGGCCTGTGAACTGGAGGAAGGCTTTGAGGGCTGTTAGGGAGTCTGAGGGGTTGGCTGAAAAGGTTGGAGACAGTTTGATACTTGAGGCCCAGAAGGTTCTGGCGTCTTTTGTAGGCGTTGGGGTTGAACCTGCCTCAGCAGCCTCACTAGCCGGCGTCAAGAAGCTTGTCGAGAAAGGCGTCATAGACAGGGATGCAACAGTCGTATGTGTTGCTACGGGGCATGCCCTCTTGAGTTGGTTAACACGGTTTTCAGAAACGTCCCCGCAGGCCTCGGGTCTAGACGTAAAGACTTTGCAGTAACCCACTCAGACCTTGACAGGGTTGCGTTGGAGGGGGCGAGGTACGTCATCGAGAAGTACGGTCTCGGCTGGAGCGACGATTACAAGAAGATGGAGGAGGAGGGAAGGTATCCCAGCTACAAGACCGGTGATATACCTGACCCAGACCCCTCGGTTGTTTCGAGGGAGGCGAAGGCTAGGGGGGAGTCCCAGATAGGCACCCTGGGGAGCGGGAACCACTTCCTCGAGATACAGAGGGTTGACAAAATATTTGACGAGAGGGCCGCCAAGGCCATGGGAATTTTCCAGGAAGGACAGATAACCGTGCTTATTCACTGCGGAAGCAGAGGCTACGGACACCAGATATGCAGCGACTACTTGAGGGTTATGGAGAGGGCTGTGGTGAAATATGGGCTGAGACTTCCCGACAGAGAGCTGGCCTGCACGCCGGCAAACAGCCCTGAGGCAACACAGTATCTTAAAGCATTCGGTTGTGCGGTGAACTTCGCCTTCGCAAACAGACAGGCAATAAGCCACTGGGTGCGGCAGAGCTTCGAGCAGGTATTTAAGCGCAGGGCAGAAGACATGGGGATGCAGATAGTCTACGATGTCTGCCACAACATAGTCAAGCTTGAGAAGCATAAGGTTGACGGAAGCGATGTGGATGTCTTTGTTCACAGGAAGGGGGCGACGAGGAGCTTCCCAGCCGGGCACCCGCTGATACCATCGGTATACCGGGAGGTAGGGCAGCCTGTCCTCATTCCGGGCTCCATGGGGACGGCGAGCTGGGTTCTTCTCGGGAGTGAGAAGGCTATGTCGCTCAGTTTCGGCAGCACTGCCCATGGTGCGGGCAGGGAGATGAGCAGGAGCGGTGCTAAGCGACAGTACAGAGGTGATCAGGTCCTGCGAGAGCTTGAGAGACGAGGCATATACGTCAAGGGAGACAGCATGGAGACGGTTGTGGAGGAGGTTGACGCAGCCTACAAGTCGGTTGACGAAGTGGTTGAGGTAAGCCACCGCGTCGGCATAGGGACTAAGGTTGCCCGCCTAGTACCGTTAGGCGTCGTCAAGGGCTGAGCCTGCCGTCAACCTTCATTGAGACCTTAAGCATCTTCTCCAGAACACCAAGCCTCTCCTCATGGGACATCAGGCATGACATTAGGAAGATGTCGAAGGCGTTGCGCATCGGATACATCGTCCCCGCGTGAACGTATCTGAAGGCCTGGTCTACGAGCCTGTCGAAAACTTCCCGCTCATCCGCCAAGAGAGCCTTCCTGAAAGACGTCCACCTAGCAAGCTCCTCCTCAAGCCTCTCACGGTAGGTTAGACTGTTCCTACCCATACACATCTACATAGGCCCAGCCTGTTGATAAGTTGAGAGAGTAGCGTGAAAATGGGTCATGCATCATCACTAAAGGTCTAAACCTTCAAATGTATTTGGATATGTTGGGGAGGCTGTGGAGGGCGAGGTCGAGGTCATAGATAGGGTCGGCGTAGGCAGTGTTAGCTGTAAGCAAGAGGGCGGTAAAGCCCGTATAGGGCTTGGGAAAAAGCTTAAGGCAAGGTCTGTGGTGGTTGGCTATGGTAGGCTGTTCTTCAGGATGGGGGAGGGGTTTTCTGCAAGTTTTAAACATGTTTCTGTTGATGGCAGGGCTTCGACGGACGTCAGCGTACTCAGCATACCCATTAGGGAATCCGCTGGCTTGGTTAGGTATTTCTACGGTGTTCTCTGCGCTCCCGCCGCCAAGATAGACATACCACACGGTATCGATGTATGGCTTATGCTTTTCACCCCCATCAACAACGACCCGTCTATTGAGGTGTCGAAACCTTTACTGATCACGGACAAGGCCTCTGTGCAGGCCTCACTGGCGGTAGATGAGGGTGCTCTGCGTTACAGCCTGAGCGCGTATGGCTCTGGCTTTAGGAGCGCTGGCTTGGTTCTTGTCAGATGTGTTGACACAGGTGTTTCGATGAGCCATGGGTTTGAGAGAGTTACGGTGGAGGAGAGGCTTGCGGATGCAAGGCCCGGAGAAAGCATAGAAAACACGTGGAGACCCATAAGAGGGCCTCAAAGGACTGTGCTGGCAGTTATGCGGTCAATCCCGTTCATGAAAGATGTCACGCCACTCCTCCAAGCCCTTGGATGCAACGTCCGAAACAGACCGATTCTAGGCCCCAGCATAGCACCAAATCCTTTCACATTAGGCGACGGCGGCCCAACCAAATATTGGGTAAGGCTGACGCTTAACGGGAAAACCGTTGATGAGGCGTTGTTGAAGGTGTCCTTTCAGAGATAGCTGGTTATGGAAGTTTGTGACATTAATTTTGGTAAATCTAAGTTTATGCTTTTTTCTGCTCTGCATCCGTGCTGCTGCAACAACTTCCTGATTTTAGGGCCTATTTACCACGTAGACAGTGTAGGTTGTCTCACCTTCCGACGAGGCGGCCACACGGATTGCTGAGCAGGCTGAGACGGTTGCTTCCTCTGTTCCTCCCGGCTCGACGGAGAGGTGGTGGGCCTTTCTCCAAATGGATGTGTCTGAGGCTTCGGGGAGGGGGGTCTGGGTTGTGTATAGCTCTAGGTGGAGCCTAGCGGCGCCGTGGTTGACCACCTGTAGCTGGATTGAGCCCCATTCGGCGGCTTCTATAGGTGGGTCGAGGTACTCCGTTCTAGAGGAGGCCCTTCTCTGCCATGCGAGGAGCCAGTAGAGGCTTGTTTTCTGCGGCAGGCTCTTCAGCTCGTAAACCGTCGAATATCCAGGGCCATCCCAGTCTATCAATCCGAGGAAGCCGTTGGGTGTGTGGAAAACATGTGTCGTCTCGTAAAGCCCCGCCTTGGTCGGCCTGTAATGCTCACCCCCATCCCAAGACGTCAACGGCTTCATCAAGCCCCATCGCGGCCTGCAGTCTCTGTCGACAGCGACAAAACCCCCGCCAGCCTCGAGGTTGAAGACAGTCAAGTTTCCTCCCAGCTCCGCCAGTCCAAGCCGTATGGCTGAGTGGGCTTTGAGGGTGAAAAAACAGTTCTTCGACCCCTTCGGAGGTGGGCACTGCCACTTAACCGACCCCGTGTCCTCGGAGAGCTCGTAGACGCCTCTCATTGACTGGTTGACTGCCGCTAGAACGTCGCCGCCGAAACTGTTTCCGTGAACCCTGCTGGCAGTGTGCCCGTAAATTCTCGACAGCTTGGCCAAACCCTTCCCCAGATTCCTGCCCCACACAGTCTTCCCCTCATGAGTTATGCGTCGCAGATATCCGTTTCCGTAGTCTGTGACAAGCATGTCCTGGAAATCCCCAGTGGGCATAAAGTCGTGCGACCAGACGGCGTCGGGCGGTCTGAAGCCCCATTTAACAACCTTCCTAACCCTGTCCACGACTATGAATCGGTTGTCGAGGTCTGTGCACACAACGTCGCCCGGTCTCGCCTTAAAACCAGGCATCCTCTCCACTACAACCCTCGCGATATGCGGGTTGGCTGTTATAGTGTTTCCGGGGACCCTGAACTCCCATATAACCCTGTCCTTGTCTGGGTGGTAGATGTATGCAGACCTCCTGCTGTGTGGGTCCGCCATAACCACAACCAGGTCTCCTGTAACAGGGTCTTCTACGTATTCGGCGAAGTGTGGAGTGTAGCCCGTCCTCCTAAACAATATCCCTGCCTCAGCTCCAGCCAACCAAACCATGGCGTTACGGAGGGCAGCCTTAATTTACGGATTTATTCAACCCGGCCACTTCTGTTGTTGGACTTGCTTGGGAGGGGTCGGCAGCTGTACAGGGAGCTTGTGGCGCTGGCTGTAGAAGAGGGCTTCCAACTGACCGAGGAGGCTCTCCGTGTTCTACAGGAGCGGGAAAACCCCGTGGACGACCTTCTCAAAACCATTGCTATGCTCAAAGAACAGAGCCCCGACGCGGTCGTAATCGGTGTAGCAGATATTGAAAGGGCATGTATGGAACAGGCCCATGCAGTACCCCCTCCGCCCGAGGATAATCCGCCTCAGCAAACCACGTGCACCGCTGTTATGTCAATTGACGAATCTTACAGGATTGAGGGAAGTATTGCGGAGTTCCAGCAATACTTCCTCAGCAGATACCACGGCATCAGGCGAATCCTTGAGAAGAGGAGGCTGAACTTTATCCCGGCCGCGGAGCTGTATGCCTTGAGGGATGGCGAGGAGGCCCAGTTTGTTGGGATTCTACAGTCTAGGCAGGAATATGGCGGCGGCCTTAGGCTCGAGCTCGACGACCCCTCGGGAAACATTACCGTCTACGTCTCGAAGAAAAACAGCCAGCTCTACACGCAGGCCTCCGAACTCCTCAACGATGTCGTGGTAGGGTTGAGGGTGAGAAGGGTTGGGAACATACTCTCACTGAAAGATATAATGTACCCTGATGTCGAGGAGAACAGCCAGCAAACCTACCCCCCAGCACACGTCTCCATATGTCTTATCTCTGACGTCCATGTGGGGAGTAAGCATTTCCGCCGAGACCTTTTTGAAAAATTCCTCGACTGGCTCAACCGTGGAAGGGATGGTGAGGTTAAGAGGGTTAGGTACCTGGTTATTGACGGCGACTTGGTTGAGGGTGTGGGTGTTTACCCTGGGCAGGAGAGAGACCTTGTTTACAGAAATGTTGAGGAGCAGATGCGTGAGGCTGGGAAGCTTTTGGAGGAAGTGCCCGAGCATGTTGAGGTTTTCTACATCCCGGGCAACCATGAACCTGTTAGAAGGGCCATACCCCAGCCCCCTCTCCAGGAAAGATACAGGGTGTTTTTTGCTTTGAGGCAGCGCATCAACTTCACCTCCAACCCCACATCGCTGGTAGTGGATGGACGGAGCCTCCTAATCTACCACGGCCAGGGACTTGACGAAGTTATCCAGTCCATGCCAGACATTTCATATAGCAGCTTACAGACAACAGCAACTAAAGTAGTAACAGCGCTCCTAAAGTTCAGACACCTAGCACCAGTCTATGGAGGTAACACACAGCTCCTCCCAACACACGAGGACAAGCTTGTCATCTACGAGAAGCCATACCTTCTCCAGACAGGCCACATACATGTAACCGTCAACACAGTCTACCACGGAGTAAAGCTCGTCAACACGGGGGCCTGGCAGGACCAAACAGAATACCAGAAGGCAGCCGGGCTCGAACCAGTAGTAGGGTACGCTGCCCTCGTCGATTTAGGTAAAAACTCGGTCGTCTTCAAGTATTTCGGTGGCTAGGTAGGCGAGGCCAAACCCCTCCAGAACAGAAAACCCCTCCTAATTTTTCTCGGCTCAAAGCCCGTTTCCACAAGCTCCCGCAACACCTTCGCCGGGTCTGTTCCATGCCCCAGCATGCGCGAGGATATAGGGTCATGTATGTAGAGCAGCCCGTTATATTTCAGGACATCCCTAACCCTCCTAAACGCCTCAACCCTGTCCCCGACGTGGTGGAGGCTAAACATCATCACAGCCCTATCCACAGATTTGGGCGGCAGACCGTCTAGACGCTCGGCAGGAGTCATAACCAACTTCACGTTTCTTACCCCATACCTAGCGGCCTTACGCCTAACCTCCTCCAGATACCGTTCATCGACATCCACCGCGTATACAACCCCCTCATCCCCTACAACAGTTGAAGCAGGCAAGGTTAGAAAACCTGTTCCGCATCCAATGTCGAGGAACACATGGCCCCGGGAAAGCCCGAGGGATGAGAGAATCTTGTATGGGTCTTGCAGCCAGCTCCTAACCCTCGAGCCTATCACCAACCTTTCCGCCACTTGCTCACCCGCATCATATAGTTCCTGTCAACTAAAGTTTTTCCTGCTACAATGGAAGTGAGGCGAGTCCGCATTCGTATGTTGGGTAGATAACCTTAATTATCGGTAGTGAAAACAGGATAAACAAGTGTTATGATGAAAAGAGCAGTTTTGCTGTTATTGGGTCTTCTACTGATTATTCCATCCCACTTCCCGGTTGTGTCGGCTCAGAACATCGTCTCCTCAAACTACTGGGCTGAAAAAGAAATTGTCGTCGAAACCCCGCTAAAGCTCAACGTGGTTTTTCTGAGCGGCGGTGGTTTGAGCAGGCAAGCACTTGAGTCCGCCCTAAGAGAGATAATGCCTTGGTATGCACCCTATATTGCAGAGGATAAGAAATTTGCTGGTCTAAACTTCAGTAGGATAGAGTTGAACGTAATACAGGCACCCCAAACAATGCTTCAGGATTTCGCCAACTTTATCAAGGAAATAGACAGGGACTTCTTCGACCGTGGTGAGGGACAGCGAATCGCCCGTCAGTACGAGCAAACGTTGTTTGGTATGATTGGCGGCAGCGTACGCACCTACTGGGCCGACGCATGGGTTGTGCAGGAGTGGCTTTATGAAAACGGACCCAAATACATTCCCGGCCTTAAAAACAATGAATACACAATATACTTCATAACAAGTTATGAGCTTCTAAACGCACTCGTAATATACTATGTGGACACATACTCACCTGAGACAAAGCGATACTTCCTTGAAGGAGGTATGACAGCCTTCGGTGGTGTTCACCGCCTCTACTTCATTGACTTGACATCCATACCGATGGGAGCAGACCGGTGCGGCGGAAGACCTAATTGCAAGTCCGCCACCTTCGAATACTATCCAAGCCTCTTATTCGTCAACATGCCTGCACAAGTTTTAGCCAAGCATTTGGCCACCATAATAAGCGAAGTAATAACATACATCTTTTTCAGGGGCTATCTTTACCAGCCAAGCTACGAAGTCAACTTTTACCTTTACTTCCTGATAATTGATGCAACGACAACAAATGCAGCAAGGGTCTTGATGCAGGATTACACCACGGATTACGTCTCCAGAGCCATACATTCACTTTATCCCTACAGCTACTACATAATTGAGACCCGGCTGGAAGACATAGACGACTATCCCGCGTTGAAACAGGCAGTTTTTGAGAAATCACCCCGCTTGGGAAGAACTATACTCCTCAAAGCATGCGATGA
>Ga0079997_124560_pt1 | contig 11450 bp, 7 predicted proteins | sample PerSpoCPS_CMetaG_FD_69200 | JGI IMG/M metagenome (GOLD analysis project Ga0079997, IMG submission 69200) | Archaeal communities from Yellowstone National Park, Wyoming, USA - Perpetual Spouter C (PS_C) MetaG (SPADES assembly) (version 2) | ecosystem: Environmental > Aquatic > Thermal springs >... | reverse complement strand
CGCGGCCTTTCAGAAGGCAACCTACGGGTTGAGGTGTCCTGCGTGCTCGGCTCCCCTGAAGATCGCAAAGCGGATATCCGCAGACAGGTTCGTCTGCACCCAATGTTTCTCAGACCTCAGGGTTTATCTCGCAAGCTGATGCTGTAATTTCAAAACCTTCAAATTACCAAACGATCAGAGCTCTGAAGCCATAACGTATGCGTCCTCACCGTCAAGGTAGTAGTGCTTTATCGTGTCGACGATCTTCAGACCGAGCGACTTGTAGAGGTTGATCGCTGGATAGTTCGAGACCCGAACCTCGAGGTAGATCTCATCGCAGCCGTAATCGTTCTTCAACGCCCTCATCGCCTCCAGCATCAGCGCCCTCCCCAGCCCCCTCCTCCTGTGCTCCGGGAGCACGGCGATCGAGATGACGTGGCCCAACCTCCTGAACCTGAGCCCTCCGAGCTTAGAGAAGCCCCGCTCAACCCTGCACATGATGTAGCCCACGATCCTGCCCTCGTGCTCGGCGACGATGAAGCTGTTCGGGAAGCTCTTTGCGATGCTGTAGAAGAACGAGTAGGTGTAGTTCTCCGGCAACGTCAGGCGGTTCACGTTCATCACTTCGAGTATCTCGTCCTCGGAGACGGGCCTCAACCGGTACATCGCATCGCTAGTCCTGATGACCTCCAACCCTCGACGACGTCCCCAACCGGTTCCGAAGTGATAAGGTTTTTCAACGGCTCGATGCCAGCGCGACAAATATTGATAAAACGGTCATCTGGTAATTCCTCCCAGCGCATTTGGGGGGAATTTTGGTGTCCACCGGTAAGGTCTCGTCTAAGTCGAAGGTCAAGAAGGTGAAACCATCTGCGGAGGAGAAGAGGGCAGAAGAGAGTAAGAAGGAGGCGGCGGAAGTCAAGGAGGAGAGGCACAGGGTCGTAGAGATGGAGGTCTTCGGGTGGCGGCTGGTCCACGAGCTCCTCTCTCAGGAGGAACAGGAGGAAGTCCTGAGGAGGTACAGGACCACGAGGCCGCAGCTGCCAAAGATACTCACTTCGGACCCGGTGGTGAGGAGGCTGGGCGCCAAGCCGGGTGACATAATCAAGATCACGAGGACATCGCCCACCGCTGGTGTGACCGTTTACTACAGGGTGGTGGACGAGGCATGAGGGCAAGGGTCCAGCGCGAGACCTTCACAGACGAGGAGCTCTGGACGGTAGCGAGGGCCGTAGTCGAGGAGGAAGGGCTGGTGGCACACCACTTCAGGTCATACGAGTACTTCGTCCGGGAGGGGCTCATGAGGTTGCTGAGGAACATGAGCCCGATCGAGATAAAGACGAAGCACGGCGTCGTGCAGCTCATCTTCTCCAACGTCGAGATAGGGCCGCCGACGGTGAGGGAAGTCGACGGCTCGGAAAGGCACAACGTCACACCCAACGAGTGCAGGCTGAGGAACCTGAGCTACGTGGCACCGATATACGCGAAGGTCTCCCTGAAGCTGGACGACAAGGAGATCGTCAAGAGCGAGCGCGTCCAGATCGGCATCATTCCGATAATGGTGAGGTCCTCGATTTGCCCGACGAGCAGGATGACGCCAGAGGAGCTGCTCGCGATCGGAGAGGACCCCAAGGACCCCGGCGGCTATTTCATCATCAACGGCGCCGAGCGCGTCATAGTTCCGATCGAGGACCTCGCGCCCAACAAGATATTGGTAACAGTGAAGGAGCAGGACAGCACCCCACAGTACTCGGCGACGGTCATCTCGATCGCCTACGGGAGGCAGAGCAAGGTCGAGGTGACCTACAAGCCAGGCGGGCCTGTGAGGGTCTTCTTCGCCAAGATCCACAAGGGGATACCGCTGATAGTGCTCCTGAGGGCCCTCGGCTTCACCAACGACAGGCAGATCGTGGAATTCGTCTCGAACGTCCCCGAGGTCCAGGAGATGCTGATACCGAGCTTCATGGAGGCGGAGGGGATAGAGACGCCGCAGGAGGCGATGAGGTACATCGGAAACAGGATCGCGTACGGCTACGCGGAGGAGTTCAGGACGGAGAGGGCCGAGCAGATGATAGACAACAACTTCCTGATCCATGTGGGGACCACGAAGGAGGCGCGCTTCAGGAAGGGAATACTGCTGTGCGAGATGGTGGGGAGGATGCTCGAGACCGCTGCAGGTCTGAGGAAGCCCGACGATAAGGACCACTACGCCAACAAGAGGATCAAGATGGAGTCGCCGTTGCTGACGGAGCTTTACAGGGCGGCGCTGAACAAGCTGATCAGGGACCTCAGGTACCAGCTCGAGAGGGTGCTGATAACGAGGCAACCCATCACGCTCTCGACCTTCATCAGGCCCGGGATAGTGAACGACACGGTACTGACGGCCTTCTCGACGGGCAACTGGCCGGGAGGGAGGGTCGGGGTCACGCAGATCCTGAACAGGACCAACTACCTCGCCACCATCGGCCACCTCAGGAGGATCCAAAGCCCGCTGAGCAGGAGCCAGCCCCACTTCGAGGCGAGGGACCTCCACGGAACCCACTGGGGAAGGATATGCCCTGCCGAGACGCCCGAGGGAGCGAACGCTGGCCTCGTTAAGAACCTGGCGCTAGGTGCGGAGATAACGGTGCCCCTCACGGAGGAAGAGGAGGGCGAGCTGAGGGGGAAGCTGCTGAAGCTCGGGCTCGTCAGCATGATGAGCTACTTAGAGAGGAGGACGAGGAAGAGGGAGCTGAAGGCGAAGGTGTACATCAACAGCGAGCTCGTCGGCTATCACCCCGATGGCAGGCGCCTCGTTGAGGAGCTGAGGAGGATGAGGAGGGCAGGCGAGATCAGCCAGTCTGTCAACTTCGTGATCAGGGAGTACGAGGGGTTCCAAGAGGTCGAGATCTACACCGATGAGGGGAGGGTCAGGAGGCCCCTGCTGGTGGTCGACGACGGTCAGGTCCTTCTCAAGCGGCAGATGCTCGAGGCCATCTCTCAGGGCACCCTCAAGGCCCGTGACCTTCTCTCGGTGGGCGTCATAGAGTTCCTCGACGCGGCGGAGGAGGAGAACGCTCTGGTGGCTATCAGCCCCAACGAGGTGACCGAGGAGCACACGCATGCCGAGATAAGCCCGCTGCTGATGCTCGGTGCGGTCGCCGGTATCATACCCTACAGCAACCACAACCAGTCTCCGAGGAACGTCTACGAGGCCTCGATGGCAAAGCAGGCGCTAGGACTGCCGCTGGTGACGTACGAGCTCCGCACCGACAGCAGGCTCCACCTGATGATCTACCCGCAGAAGGCCATTGTCAGGACGAAGACGATGGAGCTGGTGGGGCTGGACGAGAGGCCGATCGGCCAGAACTTCGTCGTCGCTATACTGACGGGCTACGGTTACAACATCGAGGACGCCGTCGTCCTGAACAAGTCGGCCATCGAGAGGGGGCTGGCGCTGACCGTGAGCTACAGGACCTACGAGGTCGAGGCGAGGCAGTACCTCGGTGGCGAGAGGGACAAGATAACGGTCCCGGACCCGAGCGTCAGGGGCTACAGGGGTGAGGCGTACTACAGGATGCTCGACAGGGACGGGATAGCGATACCGGAGTCGGAGATGACCGGAGGCATGGTCATGGTCGGTGTCGTGAGCCCGCCGAGGTTCCTGGAGGAGTACGTCAGGGCATCGGCTAGAGAGATGGTCTGGAGGGACGCATCGGAGGCCGTGAGGCCCTCTGAGGTCGGCATCCTCGACGAGGTCTTCATCTCGAGGACCACCGAAGGGAACACGCTCGTCAAGCCCCGCGTCAGGACCCTCTGCTTCCCGGAGATAGGCGACAAGTTCGCGTCCAGGCACGGCCAGAAGGGAGTCATCGGGATGGTCTTCCATCAGGCCGACATGCCCTACACCGCCAGCGGCATCGTCCCCGACCTGATCATCAACCCCCACGCGTTCCCCTCCAGGATGACTGTCGGGCAGCTGATCGAGAGCCTCGCGGGCAAGCTGGGGGCTGTGAAGGCCGAGTTCATCGACGGCTCGCCTTTCATCGGCAAACCGCTCGAAGAGATCAGGGCTGAGCTGGAGGCGCTCGGGTTCAAGAGCTCCGGGACCGAGGTGATGTACGACGGACTCACCGGCAGGCGCTACGAGGTCGAGATATTCATCGGCGTCACCTTCTACCAGAGGCTCCATCACCTGGTCAGGGACAAGATCCACGCCCGTTCGAGAGGACAGGTCCAGATGCTCACCCGGCAGCCGACCGAGGGCAGGTCGAGGGGAGGCGGCCTCAAGTTCGGCGAGATGGAGAGGGATTGCCTCCTGGCCTACGGCGCCAGCTACCTCTTGCTCGACAGGCTCCTCGAGCAGAGCGACAAGTACACGGTCTACTTCTGCGAGAAGTGCGGTCTGGCTGCCTACTACGACCTGAAGCAGGAAAAGCTTGTCTGCCCGATACACGGGAAGAACCCGCCTGTGAAGTTGGTGACCCTCTCGTACGCGTTCTACCTGCTGCTGAACGAGCTCCTCTCGATGGGCATTTACCCGAAGGTCGTACTGGAGGAGGTGGTGTGAGATGAGGGGAAGCATAGCTGCGATCAAGTTCGGGCTCCTCTCGCCTGAGATGATCAGGAGCATGGCCGTTGCCGAGATCTCCAACCCCGAGACCTACGACGAGGACGGATCGCCGATACCTACCGGCGTTATGGACCCGAGGCTGGGAACGCTCGAGCCGGGGCAGAGGTGCAGGACCTGCGGCAACACTTACCTCAACTGTCCAGGGCACTTCGGCTACATCGAGCTGGCGGTTCCGGTGATCCACATCGGTTACGTCAAGACGGTCCACGAACTGCTGAGGACGACGTGCCGCTCCTGCGGGAGGCTTCTGCTGGGCGACGAGCAGATCGAGAAGTTCAGGGCCGAGCTGGAGCGCCTGAAGGCTGAGGGCCGTCAGTACAGGCACATCTTCTACAGGGTCAAGCAGATGGCGATGGCAACGACCACCTGCCCCCACTGCGGCGAGAAGCAGGTGAAGGTCGAGCTCGAGAAGCCGATGACTTTCTACGAGCAGACGGCCCGGGGCATGGTCCGCCTCACCGCCAGCGTGATCAGGCAGAGGCTCGAGAAGATACCGGACAGCGACCTGGAGCTGCTCGACATGGACCCGAAGAGCGCAAGGCCCGAGTGGATGGTCCTCACGGTCCTCCCCGTCCCTCCCGTCTACGTCAGACCCTCCATCACCCTCGAGACCGGATACAGGTCGGAGGACGACCTGACCCACAAGCTGGTGGACATCCTGAGGACCAACCAGAGGCTGAAGGAGGCGATCGCCTCCGGAGCGCCGTCACCTGTGATCATAGAGCTGGCTGACCTGCTGCAGTACCACGTCACGACGTACCTGAACAACGAGGTTCCTAACCTCTCACCGGCCACGCACAGGTCCGGAAGGATTCTGAAGACGCTGGCCCAGAGGCTGAAGGGGAAGGAAGGGAGGTTCAGGCTCAACCTCTCGGGGAAGAGGGTCGACTTCTCCGCAAGGACCGTCATATCGCCCGACCCGAACATAGACATCGACGAGGTGGGCGTGCCTCTCGAGGTGGCCATGCAGCTGACGGTGCCGGAGCCGGTGACGGCGTGGAACAAGGAGTGGCTCAAGCAACTGGTCAGGAACGGCCCCAACAAGTACCCGGGTGCGAGGTACGTCATAAGGCCCGATAAGCGGATAGTGAGGCTGAAGTTCGTCCAGAACCTCGACGAGCTGGCGGAGCAGCTGGAGGAGGGATGGGTAGTGGAGAGGCACCTGATGGACGGCGACATCGTGCTCTTCAACAGACAGCCGAGCCTCCACAGGATCTCGATCATGGCCCACAGGGTCAGGGTGATGCCCTACAAGACCTTCCGCCTGAACCTGATGGTCTGCACGCCCTACAACGCCGACTTCGACGGAGACGAGATGAACCTCCACGTCCCCCAGAGCCCAGAGGCCCAGGCCGAGGCCCGCCTCCTGCTACAGGTCCAGAGGAACGTGATATCGCCCAGGTACGGCGCACCTATCATAGGCGCGATAAGGGACTTCCTGACCTCTTCGTACCTGCTCACGGCGAAGGCGAGGGCGATCGACAAGCAGCTCGCCGGATACCTGCTCAGCGCCATGGGATACACGGGGCCGTTGCCGACGCCTGAAGGCGAGAGGGGCAAGTGGACAGGCGCCCAGATCTTCAGCCTCCTCCTCCCGAAGGACCTGAACTACGAGGGACAGGCATCGTTCAACCCAGACGACGTCACCGTGATCAGGGAAGGGAAGCTGGTGAAGGGGTACGCCGACAAGGCCCTGATCGGCATCGAGAAGCCCAACAGCCTCCTCCACAGGATCGCCAGGGATTACGGACCTGATGCCGTTGCGAGGTTCCTCAACTCCCTGATCAGGCTCACCAACACCTACATCAACATCGCCGGTTTCACGCTTAGCATCGAGGACCTCATCGTCTCGCCTAAGGCGAGGGAGGAGAAGGAGAAGCTGCTCCGGCAGATGGAGAAGGAGTACGAGGTCCTCTGGAGGAAGTACAGGGACGGCACGATCGAGGTGGGGCCGGGCCAGACGCCGGAGAAAGCCTTCGAGGCGCAGCTGCTCGAGATCCTCTCGAAGACGAGGGACCAGGTGGGTTCGGCCTACAGGAAGCTCCTCTCGCCCGACAACCCGCTGATCGTCATGGCCCGGACAGGAGCACGAGGGAGCAGCCTCAACATCGACCAGATGACGGCGATCGTGGGCCAGCAGGCTGTGAGGAGGGAGAGGCCTAGCAGGGGCTTCACGGACAGGGTCCTGTCCCACTTCAGACCGGGTGACCTCTCACCGGCAGCGCGCGGTTTCGTCTTCCACTCCTTCGTCGAGGGCCTCAACCCGATAGAGTACTTCTTCCACATGATGGGAGGGAGGGACGGGCTCGTCGACACCGCTGTCAGGACCCAACAGAGCGGTTACATGCAGAGGAGGCTGATCAACGCGCTGGAGTCGCTCTACGTCGAGTTCGACGGCTCCGTGAGGACCTCCGACACCAAGAAGATCGTCCAGTACCTCTACGGCGAGGACGGCGTCGACCCGGCCAAGAGCGATCACGGCAAGCCCTTCACCGCCAAGGTGATCATATCCAAGGTCCTCTCGACTTACACCGGCGACAGGACACCTGCGGAGAAGGAGGACGTTGAGGCTGTCGCGGCGAGGTATAGGGAAGTGATGCCGAGGAGGTGGGTGAACGAGCTCGCGAGGGCCTCGGTCGGCAACGTCCCCAAGGGAGCCCTCGAGCAGGTCTTCAGGGCCGCCTATGAGGCCTATCTGCGCAGCCTCGTCGAGCCCGGCGACCCGGTCGGGATAATTGCGGCCCAATCGATCGGAGAGCCCGGAACGCAGCTGACGCTGAGGACCTTCCACTTCGCCGGTGTCAGGGAGCAGAGCATCCTCCTAGGCCTTCCGAGGCTGATCGAGATCGTGGACGCCAAGAGGGAGCCCTCCACGCCGGTGATGCGGATCTACCTGAAGCCTCCTCACAACACCGACCTGAAGTTCGTCAGGCAGCTGGCTAAGTCGATCCAGTGCACGTACCTCAAGGACATAGTGCTGAGCTACAGCATCGACCTGAGGCGCGGTCAGCTCGTTTTGAAACTCGACAGGGAAGCGATGAGCGAGCTGGGCGTCACCAAGAAGCACCTGGAAACGGCGCTGAAGGCCTACAAGCCCCAGATCTCCGAGGACGAGCTGAGGTTGACCGTGCCGAAGGAGGAGCTGGCCGACATAACCTCGTTCAGGGAAAGGGTCCTGAACGTCAAGGTCAAGGGCATCAAGAAGATAACAAAGGCGATAGTGAGGCGTGAGGGCGACGAGTACTACATCGAGACCGAGGGCTCGAACCTGAAGGAGGTGCTGGAGCTCCCCGAGGTCGATCCTGCCAGGGTCAGGACCAACCACATCCACGAGGTGGCCGAGGTTCTGGGAATTGAGGCCGCGAGGGCCCTCATCATCGATGAGATCATGAACGTCCTAAGGGACCAAGGCCTCGACGTGGACGTCAGGCACGTGATGCTGGTGGCCGACATGATGACCGTCGACGGCTCGGTCAAGCAGATAGGGAGGCACGGGGTCGTGAGGCTGAAGAGCAGCGTCCTGGCGAGGGCCGCGTTCGAAATCAGCGTCCAGACGCTCCTCGAGGCGGCGATAAGGGGAGAGACCGATCACTTGAGGGGCAACGTCGAGCGGATACTGATCGGAAAAGAGATACCCGTCGGGACGGGGATGGTCCAGCTGCTCATGAGATACACACCGCTGGTAAGGGAGGAGAGCGGTAACGGAGAGCAACTCAACGGAAGAGGGTCCTGAGCATCCCTTCGTGCCTCTCGCACAGCTTCCCGCTGAGCAGCTGGGACCTTATGAGTTCTGACTGATAATGGGCGTTGTAGAGCCTGCAATCGGGGTTTTCACAGAAGGCCTCGCCGAGGAAGTAGTAGAAAAGGGCCTGGAGGGCATATCCCTTCATCACCTCGGTAAGCCTCGGGTCGTCGTGTTCCAACCAGTCCCATCCGCCTGAGGCCCTCCACGCCGATACTGTCACCTGCTGGACCAAAGGGTTCCGGGACAGCATAGAGGCGAGGTAGTACTCCCGCGGCCGGGCAGGGGCCTCGACGGCACCAGTCGTGGACACGATCGAGGGGTTCCCGAGGATCACGACCCTCGCGTGGACCCTGTCCTCGCCCAACTCCTTGGTGCCCACAAGCCTTCCGGTGAAGACGACGTGGAGCGTTCCCCTTTTCCTCTCTTCGACCGGAATAAGGTCGGCGATGAGCGCCATCAGCTCATAGCCGTCGTAAAGGACTCCGTGGCACCTCAGGCTCGGGTCGAGGATCCTCCTGAGCTCATATTCGACCTCCGGCATAAGCGGGTCACGGTTCAACCTGCCGGACACGACGTCGACGATCCTAATCGAGGCCAGCCTCCTCGCCAGGCTCTCCGGGTGGTACCTCCCCCTGTAGTGGACGAAAGGGTCCTCCCTGACCTCCACCTCGATCGATGGCAGATGGGACTTGAGGAATTCTGCTATCTCCATAATTCTCAAACTTGATGAAGAACGATCGTTGTAGAGGATTGCCCTCCACGCTGCCCCCTCACGCCCTGCCTTCACGCGCCCTTTATGGCTCCGGCCTCGATCAGCTCCAGCTCCTTGAGCGCTATCTCGGCGGCTCTCTTCCCCGAGAGGAGCATCGCGCCGAAGGTCGGGCCCATCCTCGGCAGGCCGAAGGTCTCGACGACCGCCATCCCCGCCACTATAAGCCCAGGGAAGACGAACCCCGTGTGCTCCACGACCGCGTCCTCAGACCTCTCCACCCACATCGCCCCCATCCCCTTCGTCTTAAGGTAGCCACGCGCCTCGAGCTTCCTGACTGCCACCGCGTCGTGTCCGGAGGCGTCGATGACGATCTTGGACTCGAGGGCTATCGGGTCAACGCAGGTTATCTGCCTCGGCAGCGCCTCTACAGGAGTCCAGTTCACCACAACGCCGGAGACACGCCCCTCCCTCACGATGAGGTCGTCGAGCTTCGTCATGTTCAGGAACTTGACACCGGCGTCGCAGGCGGCCGCTATCAGCTTCGAGCAGGCATGGGGGCCGTGGGCCACATAGAGTCCCTCAGAGAACTTCCTGTACGGCACGCCGAGCTCGTCGAAGACCTCCTGTGCCGGCTCCCTGACGGTGACCGGGTTCATCAGGTAACCTCCGATCCAGAAGCCTCCTCCCAGGTAGTTGTTCTGCTCGATCACCAGCACCTTGACGCCCCTCTTCGCCAACTCGCGGCTCGCCATGAGGCCAGCGGGCCCGGCACCGACGACGATCACGTCGCTCCTCGCGAACTCGCTGAACATCTCGATGAACGAGGTGGCAATAGCCCTCGTGATCTCCGACTCGGGAACAGGTTTGAATACCATCTCGGACCATCCTCCGCCTGCGTCCTGGATAAATCTTGTAATAAGTCGGTTATGGAGCCGAAGTATGCCTCGTTGCTTGGCGGAGACAGAGGTAAAGAGTAGAGCGTCAGACGGTCACGACGACCGAGTTGACGATCTCAACGAACTCCTCGTCGGTGAGCGGCCCTTTCTTCTCAAGGCTCCTTCTCTTGACCTCCCTCAGGACGGCCTCCAGCTGCTCCTCGGTGAGCTGCCTGCTGATCCCCAGCTCCCTCAGCTTGTACTCCAGCGCGTGCTTTCCGCTCTTCTTCCCTATCAGAACCGCCGGCCGGTTGCCTACCAGCTCAGGGCTGAAGGCCTCGCTCCCCAGCGGGTACTTCAGCCACCCCGCGACGCCTATCCCGGACTCGCGGGTGAAGACCCTCTCCCCGACGACGGCCTTGTTGGGAGCCACCTTGAAACCGGTCAGCCGCTCCACGAGCCTCGAGAGCTCGTACAGCTTCTCGAGCCTGACGCCCGTCCTCTGGCCGTAGAGAAGGTGCAACGAGAGCACCACCTCCTCGAGCGAGGCGTTGCCCGCACGCTCGCCTATCCCGTTGACGCTGACGTGGACGACCTCCGCACCGGCCGAGAGGGCGGCGATGCTGGTGGCTGTGGCGAGTCCGAAGTCGTTGTGGCCGTGGAACTCCAGAGGCCTCGTGAGCTTTGACTTGAGGTGCCTGAAGAGGAACCTCGCTCCCTCCGGTGTGAGGGATCCGTAGGTGTCGGCGATCGTGAAGCCGTCGACCTTCGTCTCCCGTTCGAGCCGCTGGAGGAGCTCGGTCAGGAAGCCCAGATCGGCCCGCGTACCGTCCACGGTGAAGAATATCGTCACCAGGCCGTGGTCCTTCGCGTAATCTATGGCCTTGACCGCCGACTCGAAGAGCTGCTCCGGCGACCACCCGAACTGGTACTTCAGCTTCGGATACCCGACCGGCCCCTCTGTTATGACGCCGTCCACGTCGGCCTTCAGGCAGGCGTCGATGTCCTCAGTCCTGATCCTGCCGAAGCCGAAGACCTTGGCGCTGAGCCCGAGGCGCGTTATCCTCCTGATCGCCTCCAAGTCCTCCTCGGAGACCACGGGCATCCCTGCCTCTATCCTGTCGACGCCGGCCTCATCGAGGGCCCTCGCTATCTCCACCTTCTCCTCGGTCCTGAGCACCACACCGGGGGTCTGCTCGCCGTCCCTCAGCGTGACGTCGTGGACGAAGATCCTGCTGGGGAAGCTGAACTGGGATAGCACCTCGTCGACGTAGTTGAAGTGCGTGACCCACCACTTCTCTCCCCTCCACGGACCACGCTCCAGGTGCTCGTGTGAGGACATGCCGGTTCACCGTTACCTCCCATCGGGTGCTTTATACGTTCTCAGGACGCACATCTCGTGTCAGACGTCGGCGAAGACCGTGTCGCCCTCTATCTTGACGCGGTAGGTCCTCAGGGCCCTTATCGATGACGGCGGTTCACCGGACGGTCCCTCGACCACCTGCCCTGTCTCAAGGTCGAAGAGGG
>Ga0079997_104387_pt1 | contig 11551 bp, 15 predicted proteins | sample PerSpoCPS_CMetaG_FD_69200 | JGI IMG/M metagenome (GOLD analysis project Ga0079997, IMG submission 69200) | Archaeal communities from Yellowstone National Park, Wyoming, USA - Perpetual Spouter C (PS_C) MetaG (SPADES assembly) (version 2) | ecosystem: Environmental > Aquatic > Thermal springs >... | reverse complement strand
CCGAAAGCGTTCAGGGAAGACGCATCGCACTCAAAAAGCAACACGGTTTCTGAAGGGTAGCCAACCTGCAAAATGGACACTCCGTCCAGAGAGATGTTGAAGGCGTAACTGAAGGGGGACGAAGATTTCGGGCAGCGGAAAATTTGCGGGATATCATCGCGCTTTAGGTGACGCTCACTTATGGCGTCTACCCATCGTCTCGCTGTCGGAAATCGCTCGTCCCAATCCTGAGCATACTTGGCAATAGCGAGGGAGATAGCGCGCAAATTTTGAGCGCAGCGATTTTGCCAAGCAACTTCCCGACCGCATTGGAAATGAGAGAGCCCGAGAAAAACGAGAACCGTCAAAAGCAACTGGGTCGCCAAAATCAAAGCCCGCACCCAAAAATTCCCAACCGAAGGGAATTTGCAAAGCCGCTTGAACGCGAAAATGGAAGCAGGTAGCGAAAGCAACTACAAGATAGGCAGCACAATCGCCAACGGACCGTGAGAGAGCGAAAGCAAAAAGGCATCCATTGCTTCATCGCTCCTTCGTAGCATTATCCCTTCGGCGGACAAGCCCACATTCGTGCCGCCGCTAAAATTATACTGGCTGCAACGAACCCTTTGCAAATCGTTTTTCCAATTTTGTGACGACAACACGACGCTCTCGCCCGAACAATCGCTGCAGGAGGTGGGTAGCCGATGAGAGTTGCAGCGATTGGTTACGGTGCATTTGGGGCGTTCGTGTTGAGCGCCATTCAGGAATTGCCGAATGTCCAAATCGTTGCTGTTGCCGGTCGCAATGCCGAGCGAGTTAGGGCTTTCGCCGAACGGATGCGCATTCCGCATTGGACGACCGATTGGCAGACTCTCATCTCCGACCCCAAAGTTGACATCGTTTGCGTTTTAACTCCGCCTCACACTCACGCCGAGATTGCCATTGCTGCTGCTCAAAACGGCAAGCACTTGTTCCTTGAAAAGCCTTTGGCTTTGAGTTTGAAAGAAGCCGACGAGGTTATTGCCGTAGTTGAGCGCAACGGAACTTGCGCCGTAGTCAACCACATCATGCGTTACCATCCGCTTTACGAGTGGCTGAAAGAACTCGTTGACGCGGGGAAATTGGGCTCAGTGAGGAAGGTTTGGTTTGTCAATTTCGCCAGCAGTGAAGGTTTGCCGCCAGACCATTGGTTTTGGGACGAAAAGCAAAGTGGTGGCGTTCTCGTTGAGCATGGAGTTCACTTCTACCACCTTTTCGCGTGGTTGCTTGATGAGTTGCCTGAGCCGATTGCAACCTTTGGGCACGAACCCTTTGAAGCGTGGAGCATCGTTTGTTTCCGCGAGCGGGATGTGTTCGGCGAATTTTATCACTGCTTTGACAAGCCAGCGGCGTTGGAACGGAACTTTGGCGGCATCGCTTTTGAGTTCGGCTACGCCACATTTGAAGGGTGGCTCCCCCTGAGCATCAAAATTGAGCGAATGCGGAACGAAACAATCATCGCAGAAGAGCACCGAGTTCCCTACGACAAAACCAACTTGTATCGTTGGCTCATTCAACGCGCCTTCCGAGACCTGCTTAAAGCCATCCGCGACCCGAGCCACAAAGTCGCATCCGACTTAATCTCCGCCCGTGACGCTCTTGCAGTTGCGTTGAAAGCGAAAAAGTTGCAACAAAAGCAATCTCGGCACAGGATGGAACCCATCGCAGCGTTGGCTTCCCGAAACTGATTTCAACGGCAAGTTTGTCATCGCTTCTTCTCGCGTTGAAAAGGGATTGCCTTTAAGGGGGCAAAGGCAACTGATAGCGCTGCTGCAAAACCTGCCATTGCGACGGCAGAACGAACTTCACATGACCGTCCACAAAAACCATCCCTCGTGTCCCGTCGGGATGGAGCAACATTTCGTAAAAAGTCGGTGTCTCGGCGGGTTGAAGGACATTCTTCAGGAGTTTCAAGTGAAGTTGCGGATTGGGAAAGTGAGGTTGACCTGTGACGGCGCAAAAGAGCATGTCTTGACTGCGCAAGTAGGGCAACAAAACAGATTGCGTCTCAGTAACCACCCTCATCGGCGGAAATCGTTCGTCGTAATCCTGCACATACATAGAGAGCGCCATGCCGACATTCAACAGTCTAATTCGGCAATCGTGTGGAGTTTGAGGGGCGGAAGCAAGGACCAGTGACCGAAAGAAGTCCAGAAGGGCTTGAAAAGGATGTGGGCGATGTGAGGACGAAGGAGGTGGGCTGACAGTCGTTAAAGGTGGTGCGCTAACTGCTGAAGGCGACCAAGTGACAACTCGGAAGCGTTCACCTGTGGTCGTGTGTTGCCATTCAATCGCCAACCTTTTCTGAGGAAACCCATGAGGTTGAGCGTCAGCGAGAACGATGCCTTGAGCGGGACAGAACTGATAGGGAGCACCTGTTTCGGGGCAAGTGAGGGGTTCACCGAGATGCTGCTCCAAAAGGCGCTGGTAATCGTCGGGCGTTTTGAGTTGGGCGATGAGGTTAGGGTCACTCCAGATTTCGTCCAGAATTTTTGTGATGCGATGGAGTTGACGAGAGCAAGGATGCCAAGGGCGGACAATGACCGCTATGAGAAGGGAAGCAACGACCAGCACAGCAATGACCAGCCACAAAATTTTCTTTTGCGCCGTCTCCCTTCACCTCTCTGCCATCGGCAAACGACGCCGCTTTTAGAGCGACAGCCACATCAGCTTTGAGGGCGTCTTGGCGTGTCCGTGTCTCGTTAGGCACGATAGCGCAAGGAACATCCGCTTGTCAATTGCTGTCAACTTGAGCCGCCAATTTGCCTTTCAAGCCTTCACGATTCAGGCAACTTGGGCTTCCTGCCTTTGTTGTCGTCGTTGTAACTTTTTGCGCCCTTTCGCCCTCTACTTGCGATGGCAGACAGTCAACACGATGGATGAACGGAGGTGACAGACGATGACGGTCGCCGAGAAGACGACGATTACGCCCGCCGAATTGAAGCGGATGATTGATACGGGCGAGGAGTTCACTTTGCTTGATGTCCGCAACGATGACGAGTTTGCTCGCTGGCGCATTGAAGGGCGACACACTCCGCCCACCGTCCACATCCCTTACTTTGTCGCCATTGAAGACCCTGATGCGTTCCTGTCGCAGGTGGAGCGACAAGTCCCGAAGGACAAATTGGTTGTTGCCGTCTGCGCCAAAGGTGATTCTTCGGCGTGGGTCGCTGAAGAATTCCTGCGCCCGAAGGGTTATCGGGTCGTCAACTTGGAAGGTGGCATGATTGCTTGGGGCAGTTACTATGACGCCCACGAAGTCCCCGAAAGCGCCGATGATGTGGTGCGCGTCATTCAACTGGAACGGACGGCTCGCGGTTGCCTGCACTATATCGTCAACTACGACGGCGACAAAGCCATCGTCATTGACCCGCCCCGCCACTTTGAGCGGGTGTTGGAAATCACCCAACAAAACGGTTGGCGCATCACCCACATCTTTGACACCCACGCCCACGCCGACCACATCAGCGGCGGCTTGCCGTTGAGCCGAGTGACAGGTGCTCCCTACTTCCTGCACCCTTACGATGCCATCCATCCCATTGATGTCCTGCCAGCCACTTTTGAGTTTGAGTGGCTCAAAGACGGGATGACCTTCAAGTTGGGCGAAGCGACCTTGAAAGTCATCCACATCCCAGGTCACACGCTGGGCAATGTCGCTTACCTGCTGGAAGGCAAGCGCCGCTACTTGTTCACGGGCGACAGCATCTTCATTGTCAGCATCGCCCGTCCCGACTTGGGCGGTCGTGGCGAAACTTGGTCGCCCATGTGGTATGACACCTTGACGAAAAAGTTGCTGACCTTGCCAGACGATGTGCTGGTTTTGCCTGGGCACTTCAGCCAGCACAAAGAAGCTAGAACTGATGGCGTCTTTGCGGCGACTTTGGGTGAACTCAAGGAGACCAACGAAGACTTGCGGCGTGCGATGACTGGCAGCAAGGACGAATTCGTGGCATGGATGCTCGCCAACTTGCCCGAATTCCCGCCCCAGTATGTGGACATCAAGCGCGTCAATGCCGGTTTGCTGCAACCTGACGAAGAGAAAGCCAACGAGTTGGAGTTGGGCAAGAACATTTGTGCGTTAGCGACGGCTTACAAGTGACCCCATCGCCCGCACAAATAGAGTTCCGCCTCAGGGCGCCGCAAAGTGCCCTGAGGCGTTTCCTTTGAGCGCAATCGTGGCGAACAAGGAGGTGTTTTGTCCGATGACAAAGACCCAACGCTCTCCTATCGCTTTTGCGTTGTTTGGCGTTGACCGATGGCAGCAAGTGCCGTCCCTCCTTCCAGGCGTCTTGTTGAGCGCAGCGGTAATGGGGTTGGCGATCCCTTTGGCGGATGCCGCTGGGCGAATCCTTTTGCGCCTCCAAGGCATTGACCCGACGGGCAAAGCCAGCCCCATTTCGGGGGTGTTGATGGCGATCGTTTTGGGCATGCTCTTGACGAGCCTTGTGCGGCTGCCTGATTGGACGAAGCCGGGCATCCAGTTCAGCATGACCAAACTCTTGCGGCTGGGTATCATTTTTGTCGGCATCAAGTTGAGCGTGTTAGATGTCCTGAAACTGGGCGCATGGGGCATTCCCGTCGTGGCGATCGCTATCGCTTCAGGGATGTTGTTTGTCCGATGGGTCAATCAACGGCTGCATCTTTCAGAGCGCTTGGGGACTTTGCTGGCGGCAGGCACCAGCATTTGCGGTGTCACGGCGATTGTCTCCACCGCTCCTGCTATCAAAGCCGAAGAGCGGGAAGTCGCTTACGCCGTCGCTAATGTCACCCTTTTCGGCTTGCTGGGGATGTTTCTCTACCCTTACTTGGCGCACGCCTTGTTGAAGACTTCGGAGCAAATCGGTTTGTTTTTGGGGACTGCCGTCCATGAGACTTCGCAAGTGGTCGGGGCGGCGCTGACTTACAAGGAAGTCTTTAACGACGAAGTGGTGCTGAAAGCGGCGACGGTGACCAAACTGACCCGCAACCTTTTCTTAGCCGTCGTCGTCCCGATGCTGGCTTTCTTGCACCTGAAGCAACAAAGCCGTCAGGAAGGCGGGATCAAGGTGGACTTTGCGAAGTTGTTACCTGCCTTCGTGTTGGGCTTCATAGCCATGGCAGTCCTGCGTTCCATCGGCGATGCGACTTTGCAACACAGCGGGGCGGCGTTGGGGCTTTGGACGGCAGCGCAATGGGAAGGCATCACCAAAAGCATCGGCGAGTTTTGGGGCTCCCGCCTTTTGCTGGGCACTGCGATGGCAGCGGTCGGGCTGAACACCCATCCGTCAGTGTTCAAAGGGGTCGGCGCTAAGCCCTTCGCCGTCGGCTTTGCAGGGGCACTCTTCGTCGGTCTCGTCGGTTTCTTGTTGGCGGCGACCATCGGTCAGTTCGTCCGATTGTGAGGTGACGGCGTTGCAATTAGGGCTGCGGGCAAATTGGCGTCAGTTTGCTTTGCTGGTGTTGATCAACGCCTTCGTGGGTGGGATGGTCGGGTTGGAGCGGAGCGTCTTGCCCCTTTTGGCGGAGCGGGAGTTTGGGCTCGCCTCCAAAGCCGCCATCCTTTCCTTCCTCGTCGGCTTCGGGATTGTCAAGGCGATTTTTAATGCTTTGGCAGGATACTGGGCAGACCGATGGGGACGGAAGAAGGTGTTGGTGGCGGGTTGGTTGCTGGGATTTCCCGTGCCTTGGCTGATCCTTTACGCTCCCTATTGGCACTGGGTTGTCGCCGCTAATTTGCTCTTAGGGGCACAACAAGGACTTTGTTGGTCGGTGACGGTGATCGCCAAGATTGACCTTGTCGGACCAAAGCAACGGGGGTTGGCGATGGGGCTGAACGAGTTTGCGGGCTATAGTGCTGTCGCTTTGTCGGCTTATGGGGCTGCGGCATTGGCTTCGTCTTTTGGGTTGCGCCTTGTGCCTTTCCTTTTAGGCACTGCCCTCGTGACGACAGGTTTGGTGCTCTCCCTTTTCTTCGTTCGGGAGACTTTGCCCTTTGCCCATTGGGAAGCCCAACAACAAGGCAACACAACACCCCGACAAAATTGGCGGAAGATTTTTGCCCTTGTCAGTTGGCAAGATCGGCGACTGTTCGGGATTAGCCAAGCAGGGCTCGTTAACAACTTGAATGACGGGATGGTCTGGGGGCTGTTACCCCTTTGGCTCGCTGCGCACGGGGCAAATTACGCCGCCATCGGACTGGTAACTGGCGCTTACCCGTTGGTTTGGGGCATCGGACAAATTGCCACTGGAGGCATGAGCGATCGGATAGGACGAACGCCCTTCATCGTGGGCGGGATGGTCCTTCAAGCCTTCGCCCTCGTCGGCTTCGTGGTGGGAAAATCTTTTGCCCTTTGGTTGGCTGCCTCAGTGGCGTTGGGCATCGGGACGGCGATGGTCTATCCGACTCTGTTGGCAGCCATCAGTGACTTAACACCTCCTTCTTGGCGGGCTTCAGCGGTTGGGGTGTATCGCTTTTGGCGTGACCTCGGTTACGCCGTCGGCGCCCTGCTCGCTGGAGGGTTGGCAGATTCCTTCAGCATTCCCACCGCTTTTTTTGCCATCGCTGCCTTGACTTTCCTTTCGGGCATCCTTGCAGGTATCACCTTGCGACCGCAAGCCAGCCTGCGACAAATTGCATCAGGAGGTGAAAAGGTGTGGGCAAAACAGTGCTGGTGGTCGGAGTGTTAGGGCTTGTCGTTGGGGCGATAGGGGCGTGGTCGTTGGGGCAGCCGAACGCTCCAGAACCGCCCCCCTTTGCGTCGGACGCTCAGCGCCACGCATGGGTCTTGGGCACTTTGCTGCCTTGGATGGAGCAGTTTCGGGAACGCTACCACAATGTCCCCCGCAGTGACGGGGAGTTTTTGCGTTGGCTCATCATCGCCACCAAGCGCCGACGGGCGTTGGAGATCGGCACCGCCAACGGCTACTCCGCCATTTGGCTGGGTCTGGGGCTGGAAGTGACGAAGGGGCGGTTGACGACGGTGGAGATACAGCCCGACTTGGTGCGGGAAGCGCGGGCGAACTTGAAGCGGGCGGGATTGCTGGAACGGGTCGTGACCGTTGTGGAAGGCGACGCCCTCAAGGTCATCCCCCAATTGCCCGACAAATTTGATTTCGCCTTCGTGGACATCGGTCCCCGTCCGCTTCCCTTCGTGGAAGCAGTGCTCCCCAAGTTGACCGACGATGCTATCCTCGCCGTCCATCGCCCACCTTTTGAAGGGGCACTGAGCGATTACTTGGCGGCGATGCAAAAGCGCCCTGAGTGGCTGACAACCGTCGTCCAGACAGGCGCTCCCACCGCCATCGTCCTGAGCGTGCGGGTGCCCAAACGATAGCCATGACAAGGTTGTAACTTCGGCGACGCTTCTGCCCTCATTGACGATGGTGCTCAAAGAAAAAACCTGACGGAGGTGACCAATAATGGCATTGCCCTTTGACAAGGAACTGGATGTGCGAGGGGCAAAATGCCCCGTCCCCGTCGTGAAGGCGCGGCAGGCGGTCAACGAGTTGCAAGTCGGTCAGGTGCTGCGGGTGCTGGCGACCGACCCAGGTTCGGTCAACGACTTCAAGGGTTGGGCGCAAGTCGCCAAAAACATTGAACTCGTCGCCCAAGAGACGGAAACGATGGACGGTCAAACGGTCTATGTGCACTATGTCAAGCGCATGGCGTAACAGTGAGGACAAAGACGAAAAGGCATTGCAATGGCGGAGATGGCGAGGCGGGGCGAAACAATTCCCGACTCGTCCAAAGTGCTCATCGGGAGCGTGAGCGTGACGCAGTGAAGTTACCTTGAGATGCATCGGTGACCAGAGGCGTTCATCGGTGCTCAACCCAAAGGAGGTGTCTTGCGAAAGATGCGAAGGACAGTGAGGCGAAGTGTGATTGGGGCAATGCTGTTGACCGTTGCGCTCTGGTCGGTTGCTGCTGCCCAACCTTTACTGGACAAGCCAAGTTTGGTGACGACGGATTGGTTGGCGAAGCATCTTAACGCCCCTAACTTGCGCATCATTGACGCCCGCGCCAGTTTGCGCGATTACCTGCAAGGGCACATCCCCAACGCCATCTACCTGAACACCGAGACGCTTCGGATTTCGCAAGGCGGGGTGCCCGCGCGATTGTTGCCTCCTGAACGGTTGGCGGAAATTTTCGGCGCCATCGGCATCGGTAACGCCCACACCGTCGTCGTTTACTCCAGCGCCGAAGACGCTTTCGCCCATGCGACTTACATCGCCTTCGTCTTGGAACTTTTGGGGCATCGCCCTATCGGTGTTTTGGATGGCGGTTTTGAGAAATGGCAGGCGGAAGGTCGCCCTGTCGTGCGGGAATTTCCGCAAGTTCGCCCGACGCGCTTTGTGCCAAAGGTTAACCCTTCTTTGCGAGCCGATTGGTTAACCGTCTGGAGCGCTATCCGAAAAGGCGGGGTGCAATTGTTGGACGCTCGCGACCCAAAAACTTTTGCTGTCGGTCACATCCCTTCGGCTCGCAACGCCTTTTTGCGGGAAAACTTGAAAGGTGAGCGGGTGCTGACTTGGCGGGACAAAGAAGCCCTGATGGCACGGCTGAAAGCGTTGGGCATTGACCCGACCAAACCCGTCATCACCTACTGCACCAGCGGACGAGAAGCCAGCCAACTTTGGTTCACCTTGAGCCATGTCCTCAACATCCCCCAAGTTGCCGTCTACGATGGCTCGTGGATTGATTGGACGGCGCGCAAAATGCCGAAGGAATGAAGCGTTGTAACCTCGCCCCATCCCTGTCGCTCTTTCCCGATGGGACGGAAACCTTGACAAGCGAGGTGAACGACGATGACGCTGACATGGTGGAAGACCCGTGACCCTGAAGAGCCTCTCATTCCTTGGTGGGCGGCTGGTGCGGTTATCGGATTGCTGCTGACCTTAGCCGTCGCTATCGCCGCTCCTATCGGCATGTCCAGAGAATTCGCCTACACGGGTGGACGGCTCGTCAGCCTGTTCGTCCCACAAGTGGCGAACAATCCTTACTGGCAAGGCAAGTTGGGGATCGGTTGGGAAACGATGCTGGTGCTCGGCGCCTTCCTCGGCGGGGCGTTGGCGGCGTGGCTCACCCGCAAACCCTCTCTGGAAGTCCCCAGCCTTTGGGTGCAGCGGTTTGGCGCCGACCGACGCAAGCGCTACCTCGTCGCTTTTGTCGGCGGGTTCATTATGCTGTTCGGTGCTCGTTTGGCGGGCGGTTGCACCAGCGGTCACATGATTTCGGGCGTCAGCCAACTGGCGCTCAGTTCCTTCATCTTCGCCGTGACGATTTTCCTCACGGGCATGTTGACGGCGAAAGCGCTTTACGATTGGCGACGGGCGTAAAAATGGCGAAACAACGGAGGTGAACAGCGATGGACATCAAGACGCTCCTTTGGGGATTGCTCATCGGCATGGCGTTCGGGGCAACCTTGAGCCTGTCAGGCGCTGCCAGCCACCGGATGATCGTGAACGCTTTGCGGTTGAAAGATTTGCGGTTGCTGAAAATCATCCTGACTGCCCTCGCTGTCGGGACTCTGGGCGTTACCTTGCTGGACACAGCGGGCATGGCGCACTTGAAAATCAAGCCAGCCTATTTGCTCGGCGTGGCATTAGGTGGGGCATTGTTCGGGATTGGCTTTGCGCTGGCTGGCTATTGTCCCGGCACTTGCGTCGTAGCGACAGCGGAACGAAAAAAGGATGCTTTCTTTGTCTTGCTGGGCGGTTTGCTGGGGGCGACCACTTTCGGTTTGCTCTACCCTGTCTTGAAGCCCGTGCTCATTGACCCTTTCAACTTTGGCGAGGTGCGATTGCCCAACCTGCTGGGCATCTCTCCGTTGACGATGGCTCTCGTGCTTTCCGCCTCGCTATTCGCTTTGGCATGGTTGCTTCCTGACCGCGTCGGCGAACGAACCTCGGCAGTTTCGTCACCTGAAGCGACGAAAGCAGCGTAATGCCGACGGGAGGTGCGGGCGATGGGGGTGTTGACCCTTTCCGATGCCGAATTGGTGCGGCGGGCGAAGGCAGGGGATTTGGCTGCCTTTGAGGAACTTGTCAACCGCTACGAACGGCGCATCTGGACGCTGGCGAAACGGATGGTGCAGCATCGGGAAGATGCCGAAGATGTCACTCAGGAAACTTTCCTGACCGCTTTGGAACACTTGGACGAATTGCGCGACGAAGAACGGTTCGGTGCGTGGCTGGTGCAAATTGCGACCCGCCACGCCTTTCGGGTGCTGGAGCAGCGGCAGCGGGCGCCTACCATCTCGTTGGAGACGATGACCAGTGAAATGGCTGACGAGGACGATGGCGAACCCATCCCGCACCCTGAATTCATCGCCGACTGGCGGGAGAACCCCGAAGAGTTGCTGATGCGGGCGGAAACGCGCCAGTTGATTGAACAAGCCCTCAACGAGTTGCCCGAAAAGTATCGCCTCGTCTTTTTGCTGCGGGATGTGGAAGGGCTGTCGGTGAAGGAGACGGCGGAAGCCTTGGGCATCAGCGAAGCCAATGTCAAGGTGCGCCTTCTCAGGGCGCGGCTACAACTGCGGGAGAAACTGACGCGCTATTTCGGCGATGAGGCGAAACGCTTGATGCCCCATCGCCACGACGACTTTGATGGACAAGAAGGTGAGGCGCGATGAAATGCGAAGAGTTGCTCAAAATCCTGAGCGACTACATTGACGGCGACATTGACCCTCGTCTCTGCGAGGGCTTTGAGCGGCACTTGGCGGAGTGCGACCCATGCCAAGTCGTCGTGGACACCATTCGCAAAACCATCACCTTGTATCGCAACGGCGAACCCTTTGAACTGCCTTTGGAGTTTCGGGAGCGGTTGCACCGCACTTTGCGGGAACGATGGAAAGAGAAATACGGCACTGACCAACCGTGAAGTTGTAACCTGAGCGCTCTTACGACACTCATTAGCAAGCGGAGGTGACCAACGATGGCGATGACTGAAACGCGTCCGACCACGCTGCAGGAAGTCGTCACAGCGGAACGGGTGAGCGCGCTGGAGGAACGCCTTGCGCAGTTAGAGGCACAAATGCAGCAAGTTCGGGAAGAGTTGCCCGAGAATCGCGTCAGCATCATCGTCTTCAGCGGTGACTTGGACAAAGTGCTGCCTGCCTTCATCATTGCGACGGGGGCGGCAGCGATGGGCATGCAAGTCAGCCTCTTTTTCACCTTCTGGGGCTTAAACGCCCTCAAAAAGCGGCGCGACCTTTCGGGCAAGGGCTTTCTGGAAAAACTCTTCGCCCTGATGACGCCCGTCGGGACGGAAGGCTTGGGCGTCAGCAAGATGAACTTCTTCGGCATCGGGGCGAAACTGCTGCGGACGCTGATGAAGCGCAAGCAGGTGGCGTCGCTGGAGGAGTTGGCGCAAATGGCGCGGGAGATGGGCGTCAAAATCATTGCCTGCCAGATGAGCATGGATGTGTTGGGCATCACCAAAGATGAGTTGTGGGACGGCATAGAAGTCGGGGGCGTCGCCACCTTCCTCGCCGACGCCACCAAGAGCAAGATCACGCTGTTCATCTGAAAGCAAGAAACCTGCATCACAAGT
>Ga0079997_126434_pt1 | contig 11557 bp, 25 predicted proteins | sample PerSpoCPS_CMetaG_FD_69200 | JGI IMG/M metagenome (GOLD analysis project Ga0079997, IMG submission 69200) | Archaeal communities from Yellowstone National Park, Wyoming, USA - Perpetual Spouter C (PS_C) MetaG (SPADES assembly) (version 2) | ecosystem: Environmental > Aquatic > Thermal springs >... | reverse complement strand
GACAGTATCAAGGGTTAACTGGTTCCTCTCCGACATAGGGGGTTAAAGAGTATATAAAGGGTATATATGGAGAGAGGAGGCGCCAGTGGGGGTTAGAATCGAACTATAGTAGGATTGAAATGAACATCTTAAGCCTGAATCTAGATGCTGTAGTAATAGTTAGAATCGAACTATAGTAGGATTGAAATTGCTATAGTATTATCTTGCTAGGTATATATACTTTACTATTGTAATACCTTATTGCTATAGGGTATAAATTGCTAGTATTATTACTAGTATTATTACTACATCATCTCCTACAATATAACCTAGTGTAAAAGGGTACTATAAGGGGGCAACTTATATAACAAGTAGTAGTAGTAGTAGTACTAGTAGTAGTAGTAATATAAGTTTGCTATAGGAGTACCTTTCCTAAAGTAGGTTATATTGGTGTAGGTGTAGGAGTAGTAAAGAGTAAAGAAAAAAAGAGTAGGGTTTAGAAGGTATCTAACTTTTGATGCTTCATTATATTACTAACGCATTTAGTACAGTATAGATAAGCACCTATCCTTATCTCTCCTCTCCTCTTACGGCAAAGAAAGCACCTATCTACTCCTCTAATTAACTTGCCTCTCTTAAAGTTCATTACAATCACTTACTCTTATCTTGATCATCCTCTACTAGTTCTAATTTGGCATCATTGGCATTAGTATTGAACCCGCATATGTTGCATCTAAATCTGTATTGGAATTTCCTTACTGATATGCTACCGCAATTCTTGCATGTTACCTTTACTTTCTTGTCTGCATACTTTTGAACGATGCTCTTAGGCACGGGCATAATAAAAATAAGGTGTTGATAGTTATATATGTGTTATTGTTGATGTTACTGTTAATGCTGTTACTGTAGTTCTTTCTTCTTTCTATCGTTTGATGCTTCTTGCTCTAGTACATACTTGCATATCTTTATAAACTCAGTATAGAAGGAATAGTCTATAGCCTTGAGTTGCTGTACTTGATTGTATATCTCATACATTCCAGCTCTTACAACCTCTTGTATTAGATTCCTATCCTTCTCCTCTAGGTACTCTCTTAATGCTATCTGTATAAAGGTGCTTACATTCTTATCCCCTATCCGTTCTAGAACCTTTTTATATAGGCTATTGGGTATGTATATACATAAGCTTACTCCACCTTTTGGCATAGAATACTATTATACACTAGCATTATATATAAGGTTAATGGTAATATATCAAATAAATAAATTATGATAGATTATGCTTTAATGTCTAACTTTCTATTAAATAGTATATTAAACTTGTTAGCATGCTTTAAATCACATCTAATAAAGTTATAGTAGCATCTTCTATGATCATCCCCTAATAGAAATTGTAATAGAGCAACCTCATACCTTGTTAACTCCTCATTAACATGAATCCATACATGATAACCCTTTCTACTGCTTGCTACCCTTACCTTATTAACAGTATAGCCTAAATGCTTAAGCAGTAATTTCCTTGTACATATCCATAACTGCAATTCCTCTTTAGCAACTTTAACATCAATATCTACTTTCAAGGTTGAGGTTAGGGGATCCTCTACCATCATTATAGCATTACCTCTTTAAACGTGTCTTTAACAGCATAATCCCTACCCCATGCTAGATATACTCTAGCATTAGGGTATAGGATCCCCTCTAATTTACTAGAGTATTCAATTCCCGAAATCTTTAATGAAATCATGGATGCTATTGTAAAACCAAATAGTTCAACTATTACTTTAGGAATAGCATCGTTTAACTGCATTACTATACTAGTTCTTTCCCTAAACCTATCTGGTGTTATATCCGTTATAGCTTTAGCATCAATGTAGATGTTATTGCCCTTTCCTCTAGGGCTATCATAATCTAATGTCTTTATTACTGCTATCGATATTCTTCTAAGGAATTTGATAAACCTCTTAGTTAACTTATCCCTTAATACTAGAAAATCCCTACCTCTCCTAGTTATTAGTATAATTTCATCCCCTGTATCTGCATCCTCCTCTACCTCTACCATACTCTAACTTACTTTAAAGTATGTATATAAACATTTATGATATGCTATTATCATACATGGGTATAATAAAATGAATAAAATAGAGAGATTGATCAAGAATAATAGGGCTTTAATACATCATCATACTGCTTTATGAGCTCATCTATATGCTTAGTTATCTTTTCTATAAATTTAGGTAGTCTTACTAGCATAGGATTTAGCAGTTCATCCTTAAAATCCTCTGTTACTATTGCATCCTCATCCTCATCATTCCAATCTTGCTTAGATGCTACCTTTAGAGTACCCTCACGTATAACTAATCTGTACTTTTCATTATTATCATCAGTATAAAATATCTCATCATCATCTAGGTTAATGTATCTTTGTAGTGTAAAGTCTATTATACGTTTGTACATATCTATAATATTCCTTACCCTATCTTGCATATTGTTAAGCTCTTGTACTTTACCTAGCATCATAGCAAATACTGAGATGGTTAAAATTGGTTCTACCTCATCTTTAGCCATACAGTAATAGATTATTATAACATATATAAACGTAAATACATCAACATCAACCTATACAGTAACTACTGCTACTAGTAATACTATAAAATATAAGTAATAAGTAGTAAGGATAAGTTAGAAAATTAACTAAAGAATACCCTATCTATACAAATAAATACAAAAAAAAGATTAGAGGGTTAAAGAAATGATTTATTTAGATTGCCTTAAACACCTCTCTAGGAGTCCTTTAATGGCTATTAAATAGGCAAGCCCTGTAGGTACATACAGGTATTCATAAGTCTTTTTTTCCATAGCAATATGGCTTATTACCGTTACTTGTGGCTTTGTTGCTATTAAGAAAATAGTATTATCTGCTTGTACTAAAAACTCAACTTCTATTACTGCTTTTTCTACAATAACATCATTAAAAAATGATATGTCTAGATCTGCTTTGATTGCATAGTAATCCCTATCATTACGTATAGATACAATCTTAACATATCTATCATTGGCAACGGTTAATATATCTTTAAATCCCTGCTCAATCCTCTCCTCATAACTTAATGCCTCACTTTGTTCTTTCATACCATGGTATGATATTATAGATTATATAAGCATTACTACAACAACATCATGCTATACAGTAACTACTACTAGTAGTTATACTGTATGGTTATATAATAATAAAATTGATAGTAAGAACAGTAATAAATAGCAGTAATCACAAGCAAAATAACAATAAAATAAAAAAATAAATAAAAAAATAAGGTTAGGAAATTATGGGTAGTAGGTGTACTTTTCTATACTGGTAACATACTTTGATAACAGCTCATCTAGGTACTTGTTGAACTCAGTAATAAAGGCATCTAACCTTGTAAGTACATATATATCATGCCCGTATGGGTAGTATTCTAGTTCATTATCGTATCCTCCTCTTTCCTCTATAATGCTCAGTCCTTTAGAAGTGATTAAAAGGTAGTAATTGCTATTATCTTCCTCATCAATATAGTAAGGTGCTGTATCCTTAAATCTTATGTATGTAGGTACTGCATTAGAGAGTAGCCTGTTAACAGCATAGATAATTTCCATAGCCTCCCCATGCTTTGCTTTTACAGCCATTAGCCTAGCTAATGTACCTTGCAAGAGGTATGTATTGATCTTCCTCTCCAGCTCCTCTTTTTGGCTCTCTTGAGCCATATCATACTATACTATTGTAAAGTATATAAATTTAACTACATCAACATCAACCTATACAGTATTACTTACATGTACTTTTATTGTATCACTTAAGCCTCTTTTTACTGCATTGCCTATTTGTATACTAACATGTACTTTTATTGTATCACTTAAGCCTCTTTTTACTGCATTGCCTATTTGTATACTAACAACACCTACAACAACAATCTTTATATACATGGCATGTGTAAGTATTGGTATGGCTGAGCAACAACAACCACAACCACAAGAACAACAACAAGTAGAGATAAGCAAGGTAATGGATACAGTATTAGATATTATAGCAGGTACTAAAGCAAGTACTAGTACTGTTATTAATTACGTGAGCATATATAGTGAGAGAGATTATATGCATGTTACAATACACATGCATATAAGTGATGATAATAAGCTGTTACTACACAAATATGTAAGAGAGTATAGAACAGATAATAAGGTTGAGTATCAGTTACGATTGAATGGCATTGAGATAAATCTAGATCAACACATGCATGCAGTACTTAATAAGCTATATGAGGTAATAGCAAATAATAAGCAAGTACAGGCTATATTTTGTACATATAACGTATTAAAGACATTAACTAATGCCAATTTAGTAGAAGTATATCCAGAGATTTTAATATAACCTTGCTTATCTCAACACCACTTTATTTTTTTGTTTTATTCTTGCTTTAAAGCAATTCTAGCATTATTTTAGTTACTGCTTACCTTACTGCTTACCTTACTGCTAAGTTTATTGCTAGATCAATTAGCATTTAGCCTATTCTATTCATTTTTTTGTTCATGCTTAAACTAGACTGTATCATAATAACTATAGTACTGCTAGTAGGGTTAGGAGAGGCTTATTCATCTATGCCTACGGTAGGGCAAGATGAGTGTTATCTTTCAATTCCCTTATGGATGCATTTGTTGATTAATCATACCCTTATGGGTACTCATGTTACTGTTATGTTATTACCTCTCCTAACCCCATCTATTATAAAGAAATAGAATTATTTAAGATTTGCTTAAACAACTTGCTAGGTTATAAGGATACAGTTATCTCTTTCTTGTTCTTACCCCATGCCTTAACCTCAAAGACATTAGTATCAATAGCCTTAACCTTTATTGTACTGTACTCCTCAAAGAGTTTAGCCATTACTGTATATAGCCTATCGTTACCTATTACTGTAACCCTCTTTATGCTTACCATACTGTATAATTATCATAAGCCTACTTATTAATCTTACATCATGACTAAGTATAAAACTATGTATAATCAAGCCTATAACCAATAACCCTTTTATTCTTACACTTACAAGCATATAGATAATGGCTAGCATTAAGGATAGAAAGAGGATAGGATTACAAACAACATATGGGCTAGAGTTAGAGGTTAAGGATAAGGATGGCAATGTAATAACTAGGCATGCTCAAGAGGCTAAATCGTTCTTGCCTAACTATATGAAATGGCTACTATCAACATTAGGAGTAAAGACTTTATCAGTAATAGACTTAAACGGTAATGCAGTACAGATAAATGGCTCTAGGCTATCTGGTGTTAATGGTGCATTCCTTAATCATATCCTAGCCCCAGCTGGGAATGATGGCAATGGTATAAGGGTAGGATCAAGCAATCAACCAGTAAGCCCATTAGATAATAACCTAATAGCCTTTATACCTAACGGTACGGGAGCGGGGAAACTGCAGTATGGTGCATGTGATACAGATGTTAACATACTGCTATCTGGGAATGAATCATCCTTTATAGCAAGTAGAACCTTTACTAATGCTAGTGGAGGAGCAGTAACAGTAGGAGAGGCTGGCATAGTGATGTTCCATTACAGCGATACCTCACCAATTGAGGATGTAAGATTTCTTATAGCAAGGGATGCCATAGCAACACCTATTAGCGTGCCAGATGGTGCTACATTAACAGTTAGATACAAGTTTAGGATAGTAACATAAAGGCAAGTATCACTAAACCTTTTTATTCTTACAAGTAGCAATATTACTCATGAGTGCATCAAATATAGCAGTAAATACTGCAACGGGTGCAACGGGTGCAGAGGAGGAGGCTAGGAGTATGTTTGCTACTGTACTTGCTCAAATTGTTACCCTCTTTAGAAATATAGTTAATTACATGCTTGAGTACTCAAGGCATATAATTGTATGGATGGCTAGGCATCCTTTTGATGCAATAAGACTAGGCTTAACAGTAGCTATATTAGCAAGCCCCTAATAATATAGGTTATGAGTCAAGGCATACTAGGAGGCTTGCTATCTCAAGCATTAGGAGGCTTAGACATAAGCAAGCACATAGCATTAAAGGATAATACACTAGAACTAGTAATTAATGAGCAAGACTTTAAGCAGTACATAATATCAAAGATAAACAACCCTATGTTACAAAACATACTAGACATAAAGATAGAGCAAGGTAGGATAACGATAAGGATCAGATTATTATAATACCTCTTTCTTTAATATTATAGTATGAGTCTAACATTTCAAGATATATGGAATCTACTAAATCAAGCTATTAGCGTAATCAATCAGTTCTTTAGTGATCTTGCTAGTATATTTGGCAACATTAGTAATACAGGGCAAGGTATAGTAGCAGGGCTAACATCCTTTGGCTCATTTCTATGGGATGGCTTAACAAAATTTGCAGATTCTATTAAAGTATTATGGACTCCTCTTATCCCTACCCTTAATGACTTTAACAATTTTATAAACAATCTAGGCAATTTACTATATAATGCATTTACCAATATTGCCGATGCTATCTTTAGGTTCAATGAATGGATATTTAACGGGCTAGTATGGCTAGGCTTACAGATAGTTAATGTCTTTGAGGATGTCATAAACTATTTTATGTCTTTACTAACTAGTTTATGGAATCAGTTAAATGCATGGTTTAGTGAGATAAGTGCTACTACCAATGCATGGTTTACCGATCTTGCATTAAGGTTTAGAAGAAAGATACAGCAGTTGCTAGTAACAGAGCCAGCATATTATGCATTTGAACACTCATTTAAGAAATTTGTAGATGAGCCTAGCGTTAAAGGATTGGTAAGAATTGTAGTAACTCCTATTATAGGTGCAATAGGAGGCTCATTGATGGCAACATTCCTAGACTCTCTAACACCTAATCCATTTACTACACCTCTAACCATATTGCCAGCTTTAAGGTTACCTACCATGCCAGATAACCATCTAGACATAACTAAACAAACACCTACCTATCCTAGTGGTGCAAGTAGGCTAGAGCTAGAGTTTATGCTATCTCAGTCTATAAGCAGAGAGAGTAGTCTAAGCAGTTTTGAACTAAACTTTAATTTGAATCAAGGTATAGGTATGGTGTAGGGGATGAGCAAGGAAGATGTACCCGTTCTACCTCCTAATCTATTCCCTTATATCCCGTTTATTCCCTTTAGGGCTAGGAGGCAACCTATTACCTTAAAGCCTATTCAAGCATTACAGCAATCCTTTACCTTATCTCAATCTATAAGCTTAGAACTATCGTTAATACCTAGACTTGAGTTTATACTAACTCAAAATGTTACCCCATCATTTCTACTAGAGAGGGCTATAGTTAATAGGCTAGATCAAGATATTGTACTGCAAGTATATCTATCATCTACATCTTTCATACTAGAGCAAGATATAGTACTATTGTATGAGGCATCATTAGACTTTACCATAGATCAAGATATAGAGCCTATTTATGAGATAGAAATAGACTTTACCATAGAGCAAGATATAGAGCCTAGATATGAGGTAACACTTACACCAATACTAGAGCAAGATATAGAGCCTAGATATGAGGTAGAAATAGACTTTACCCTAGATCAGTTCATAGAGCCTACATACTTGCTAGGTACTGCTACTACCCTTACCCTAGAGCAAGATATAGAGCCTACATACTTGCTAGGTGTTACTACTCAGATGCCTAGCCTAGATCAAGACATAGAGGTATCAACTACACTTAACCTATTCCTTGATCTAAGGTTAGATCAGTCTATAGAGCCTATATACGCATTCCCAATATTCCTAGACTTAACCTTAGATCAATCACTAGAGCCTATTAGTGCTGTAGGTGGCTTACTAGCCTTTACTCTAGATCAAGACATTACATTATTGGTTAGTGGCTTTGCAACTGCTATAGGAGATGGTTTAATGGCTCAAGGATCAGAAGGCACAGTCATTAGGCTAACTATAGAGGGTTTAACTGCAGTAGGAGAAAGAGGAAGTTAATCATTATTACCTTAATAGAGTCTAAAGCAAAACTTATCTTTAGGTAGAACCTTCTAATGTCATCAGATGAATGGACTAAAACTATACCTATCATATTGGCATAAGGATGCTAAAGGCAAGACTATAAAATATAGGAGATATAGGAGTGATAGTTTTGTAGGTAACCTATTAAAGATAATAAGCTACATGTTTGGTAATACTACTACATTTAGTCAATCCGATATAGTCAATAGTATTAATATTCCAACAACGTATAGGCTTCAAAATACAAGCGGTACAACATATCAATACATGCCTGCATGGGTAGCCAATCCTTTAGAGGCTAGTGCTGGTAATGATACATTAGGCATAGTTGTAGGTAGCGGTAGTACTGCAGTTACCCTTAATGATTATAACCTAGTTAGCAAAATACCTCATGGTACTACAGCGGGTAGATTAGCTTATGGTGCTTCTACTGTACAAAATATGGATGTGAGTGATCCTACCTTATGGACTTTTAAGATAACAAGAACATTCACTAATAGTAGTGGAGCTCCTATAGATATAAGAGAGATTGGTTTAATCGGTACTTACTTACGTATTAGCGGTACATTATTAACTACAGATAAGGTAATGATTGCTAGAGATGCATTATCATCATCAATAACCGTACAGCCTAATGATCAAGTATTAGTACAGTATAAGATTAACTTTAGAAAAGCTCCATAAGGATGGTGTCATTAATGACTAAGGCTAACACCTCATTTATTGATACAGATATAGGCATAGTAGTATTTGATAAGGATGGCAAGGTAAAGTTAGTAATAGAATCGTTAATAACTGTTAAGAAAGATAAGAAGAAAGAATAGAGGCTAAGGTTAGTAGCAGTATTAGTAGCAGTATATAGGCTAAGTACTAGATTCTTGCCTTGATGCTTGCCTAGATGCTCTAATCTTTTCTAACACTTTCTTAGCATACTCATCATCAACAATATCATTACCCATGTTCATGCTCATAGCCATACCTCTATCTGTAACTGCTTGTTGCCTTTCCATTACCCTATCTATGACATAATCAATACTAAACCTATTGCTTTGCATGCTTGTATATTGCTTAGAATACCTTGATAGGATAGCCTCAACCCTTCTACTTGTTATTATCCATCTCTCTAGTATCCTAACCATTACCTCAATATCCTTTAATGTTAGATTATCAACATCTATATCATTAACCATAGGTATTATTGCTATTCAACCTTATTAAAGCCTTCTAGGTTTATTGGTTCTAGAGGCTTTTTGCTAACCCTTATTAGTAGATACTTTTCTTCTACATCAACATAATAAGCATCCTTGTTAGGGTATGTTATATCTTTAAGTGCAAGCCTAACTATAGCATCTAATAATTCCTTTTGCTTTATAACTATATTTGCTGTATCTGGGGTTATCTCATAAGATATATGGATGCCTAACCTCTTTAGCCTATTTATTGTGCTTATTACCTCATGCTCTAGCCTTGATTGCATCCTACTCATGCATGAATATAGTAGTGTGTTTTATATATCACTTTACCTTTATAGCATTTAGCATGAGCTCAGATCCTTCCCCACCAACTCTAACAGATGTACTAAATGCTATAATAAGTGCTATAGCAAATACCCTAAGTGCCATAGCAGACGCAATAAGCGAAAATGCAACCGTTATAGGTACTGTAGTAGTTATAGGTGCTGTATTAGTAGGGCTTACTAGGTTGCCATTAGTAAGAGGATTGGTAAGCAGATTCTTTGGAGCGTTTAGTTAGAAGTCTATAGCTGATAAGAGCATTGCGTAATCTAGCCTTAGATACCTCTAACCTTCTTATTTTTATGTGATATTGTAATAGTCTTCTAGTGTAAACCTTGCCATAATACCTTATAAAGCAAGGTAGGCATTTATGTTTAGCCTTTCTTCTAGTCTTAGTAGTATGATAGACTACAGCAAGATCATTTAGTATAATCCTCTTACAGCATGAGCATTTAACTAACCTACAATAAGTGTATCCTTGCCTTGTATATTCTAACTCATGATTGATTAGTTTAAGGTATGATCTAGTTATGTATGCTATAGATTTATAGCCAGAGTATTTAGACATTACAGTAAGGTAAGATATGATACTAAATAAATGTGATTGATTATATCAGTTACTAGAAGAATGTGCTAAACTCCTCTTCCTCTCCCTCTCCTCTCTCTCTACTACCTTCCTCCTCCTCTATACTCTTAATGCTACTCATACTACTACTAACCCTAGCCTTGCGTAACATCCTTATTATTACTGATAGCATTAGGGTAGCATTATCTAGTTCATTAAGAGTTAATGATAGCATTACCCTAGCATCCTTAACCGTTTTTAAGTCTAGATCATATAGCCTTATGACATCCCTAAGCCTATGCTTAATATCTACTATACTTTCTTGTATGCTCTCAATCTCATTTATAACCTCATCAACCATGAGATTATAAACATAATACTTTTATTAATGTATTATTAAATAATAGGCATGGGTAGAAAAAGGCAAGAGGGTATTACTACAGCATCTAGATTCAGGCTTAAGATGTTCAGGGTATTTAGTGCAGGAGTTCCTGAGTCTTTGGCTTTAGAAGCGGCTAATGCAGTAGCAGAGGCTAGGGCTAAAGGTGTAGGTATATACAAGACATCAAGAGATGAGGCTAGAGCTGTTCTAATGAGGAGGGAAGTACCTAGTGCTTTATGGGGTGTCTATTTTGCATTTACTAATGAGTTAGTAAACAAGGTACAACGAAAGAAAGAGGCTACTAGGGATCAGATAATAGCTAAATGGGTTAATAATGGTGCAGATCCTAACGTTCTAAATGAAATTGCAGATGAGATAGGTGTAGATGTAAAGACTACCGAAACTAAGCCAGCTACTAAGAGTTAAAATTTATTATTTGCCTAGACTGTATAGGATACTGTATAGACTACTTATACATTTAGTATAACATCTTGTTTTTTGCCTTGTAGAGGTATTTCTTGCCAATTGCCTTGATCAATCCTATAAAAGAATTTGCCTAAGGCTCTATCATCCTCAATAGTAAATATTATCTTACCATCAACACCTAACACTATAGTACCATCACTATCAATATACCCGTTTTCAACCCTATAGGTTATTGTAGGTGGGGTAGTATCCTTATATACTGCTAGTATTTTTTTAGGAGTCTGATTATTAGACTTATCAGTTGCATAATACTCAATGCTCATATTTAGTAGTTATATACCTATCTAATTTATCTTTTAAGTCTTCTAGGATGTAGGTAACTTTATCTAACTTTTCATTCATAAGATCAATTTTAGTAGCTAGGTATCTTATTAGAAGATATGCTATTACACCACCAATACCCATATTTAGCAAAGTGTTCATTATCGTTACATCAATATCTGTAACCATAGCTATGATCAGTAATTCCTATAATACATTTATGCATTACCTTGCTACTTTATAAAATACTCTTTACTACTCCTACACCTACACCAATATAACCTACTTTAGGAAAGGTACTCCTATAGCAAACTTATATTACTACTACTA
>Ga0079997_112511_pt1 | contig 11569 bp, 17 predicted proteins | sample PerSpoCPS_CMetaG_FD_69200 | JGI IMG/M metagenome (GOLD analysis project Ga0079997, IMG submission 69200) | Archaeal communities from Yellowstone National Park, Wyoming, USA - Perpetual Spouter C (PS_C) MetaG (SPADES assembly) (version 2) | ecosystem: Environmental > Aquatic > Thermal springs >... | reverse complement strand
TAGAGAGAATAAGGGCAAAGCTCAGGCTTTTGGGAATAAAAGACTGAAGAAGGGACAGGGTTGCAGAACCTACCAATATGAAAAAAGAAAAACCCAAAAGATAAACCGGAATAAAAACCCAAAGAAGGGTCTCTTTGAGTTTTATGTCTTCCTTTAAAACATGAGAGATTGCTTTGGCAAAGGCTTTGGCGTAGCTTACCAAAAAGAAATAGGAGATGAAAAAGGAAAACACGGAACCTATTTCTCTGTGTTTGTATATTTTCAAAAGCTTGGTGATCAGCACCTCTCCATAATTTGGTGTAAGCTGGCTTATAACCTGCATAATCTTTTCTTGGCTTAGAAAAGGGAAAAAGCTCGCCAAAAACCCAAGGAATAGCAAAAGAGAACTGATCACCATTAGAAACCTTAAGGTCAATGCGGACGCATATAGGCTAACATCTCCTAAAAATATCTCCTTAAGGGAGTAAAACAGTGCCAAAAGCCTGCTTTTTATCATCAAAACTCTTGTATATCATACTCTACCATCTCACCCTGCCAGCTTCTAAAAACATGCCTTGTTCCATCCTTTGCCAAAAGATACTGAGGAAGTAAAGGCACCTTCCCTTTGCCACCGGGTAGGTCTATAGCGTATGTTGGTATGGCATATCCGGAAACTCTACCTCTTAGGTAATCCATTATTTCCAAGCCTTTTTCTACGGTGGTCCTAAAATGCACTGCGCCCTTTATAGGGTCGCAATGGAAGAGATACTGGGGTTTTACTTTGATCCTTATCAAAGACCTCATAAGCTCAAGCATGGTTTGGCGGTCGTCGTTTATGCCTTTCAAAAGAACTGTTTGGTTTAGGACGGGGATGCCTCTGCGAAGTATGTTCTCCACTGCTTCTTGTGCCTCTGGGGTGATCTCTTTGGGATGGTTAAAGTGGGTGCTGATCCATATGGGGGAGTATTTTTCAAGGATGTCCAAAAGCTTTTGGTCAAAAAAGCGTTGGGGTGCCAAAACGGGAAGCCTTGTCCCTATGCGTATGACCTCCACATGGGGAATTTTTCTAATTTCTGAAAGCAACAGTTCAAGCTTTTCGTAGCTTAGGGTCAAAGGGTCTCCGCCGGAGAGTAGCACTTCCCTGATCTCTGGATGTGCCTTTATGTATTGGGTGGTTTGTTTTATCTGTTCTATGCTTATAGCCCTCTCTCCCTGAGAGAATATTCTCTTTCTCATACAGTGTCTGCAATAGACCGCACAAAAGGTGGTAGTTTGCACCAAAACCCTGTCGGGGTATCGGTGGGTAAGCCCGGGGATTTCTCCCTCCTCCCTTAGGGCATCGGGCTCTCCATGACACTGAACCCTTTCATCCACCTCCACCGCCCTCGGGATAGCCTGAAGCCTTATTGGGTCCTGCGGATCTTGGGGGTCAATCAAAGATAGATAGTAGGGAGTTATAGCCATAGGATATATTCCCTGCGTTCTTTTTATGCCCTCAATTTCCTCTGGCAAAAGCCTTAAGAACCTTTCAAGCTCCTCTTGAGTTTTAACTCTATTTTGAATTTGCCAATGGTAGCTCCTCCAAAGCTCCTTTTTGACTTGCATTTGAAAAATCATATCAAAAACCACATACCCACAGATGGCTGGAAAGGGATAATTACGCTCCTCCCATTACCAAATAACAGGGGATGGATGCTGTTATCCCACACGGTGGGCTTGGAACACCTGAGAAACGATTTAGACCTTCTCTTCAAAACTTTTACGTCACCATCCCACACGGTGGGCTTGGAACGGTGTGCCTGGGAGGAGGAAGGAGATGATATACGTTGTAAAGTCACCATCCCACACGGTGGGCTTGGAACCATGTGGAGAGAGAAGTTTAAACTCATTGCTTCTAAAGTCGCCATCCCACGCGGTGGGCTTAGAACCCATCAATGCGTTGCTTCTGGAGAAGGCTAAAAAGGATCGCCATCCCACGCGGTGGGCTTGGAACTCAGAATAACCCAAATACTCCGCAATTTTTTGCACCAAGTCGCCATCCCACGCGGTGGGCTTGGAACTGAGCCTCAGGAATGGAGAGTTATTGAGTACACTGTGGTCGCCATCCCACGCGGTGGGCTTGGAACTGGGATCTCCCAAACATCTCCGATGTTCTTGCCTTCGTCGCCATCCCACGCGGTGGGCTTGGAACAGGAGGGAAGACATGAAAGCGAAAGTGGTAGACCAAGGTCGCCATCCCACGCGGTGGGCTTGGAACTATACTTGTTGAACCTTGTAATTGTTTTGAAAAATATGTCGCCATCCCACGCGGTGGGCTTGGAACACGACTTAAAAAGATATTTGAAAGAGAAGTTAGATGTAATAAGGTCGCCATCCCACGCGGTGGGCTTGGAACTTAAAGAAGGAGAAGGAAGGAAGGAAGGATGAAAAAGTCGCCATCCCACGCGGTGGGCTTGGAACGATAAATCCCTTCAAAGGTTGAAGGGTTCGCATATAGTCGCCATCCCACGCGGTGGGCTTGGAACCGTCACCCGCTGGTTCCGTATCCGTGCATAGCTCCTCTCGTCGCCATCCCACGCGGTGGGCTTGGAACGGCAGGGAAAGGAGGTGAAGCCATGAAGCAACTTCGGGGTCGCCATCCCACGCGGTGGGCTTGGAACCAAGTCTGACCGCCAAGTTTAGCATACCCAAAAAGTCAAGTCGCCATCCCACGCGGTGGGCTTGGAACCCACCTTGACAAGACAGACAAACAGATATAAAATTTTGGCATGCTAAAGGACAGGAAAGACAGGACACTTTACAGGACTACGCTTTACCTTGACTTTGAACTTGCAAGGAAACTAAAAGACCTTGCACACAGCCAAAACACCACGCTAACAGAACTTATTAATAACGCCCTATGGGAATATATCCATAGGCAGGAAAAAGGGAAGGAACAGGAACCACAGCCAGCACAGGAACAGGAACCCGCACCCAAGAGGAGGAAGAAATGAACCTTTTTATGACCCCTTCACTTTTTGCCAGCTTATCTTACCATAAAACTTATAATTTTTCTCAAGCCCAGGCAGGGAAGAGTATTAATATCCTCCGTTTTTTGGAGGGGATGATAATAATCCTGCCCTGGGCTGTAAGAAAAAGGAGGCAAAGGAGGCAAGGGATGAGGCAAGGGAAGAAGCTTGTAATAGGCTGTGATGTGTCCGCAAGTTTTATTATACTCCACGATGGGAAAAATGCTTTAAGGATTGAAGACCCTAAAGAACTGCCAGAATTTCCACCTAATACCATTTTCGTCCTTGAACAAACAGGAGCATATGGCATAAGATGGGCACAGATATTTTCAAACTTTGGAGAGGTTTATATAGCCGACGGGAGGGACTTTAAGAACTTCCGCCTTGCACACACACGCCAGAAGAACGACAGCCTTGACGCTTTCTATCTCCGTGAGTATTTCCTACAACGCCCGCACAAATGCCGACCCTTCAACCCTCAAGTGGTTTATATCCGTGCCCTCATACGCCAGCACATCCGCAACCAAAAAGACATCACTATGCACACCAACCGCCTACTCCAATACCTGCAAATCATAGACCAATACAATCCCAGACCCTCCCGCTACAAACTGCACCGCTACATTGACCAAATAGAGAACCGCATAAAGGAACTCCCTCACGCCCTCACGGACTTAGCCCTCTCGGAAATAAAGAAACTCAAAGCCTGCCTTGAAGAAGCCCAGAAAGTCCGCCAAGAGATAGAAAACATTGCCCGCAACCATCCAGACTATGAAATCCTCCGAACCTTCCCGCTTTCAGACCTTCAGATAGCCGTCATCCTTGCCTACTCTTGGGACATAAACAACTTTCCGAACAAGGACGGATATATTGCCTACACTTTGATGGGAACCACCTTAGAACAGTCAGGGAAAAGCCTTTACAAAGTCAAAACAGACAAAGCCCGCACAGAGATTAAAGGACTGCTTTATACCCTCTACCTCAACGCCAACAAAAAGAACCACCCGCTTAAGCCCTTAGCAGACCTTGCCAAAGAACTGGCATCCGACCGCAACAACTACAAAAAACGCTATATAAAGTTTCTGTCCCGCCTTCTTGAACTCGTCTATTACGCCCGCAAAAACAGAACCGACTACAAAACAACCCTTCAGCAAGCCATAGCCCGCAGGGAAAGGGAACTATCCTACACCCAGCAAAAAGAACTAAACCCAACCCGTGCAAAAAAGCTTTACCACCTAACCAGAAGTATAAAAACACTTAAAGAACTTTTGGCACAGTGTGAAGATATTTCCTCGTGGGACAGCCAAAGCCCACAGGAGCCCCAAGCTTATTTAGTGCCAGACAACCCAAAAAACCAACAAAAGGAGGACAGCCATGAGGAACCTAACAGCCCTAACCTTAACCTTAGCCCTAACCTTAGCCTTAGCCCACGCCAACGACGGAAAAGCCAAGACAAAGAACGAGGAAATACTGCTGATGCTGGAATGCAAAAACGGAAGGTGGGAGATAACCTACGCCAAGAACGAGGAAGTAATCAGGCAGACCCAAGCGGACAAGATGCAAGGACAACCGTGCTATAATCAAGGAAGAGAAGGGAAAAAGCCATGAGAAAGGCACTTTTTATGATGCCTGCAGTTTTTGCCCTTGATTTGGGACTTCAACTACCGCTAACAGATACCGCAACCGCCAGAATGTGCAGAAACCCAATGACTGGAACTTTGAAACCATGCAATCCAAGACCGCCAATCCCACGGGCAAAAGACCTATCCGCCTATAATCCAACCTTCAGAACCACCAAAACAGGAAGACTAACCGCCACCGCAACCATAACCTTTAAACGCACAGAAAACGGCTGGAAGCCCATATATCCCACTGGCAAACGCACGCCCACATGGAGGGATGACTACCTCGCACGGTTTAACCCAACCATCAACGGAGACACAGCCACAGCAACCATAAAGTTCAGGCAAGGAAAAAGAGGATGGACGCCAATAGTTCCACGCCAGCCGAGAAACACACTTCCACCATCCTAAGGTAGGAGGGAGGAAAGCATGAAAACACGATTTCACTACTACCTTGAACGCCTCACAGGGCTAAACTGGGAACCAAACAGACCGCTTAAACTCTACTGGGAACACCTACCAGAGACAGCACGCACGCCACAGATGAAAGCCTTCTTATGGAAACTGGGAATACCCAACACCACAGAGGAAGAACTGGCTAAACTCTGGGAAGAAGTCAAAAACAGCACGGTTATATTTACAGCCTTAGAGGAATAGATGCCCCACCTCCGACCCATCCTTTCCCTCCTTCTCTCCCTGCTTTTAATCTCCTTTTCCTCTCCAAACCAAAGCAAAGACCAACAAAGAAAAGAACAAAAACCCGAACCTAAACCCTCTCCCTGCGTAGCCATCATAACCCGCCTCGCACCCACGCCACCACCTTTTAACATCTCCATCCACGCCTACGCACAAACGCAAAAGGACATAATAGGAACCAGCACATACACCGCACCCGTCCATGTAGGAATAAGGGCAGACATTCCACTACTGGACACCCGAGAACTCTACGAAAGACAACTCCGCCACATCGCAAACCTTCAGAACGCCCAAGCCATACTATCCCAATACCTAAGCCTTAGAACGGAAGTAGAGGAACTCCGAAACTTTCTTTACTGGATGAACCTAAGAGTGGAGTTTGGCATAGAGTATAAAAAGGATGTTTGGCAGCAGGAGATAGTTTTAAAGCAGAAAGAGGCAGTCCTTAAAGCCCTTGAGAGTTTCTTTTACGCATATGGGATAACAAGGGAAGAACTGGACAGATGCTATAAACAAAGATGAGAGATAAAACTTCCCCGCCCACCCACCCCTAAACCAAAGAAAACCCCTAAACCCTCCCCCATTACGCTTCGGCGCCGTACCCGCTTACCCTTCAGCCGCTTTCCTACGCTTCAGCCCCACGCTATACACTTCAGCCGCTTTCTAAACTATTCAGGGACGGCGCCTTCGCTTTCTGTCCCCCACCCACCGCCCTTAAGGGAAAATCAGCCCACCACTTACGCCCAGCCGCAACCCTTACGCTTTGCCACCCACTTAACTATCCCAGCCACCTTTTAAACCCAACATAGTTAAGTTTTCCTTTTCCACTTGAACCCTTGAACCTGAACCCTTGCAACCCTTAAACCCTTGCACCTTTGCACCCTAAAATTGAAAACATGAAGAACACCCTTCTGAAGATTGCGAGGGAGGAGATCTTGGACGGCAAAACGGAACTCCTGAAAGCTAAACTCCTGAACCAAAGGGAGAAAATCTACCTTCTCACACTCCAAAACGAAGAGGTCGGAACAGTCAAAGCGGTAATCCAGCTAAAACACCACACACGGGACGGAGAAATCTACCACTGGAAACTTTTGGATTTGATAGTAGAGTAGCCAACCCAACCACCCCCACCCAACCACCCTTAGGAAGGAAAAAAGAAAAGAGGAAAAGAACACAACACCACCACGCACGCCACCAACACCACAGGGCAGAGCCCCCGAAGGATTAGAAGAGTTTTTCAAACTACAGGCGGAACCAAGCCACCAGAACCAAAACCAGAACCGCCACGGGAACCAAAACGGAACCAGACGGAACACGGACGGGAAGAAGAACCGCCAGCAGGAACGAAGGAGGGAGACGAGAGAAGGAACGGGAACGAAAACATCCAAAGCCTGAAAGAAGCCCACACAAGCCAAGAGAGAGAACCAACACGATGGGAGAAATGGCAGCAATAAAAACATGCATGCAGGGAGCCAACGGGCAACCACGCAAAAGCAAGAAAGCACCACAACCCAGCCAAACCAACACAAACCACGAAGGGATAAATACATTCCTCCAGAACCCTGAACCCACAACGGCAAAAAGCGGGCAAGCAAGCAAGAACCCCCTAAGAGTTTTTTGCTTTCCTGATCCTATTGCCCAGACAAAAGCCAGCAAGAGACAATGGACAGCAAGCACCCTAAAAGGCAACACCAACCTTAAAAATGGATTACCCAGAGGGATCTCCCCCTGTGCCAACGGAAAATTTTATTTTCTCTTCCTTTTTGGTTGTCAAGGGCTACCGTTCCGCAAGGGACGGCAGGCAAAAGAAAAGAAAAGAAAAAAATCAAAGCAGGCTTACCAAAGCAGGCTTTTTTGTTTTTTTGATTGAGAGAGAAAAGAAAAGAGAGAAAAGAAAAATCAAAGCAGGCTTTTTTTTGAAGGGAAAGAAAGAGAAAGAAAAAGGATGCTTGGGTGCCCGCCCTCGTCGTGCCCTGGGGGGGAGTGCCCCCCCAGACCCCCCCCGACGCCTGCTTTGTAAAAATCAACAGCGGAACTGACTGGGGGGAGATCCCCCCAGACCCCCCCGAAAAAACAGAAAAAGCCTTTTTGACGCCTGCTTTGTAAAAATCAACAGCGGAACGGATGCCTGCCTAATAGGGTTAATTCCCTTGCTTCACTCCCGCAGGGCTAACGCCCCTTGACAACCTCGGAAGAGAAAAAACCCAAAAACTCAGGCTCAGGGGGTTCTCCCTCTGGGTACTCCATTTTAAGGAGGTGTTGCCATGGTGCAGCTGTCCAAGTCTCAGCTGGCTTCCATTCTTTCCTGGGCAAAGGCTCAGGAAAGCAAAACTCAGGGGGACTTGCTCTCCCGTGCCCGCCGTGCCCTTGCCGAGTGGGACAGGGTTCTGGAGGAATACTCTCCCTCCTTCTCCGTCCGTCCCACTTGGTTTGGCGTGGTTGTGGAGCATTCCTGCCGTTGCCCTGCGTGGAAGCCCGAGGCTCCCTGCAAGCATGTCATCGCTGCCATCCTCCTCTCCCATCGTGAGGTTCTCTCCGCTTCCTCTTGGCAGTGGGCTTCGTTCTTTCAGGCTTTGGATGCCTTCCATCGCTCCCGCTCCCTCTCCTCTTCGTCTCCCTCCCGTCCTCGTCCCGCTTCTGGTTCTTCCTCTTCCCGTCCCTCTGGTTCCTCTGGTTCTTCCCGTTCCTCCCGCCGTCCTCGTTCTGGTGGTTCTCCTTCCGTTCCTCCTGAGTTTGGCAATTTCTAATCCTGCTTGGGGGCTCTGCCCCCTTTTTTGCGTGCAGTCCCAAGCTTAACACTTTGCCACACACAAAGAAAGAAAAAAAATAAAGGCACTCCTCGGGCGGGCATCCCTAAAATCAACAGCGGAACTGACACGGGGGGAGATCCCCCCGTGCGCCCCCCCGAGTTTTTTAAGCACCTCCATCCAAGCCCCCACCCACCCACCCTTTCCCTTTTGTCCCACGCTTTCCACTTTGTCCCAATCCCTTTTAACCCTGTCTAACCCTTTTAACTATGTCCTCCACTTTTCGCCACTCACATAGTTAAGTTTTTAACTATGTCCCAAGCAAAAAGCCCACAACATAGTTAAGTTTGCCAGTCCCAGAACCCAACTCCCTCAAAATGGCAAGTCATCCCGACGCTTAGAGAACTTCTTTTCTTTCCTCTTCCACTCTTCCATTTCCCTTTTTACCTCTTTAGCCTTAGCCTTAACCTCTTCCACCATAGCATCCAGCCTATCCCTCAACTCCACAAGCCCTTTTAACTCCTTAAACTCCGAAATAACATCATCGTAAGGGTTTTTAGCTGCAAACTCCATCAAAAGGTCATAAACAGGAACCCAAACCCTTTCATCGTAATAAGCCTTAACCGTTTCCCTTGCAATCTCAGTCAATAATCCCACAATCTGCTTAGCATACTGAATAGCAAGGTCCTTATCCGAAAAACCAGCCTCCTCCACATACACAGCCAACTGTCTTAAAGTGTCCGCCACAGCAAACCAAAAATATCTTGGGTCTTTCTCTTCAAATCTCTTATTTTTCCATCTTGCCATAGCTTACACCCTCCTTTTTTTCTTTAACCGCCCAAAGTTCCAGCTTAGCCACCTCTAACAATCTTGCCACTTCCCTTAAAACCTCGTCAATCTTCCTGATCTCCTCTAATATTGGTTTAGCCCTACCCTCAGGAATGCCAACCTTCTTTATGTTTCCCACGCACCACCACCTCGCCTTTCCATTTTCATATTTCCATCTGTATAGGTAAGTCTGTCCGTTTATACGCTTTAGAGAATAGCCCTTTACCGCCAAAGCCTTCTCTAACCTCTTACGCCTTTTTAGAAGCCCTTCCACACCTTCCTTCAGTTCTTCCAAGCTTAAAAAAATCTCTTGCATCCCACACCCTCCAAAAAGGTTTTAAAAAACCGCCCGCCCCCGCCCCGCCCAAACCTTACCTTCTACCATTTCCAGAAGAAAGCACCAGCCTATTAATGAAGTCCTCTCCGACCATAGCCTCCAGAACCCTTTTAACCGCCCTCGTAAAAGCAACCCGCATTAACGCATCCCTCACCTTTTCACCCTTTGCACACTCTCCAACCTCTGCCACCTCAAAAACCCCGCCATTTGGAAATTCCACCCGCACCCTGAACACCAAAGCCACATAGTCCGCACTTGCAGAAACCACCTCCACCTTTTCCTCCCACTTTCCACCCATCTTAGCCACCGAAAGCCTCGCAAAACTTAGCATCTCCAACGCCACAGGTCTGGTTATCTCTGGAGTTCCATTTACAAAAACCACAGCATCCCGCCGACCCGCCAGCAAAGAACTTAACCTTTCCTTAAGCACCTGTATAAAGTCCCTTTCTGGCAAACCACCCTGAACCTTGCTAATATTCCTTTCCATAGCCCGCACCTCCTTAAAACGGTAATTCATCACTCCCAACAGCCAGCCCGTCCCTTTCCTCTTCCTTTTCCTCTTCCTCTGTTTCTTCCAACGCCTGCCTAAACCTCTCTTCGTAAATCCTCTCCATCTCCTTTATCCTTCTTATCAGTTCCTCCTCCCTCATCTTCCTATTCAGGTAGTCCCTCAACCAGCCCAGAACCTCCTTGTATTCCTCATCCATGAAGGTAAGGTATAGCACCGACCAGATAAGCGACCACTTCCGCAAGACATCAAACAGGTTAAAGCCCGCAAACCTGATATCATCCTTCAAATCGTCCGCCAGCCTTTCCAAAATTTCCCTTTCCGTCATGGCTTGCACCTCCTCAAAGGTTTTCACACCACATATTATAATGCCTGTCTGTCTGTCTGTCAAGTCCTTTTTAACCAAGTCCCAGACCCAAAAACCCGCACATAGTTAAACCGCTAAAAGAACTTAAACCGCCTTTCCTCGTATTCCCGCCTGTCTATTATTCCCTCTTCGTAAAGCTTACCCCACTGACTAATTCCAATTTTCACATCAAAGACCAAGAGAGGAGTAAAAAGCAACAACACCAACGCCAAAAAGACCCACTCGGAAAGCTTTCCAGTTCTAACCAATCCGCCAATCCTTACCCGCACACGCCCAACTCCCAGAGGAACACCCGCAACCGTCAAAGCATCCAGCACAATATGAGAAAACCCACCAAAGCCAAACGAAACCAGCCAGTAAAAAGCCATATCCAGAAACTCCGACCCAGTCCCAGCAAGCCAGAAGGAAAGCGGAACCACAAACAGCAAAAACCAAAGCCAGATATAATGAGTAATCCCTCTATGTTCCTTTATCCCGAAAAAATCCTCAAACCAATCTGGAGCAGTAGAACCTAAAACAGCCAAACCCGTATGAAGCCCAAAAAGCCAAGCAAACCCAAACGCCACCGCCGAGTGAGTTATCCAAGTCATGCCCTTTTACCCTCATTCACAAGCCAACGCAAAGCCAAAGCCAAAAGAAGACCCGCCGTAATATTCCACGCCAAAGCCAGAACGACAACAAGCACAATAGCCACTATCATGCCAATGTCTTTTATTTCACTCTGCGAACCGCCCAAGTCTAAAGTTTCCAAACTCTCCCATGCCTTAAGTCTTAGCTTTTTCCTCAACTCTTCCACAATTGACGCATTCACTTTTTTAATACTTGCACACGAAAGCACAACCACCTTAGCAACCCTAATAATCCACTTAACCGCCGAAATCTTAACCTTGCTACCTTCCAACTTATCCACATCATCCAGACAGACCACTTTACCCTTCAACGCCTCAATCATTTTTTGCACCTTTTCAAACTGCCTAAGCCCTTTTAAATCCTCCGCAGACAGCCCAGCCCTTTTAAACCAGTTTTCTAAGCTTTCACCGCACGCAATATAAACGCCTTCAGCACCAAAAACCTTATCAGCCCAAGCCGAAACCTTTAATAACTCCCTTGTTTTTCCAGTTCCCGCCCCGCCCTCAATGATAACCACAGGCTTTTTTTGAACATACCTTTCACTCTTTAAAACCCTCCGAAGCCCAAAAAACCTAACAACCCTGACATCCCTAAAAACCAAGCTTTGCCTTTTCCTCCAGAAACCTTCGCCCTTTAGCACCAAATAAGCCATGTTTTAAAACTTAATCCTAAAGCCAACTTGAACCGTAGGGACAATAACCAAATAATGACGCCCGCACTTCTGACGCCTGCACTTTGCCACGACGCCCGCACCACCGCCACCGCCACCGCACGAACGCCCCCCCCCCCCCCCCCCCCCCCCCCCCCCCCTCTCCCTTCCCCTCCCCCCTACCAAACCAACAAAAAA
>Ga0079997_111441_pt1 | contig 11605 bp, 11 predicted proteins | sample PerSpoCPS_CMetaG_FD_69200 | JGI IMG/M metagenome (GOLD analysis project Ga0079997, IMG submission 69200) | Archaeal communities from Yellowstone National Park, Wyoming, USA - Perpetual Spouter C (PS_C) MetaG (SPADES assembly) (version 2) | ecosystem: Environmental > Aquatic > Thermal springs >... | reverse complement strand
TGTAAAAAATAAATAAAAACCGCAAAAATATTTTTAATTTCAAATTTAAAAAATCTTAAAATAAAATGACTAATTAAAGCAAGAATAAACCAAGAAAAATAATTTAAAAGCGGGACACTATTACCCTCCCAAAACCATAAATCCATTAAGGGTGCGACTTTTTCTAAAATAAAATCATAAAATAACATCAAAAAAGAACCTAAAATTATTTTAAATTTATCAGAAATTTTAAACAATTCCGAAAAAGCAAAAGTTAAATATATTAAAAAAATCCAATTAAGCCCTATTATTACTGGTGTTTCAAAAATTTTAAAGCCTAAAGATTTCCCATAAAAATATGAACCGAATATTTTGCCTGTTTTAACCCCTAAAACCTCTATAATGAAAAAAAATAAATAAAATAAAATAAAAAATAATAAAAATTTTTTGTTAAATTTGTTTTTTTGAAAAATAATTACGATTAAAAAATTAAATAAAATTATAAAAGAACTATATTCAAAAAAAAATCTAAAATTTAAATTATTGCTTGTCAAAAGAAAAGCACCTGTAATATAAAACAAAGCAATAAAAAAAAGAGTTGTTTTTTCCTTAATTTCTAAAAACATCATATTAAATTAAATTTATATTGAATGTAAGATTTAAAAGTCAACAAAAATTTTAATGCATTTGATATGCGAATTCTTTTTTTAAGAATATCCGAAGATTTTGTTTCTTTTAATTTATTTAATAAAGCTTTATAATAGTTAAATGCAATTAAAACTGCTAATTTTGAATCTTTTGGTAATTTTTTAATTCCAATTTTTGCATTTTCAAATTCTTTTTCTATGTCTTTAATAATTTTATTTTTATCTTCTTCTGAAAATTTATTAAAATTTAAATTTGGAAAATATTTTCTTTTTAAAACACGAAAGTCATATTTTATATCTCTTAAAAAATTAACTTTTTGAAAAGCAGATCCTAAGCTAATAGCATATTCTTTTAATTCATTATAAAGAGAATTATTATTTTTAACAAAAACTTTAAGGCACATTAAACCAACAACTTCAGCTGAGCCATAAATATACTCTTTTAACTCTTTTTCTGAAAAATATTCTTTTTTATATAAATCATTTTTCATGCTTTTTAAAAAAGCGTAAATTAAATCTTTATCTATATTATATTTTTTAACAGTCAAAATAAATGCGTTTAAAAAAGGATTTAAACTTATGCCCCGCTCTAAAGCATTAAAAACTTCTTTTTCAAAATCTTCTAATAATTCTTTTTGATTAAATTCTAAAAAACTATCAACTATTTCATCTGCAAGTCTTACAAAACCATAAATACTAAATATAGCTTCTTTAATTTCTTTTTTAAAAAATAATGAACTTAAATAAAAAGAAGTGCTATATTTTTTAGTTAAAATACTACTTAACTCAAAAGAAAATTTATTGTAAAAATCAACACCATTCATAATAAAAGAGTTCAATGAAATATTTTTTAACATCTTCGCCTCCGTTAATTTCTTTAATTTAATAGCAAATTCCGTATATTCTTTAGCTAATTTTTAGAATTAATAATAGAAAGAATTTTTTCTTTTTGTTTTAAATCACAAATCTCACATACTAAAATTATTGGTATTGTTTTTTTGCCTTCAATAATGTCATTTCCAATTGGTTTTCTTGTAATTTTATTATCTCCAAAAAATCCCAAAATATCATCAACTATTTGGAAAGAAATGCCTAAATATTTACCATAATTACTTAATTTTTCTAAATCTTTTAAAGAAGCATCTGCAATTAATCCTCCTAAAAAGCAAGAGGCAGAAAACAAGGCTCCTGTTTTTAAATAATAAAAAGACAAATTCATATAAATTTTTAAAAATTAAAGGATAATTGCTATCTTTAAATATAAAATCACTTTTATCTTTAATATCTGAGCGGGTATTAAAAAATCTGAATTTCTAACGCTATTCGTAATATATCATAAAAAATATTAAAAATCAAGATGAATCAAGTTTGACTTTACCCATTTTATTTTTAATTAAAGTTGTTTAGGACGAAATTGAAAAGAAATAAAAGGGTTCTATGTAGTCGGTAATACAAGAAGGTTGCACAGGTGTCAATCTCCATTCCCCATTGATAAAGACATTTTAAAACCCATCTTGACTTAAAAAGGCAAGAATTGAAAATATCATAAGGCGACAAATACTTTTGAACTTTAAAACTCTTCTTCAAGTTGAACCTTTATAAAACTAATCTAAAACTCATAAGTTGTCTGCTAATGCGCTTCTCACGACTTCCCTTATCAAACTTCTCCTTGGTTTGTCATAACCCCGAGATTTTCCGGAGTCTTGGGTTCGCCACAAGATTGACAAGTGAATCTGTCCCGTTTCAAAATAGATTGACGTGGGATTTTTCTCTCCTCGTATACTTCTTCTTTGGAAAACAGTATATCCAGGACTTCAGCATCAGCGAGTTTTATATCTCGGGTATTATAAAGTTCTGGATACCTAGGATAAGGATGTTCCTTTTCATATTGAAGTTGAAGTTTAGCTCTACGGTAGTACACAAATATTAGCCACGATGGAAGACCAAACACAATCGCAATTACCTCTATAATGTGATAAATGGAAAATGATATTATTAGAATAAAAATCGCTAAAAAAGAACTGACCAAAACTTGGAGTATGTTGGGACATCCAAGAATCTCTATTTTGCTTCCATTCATCTTGCTGCCTCTCGTATTCATTAAGAATCTCCTGATTGCGAATCTCAATTTCTTGTTTGTAATGCAGGTTTCTGTCGTATTCTCGAGACTCAATTGGCTTTGTAACTTGCTTAGCGCACCTGAAACAATATATCTTTCTTTGGTATCTAAGTCGGGGATTGTTCGTCAATTGAAGTCCACATCTTCTACAAACTGGCAATTCATCATCTAAGAGATCAATCATAAATAAATGTTAACTGGTGACTACGGAGTGTTTAACATCTCGCCGCACCACGCAGTGGCGAGCACAACGCTTTTCTATGAAATTTGAGAGCCATTAAGCGCACACAACTTATCACGCCAAACATCGGTTCAACCTTCGCCTTTGCAAGGAGTGCGCGATGTGGTGCGTTGTGTTATGTGCGGTGTGCACATTAATCCAATCTCTGAAAGTGAACCAAGTCAAACAGTGCATAGCCAAAGCTAAACTGAGTGCCATCTCCGTTGAGACGGACTCTAAGTGTATCACCGGGAACTGTGGTAAGAGTATCCACTATGGCAATCTCTCTCCAAGTCGTATCGGTGAAAGCATAGCTCTTGGTGGTGTTCCAAGTACCACCCTTGCTTGATGCCAATCGAAATCCAACCCCCAGCCATTATTCCCGAACGAAGTACTTTTGCAGATGCGCTTAGGCGATATTGATGCGTTCCAGAAGGTGGAACAATGCTCTGCCACACAGCGCCAGGGAACGACCATTCATTTTAAATCTCAAAGAGAAAGATCCACCATTGATTGGCACATCAGTCGAGAAACTAATAAGTGCTGTATCGGTTTAGTTCGTCTGCCAATCTTGCAAAGATGCTCCTCCACCGATTTCGAATGAGCCATTGGTTACTAAATTTGTGTCCGATGGAGAATTGACTATCTGATTCTCGGACTTCGAGCAACCTTTAGCTGCGACCGATACGATACAAAGGATGATCCAAAATACGGTTTGGACTTTCATAACATCTCCTCGTGCAAATTGCATATAACGTTCAGCAAAACACCGCAGTGCTGTTGTGAACTCAAAAACGTTGCGATGACCGCCGCTACAAAAGGTAAATTTCTCGCGGCGGGCGATGCAAACAAATTTGTGAGCAAAAGTATTGATCGAGTTTTAATATTGATCATACCAGCGTCGTTATTTTGCTTGTCATGCGTTCGTGTCGCAATGTTTATTTAGTTTATTGTCAATTCAATTTTTCTAAAGATTTAATTTCTTAGTATCCGACTACCATTAACTTGACTTGCATCGTGAGGCATGTTGTTGTTTGCCATGTTATGTGTCGTTTGCTGAAAGAACTGTGTTGTTTATGTGATGCATTTGAATTATTTTCATACCCATCTTTTTCTCAACAGCCATTGTTTGACAAACTGCGTTAGCAGCATGTAGCCGAGGAGCGTGAGGGTCAGAAGGGGCCAATAGAGTGTTGGCAGCGGGGTGAATTTGAGGGAGCTTGCAAATGGTGAATATGGAAGATAGATACCAATTGCCATCACCAGGGCCGTCATCATCAGGAGAGGAGTGCTTGCACGGCTCTGTAAAAAAGGAATACGGTTAGTTCGTATGATGTGAATGATGAGCGTTTGTGTCAGCAGTGACTCAACGAACCATCCGGTCTGAAATAACGAGGCGCGCTCGGGATTCCAGCAATCGAAGACATACAGCATGATGAAAAATGTTATGTAGTCGAAGATAGAACTGATGGGACCGAAAAACAAAATGAAACGCGTAATGTTTCCAATATCCCAGGGACGCGGCTTTGCAATTTGCTCGTGATCTACATTGTCAGTCGGTATAGGTATCTGGGAGAAATCATATAGCAAATTGTTCGTCAGGATTTGAATCGGTAGCATGGGGAGGTAGGGAAGAAAAATGCTTGTGCCGAGTACGCTGAACACATTGCCGAAGTTCGAGCTTGCCCCCATCCGAATGTACTTGAGAATGTTGGCAAAGACTTTCCGTCCTTCTAACACACCTTCTTCGAGCACCATCAGGCTCTTTTCCAGAAGAATGACATCGGCGGACTCTTTGGCAATATCCACGGCGGTATCCACAGAAATTCCGACATCAGCCGCTCGCAAGGCGGGGGCATCGTTAACGCCGTCTCCCATAAATCCAACGGTGTGTCCATTTCTTTGAAGTATCTGGACAATGCGGAGTTTGTGAGCGGGTGAGAGTCGGGCGAAGATTGTTGCTTGTTCTGCTCTTATCGCCAACTCCTCATCGGTAAGTTGCTCTACTTCACTGCCGAGTAATATATGTTCGGCATCCAGGCCAATTTCCTTACAGATTTTGCGTGTCACTAATTCGTTATCGCCGGTCAACACCTTCACCGTAACGCCGTGAGCTTGCAGGGCTTTGATGGCGGGGGCGGCGGTTTCCTTCGGTGGATCGAGGAAGGCAAGATAACCCTTCAAAATCATCCCAGTCTCATCGGCTTTTGTGTATGCTGGCTTTTGCTCCTCAAAATCTTTGTATGCGAGTGCTAACACGCGGAATCCATCTGCACTTAGACGCTCATATTCTTCTTTCAAATCTTGAATAAGAATTGGTTCGATGGGGTATATATCGCCATCCAGCTCAAAGTGTGTACAGCGAGCAAAGATCTCCTCTGGCGCACCTTTGGTGATCATGCGGTGTCGGCCGTCAGGCATCTCCACGACAACCGACATCATCTTGCGGGAGAAATCAAACGGAATCTCATCTACTTTCTTGTAATCTGGTATGTGAATTTTCTCGTGAACCTCAGCGTGTTGAAGAATGGCTCGATCCAGTACATTGCGGAGGCCAGTTTGGAAGTGGCTATTCAAGTACGCCATCATCAACACTTCCTCATCCTCGTTGCGCACAACGTCGCAGTGTTTTTCCAACAGCACATGATCAATGGTTAGTGTGCCTGTCTTATCGGTGCAAAGGATATCCATCGCTCCCAAATTCTGGATGGAATGCAATCGTTTGATGATGACTTTCCGCTTCGACATTGCCAGTGCGCCTTTGGATAAGCACACAGTGACGATCATTGGAAGCATCTCCGGTGTGAGACCAACTGCAATAGCGAGCGCAAAGAAAAATGCCTCGTCCCAGCTCCCTTTCGTGAGACCGTTGATGAAAAACACCAGCGGCACCATAACAAGCATGAAACGAATCATCAACCAGGTGAAACGCTTGATGTCTTTGTCGAATCTTGTAGGAGCCTGCGCTTCGGTGATTGCCTGTGCCATACTGCCAAGGTATGTATCTGACCCTGTAGCGATAACGACTGCTGTAGCAGAACCGCTTTCAACGCTCGTGCCGAGGAAGCAGATATTATGGAGTTCTAACGGTGACTGGTTAGTGCTATCAACGGGGGTGCTGAATTTTTCTACCGGTAGCGATTCGCCCGTTAAACTGCTTTGCACGACGAAGAAGTCCTTGCATGCGAGCAGGCGAATGTCGGCGGGAATCATGTCGCCAGCCGCGAGCTTCACGATATCGCCGGGAACAATATGCGAGATAGGAAGTTCCTGCTCAACGCCGTCGCGAACGACCGTTGCCGTAGTGTTAATCATGGCGCGGAGTTGTGCCACCGCAACATCGGCACGATACTCCTGTACAAATCGCAAGACAACGCTGAGAACGACCATAATGGAGATGATGACGGTCGTATCATAATCGCCTGTAGCGAATGCAACGGCACCGATAATGACCAGCAGAATGACAAGGGGGTTGACAACAGCATTCCATAGTAACACAAGCCAGCTATGTTTCTGTTCGCCTGCAATAACATTGGGTCCGTACTTCTTCAGCAGTTGTTCTGCTTGGTCAGTGCTGAGACCCGATAACGATGTCCCGAAGCGATTAAGAAGGGTTTCAGTATCGCTTGTAGCGGCCTCGACAAGAAGTGGAGAGACGCGGATCGCTCCTGTATGGTTCTTCATCACGCGTGGCAGGATCTTTGGCAAAACATTGGAATGGGAAATCCTCATAGATGTAGATGTTTCTATTGTTTTCCTTTTTATTTTTTTGTGCTATTATACAAAAAATTAAAAAAAAGTTCAAGGGTTTTTACTTTTGACTTTACCCATTTTATTTTTAATTAAAGTTGTTTAAGACGAAATTGAAAAGGAATAAAAGGGTTCTATGTTAGTCGGTAATACAAGAAGGTTGCACAGGTGTCAATCTCCATCCCCCATTGATAAAGACATTTTAAAACCCATCTTGACCTTTTCTGAAAGTAAAACTCCAACTCAAAAAGGAAAGCAAAGGCAAGAATTGAAAATATCATAAGGCGACAAATACTTTTGAACTTTAAAACTCTTCTTCAAGTTGAACCTTTATAAAACTAATCTAAAACTCATAAGTTGTCTGCTAATGCGCTTCTCACGGCTTCTTAAACTCTGGCAATTATCTTCAATGTACTTCACCATCAAACTTATCTTCACCGAAGCGCTCATCAATATCTTGTCATAACCATGGCTTAATTTCTTCAGGAAAGTGGAAAGATAGTTTAAAGTTAAAGATGAAGCTAGCTTACGTCTTGGTTGTCTTTTCATGGGGGTCGCTTTTTTAGCTTAATTTATCCCCATTTTGCAATTTTTTCCAGCAAAATGGGGAAAGTCAAGGGTGGGGGTGATTTTGAAATAAGGGGTGGTAAAATGAAAAAATTTTGTTGTGCTACCCTGCCCTATTAATTTAATATACTATATAAATGCGCTGATCGGGGGCTCTTAGTAAGTAAGTTTTTGAATTGCTCCTGACCCTGACAACGACATCAACAGCAGGGGCAAGAATGGGGTCGGTTTTAAACCACTTAGCTATTTGATAAGGTGGTTGCGGTTCATTTACATCGTTTAAAAGAGATTTCAAAACTTGTCCTTTTTCTTTATAAACTATCCAGACGGCATCAGCGGAAATTGAAGATGGGATTTGAGAGCTGTCGGTTGTGATTATATAAACAGCGCCATATAGAGGTCTGCGTTCGGGTCCGGGCATTAAATCTATACCCAAAAAGGTTTTGAGAAAGAGTGACTTTCCAGCGACATTAATGGTTGTGGGGGTTTGGAGTAATTCGTCAATTGGGATGTCAGGGGTTGGTTCAATGCCGTGATCTTTGCAACCGATGAGGAGGAGTAGAAGAAGTATAAAGGTTAAAGGTCGCATTTTAGTAAATTTTTTGAATTCTGTGATATATCATATATTATTTAGTTTTTTACTGTTTCCCCGAATCAACTTTTTATACTTCCCTAAATCAACATACCACTTATGCTTCGATCTCCTACGCCATTCATCAAAAGATTCTTTTACATGTTCACTAAAAGTTTTTTCATCACAATTATTTACTTTCACAAAATGTTCAACAAGCTTTTTGTAATACAATTTCCCTTCCGGAATCAAAACCTTAGTAGCAAAGCCAAAATGTTTCACATAATGACACATATCGCAAAGAGCAATGAAACCACGAAGCTTTTGAATGTGATTCTTATCATCAAACTCCCAGATCTCATGACAATTCAATTTTCCCTCAGCTCCGCAAATGCCACACTTATGATTGTAATAATCAAAGGTTTCTTTACGAATTTTATCCCACACTGACCTCGGCAACAAATTTCGCAAATTATTATACCACGATGTTTTAGGAACTAGTTCAATTTTTAATTTTAGTTTTTTGGAATAGGGTTTCATGGGCTATTTACCTAATATCTATTTTACTACAATTAGGAAATCCTCACACAAAATTTATAAAAACTTAGACTTTCAATCCAAAATTATATAGATTTAAAAAAGGGATGGTTTTAATTAACAGTTTTTTACAGGATTTGTAGAGATGTTCTTTTATAAAATTTCGGTGTAGTCAACTTCTATTCCATCTTTAACTTTATTGTAATAGATAATTGTTGCTAGTCGGTAGGTTGAAATCTCAAGCCGATGAAAGTTTTAACGATAACAAGGTCCCGTACCCATTTTTCAACGGTATCATAATCAATGTCCTTAATCGTTTCTTTAAGTTCTTTTAGTTTTTGTAAAATTTTTTCAGTTGCGTTCTTAATTGCGTCTGGTTTCTTTTGCAAGTAATAGAATTCCTGAATGAGCTCGCTTAGTTGACCAACGATTTTTGGTCTAGTTCCTTGGGTATATTGGTTTGCTAAGTTAATAAGTGGGGCGACATATTTAGGAAATTCTGGGGATTCAACTTTAAAAATTTGGTTTTATATTTGTAATCAAGAGAGGTATCCACATCAACCAAGCCGTTTTTGATCAAATGAGCGTTTATGAATGTTTTATTCCACAGATAGAGGTAGCAAAGCAAGTTGTTTTTATCATCATATTTCACATCGTCAAACTTTATAAATACTTTTTGACCCTTCAGTTTTTCTTTTAAAAATTTAATTGCCTCAGCGTTTTTTTCGGGTTTCGGTTTTACTCCGATCAGTTTTATTTTCAACCCGTTATCCAAAATAATTGAGTCGGGCGATAGTATATCTTTTACTTTGTGATATTTTCCCTTTTCGTTATTTGAGTTATTTATTTTTGAGCCGAAAGACAATTTCCTTGGGTCAAGTTTCTTGTCAAATTTCGTTCGGTCTTTAAAGATGTATGGTAATTTTTTAATTTCTTCTTTGAAGTTTATATTCAGTTCTTCTTGTTTGATTATCTCAAAGGTAGCTTCTTCAAAGACGGTATTATGTTCAATACCGAGTTTTTCTTTTATAATTGGTAGGAAATCCTCGTTTATTTCGTAGCCGACAGAATTTCTGCCAAGGTTTTTAGCTGCGAGGGATGTAGTTCCACTGCCGAGGAATGGGTCAAGGACGGTTTCACCGACGAAGCTGAACATTTTGATAATTCGTTTTGGGAGTTCTTCTGGGAACATCGCAAGATGTTTATCTTGTCTTTCACCTGGGAAATTCCAATGTCCAGAGAAGTATTGGTTCCATTCTTCACGGGTCAATTTTGATAGTTCTTTTATTTCTTTGCTTACTTTTGGTGGGTTACCGCCCTTTTTGAAGATAAGGATAAATTCATAATCAAGTTTAATTATGCCGTTTCTGGGGTAAGGGAACGAGCCCATTATAGTAGCTCCGCCGGTTGTGTTGCAGGTTGTGACCTTTTGCCAGATGATAGCACCCATATAGTCAAAGCCGATGGTTTCGCAAAACTTGATTATTTCGGTTCTTATTGGGATAACTTTGTATCTGCGGAAGTAAACAGAGCGAGCGAACTGATCACCGATGTTTATGCACAGCCGACAGCCCTTATGCAGGACCCTATAGCATTTCTATCGTTAAAGCCGATTTGTTTTTCGTCGCCGTAGTCCTTCAGTTGCCAGTATGGTGGTGATGTTATGATGAGGTGGACAGATTCGTCTGGGACTTCTTTCATGCATCTTGAGTCGCCTATGATTATCTTGTGCCAAGTTTTCATATTTAATTATTTCAATTTGTTTTCTCATAATTTACAAGACCTCCACCATCTGTTCCAATCCATTTGTTCCCCACTTCATCTATGACTATTGAAGTAACATAGTCATTAGGCAATTTAGAATTTGAAGTGTTATAAACCCTCCAATTTACTCCATCAAACTTAGCAAGTCCTCCACCAGCAGTTCCAATCCATTTATTTCCTTCTCCATCTATGGCTACTGCCCAAACATAGTCATCAGGTAAGCCGGAATTAGATGTATTATAGATAGTCCAATTAACTCCATCAAACTTTGCAAGCCCTTCAGTTGTTCCAATCCATTTGTTCCCTTGCCCATCTATGGCTATTGCCCAAATATAGTCATCAGACAAGCCGGAATTTGATGTGTCATAAACTGCCCAATTTACTCCATCAAACTTAGCAAGTCCTCCACCAAATGTTCCAATCCATTTGTTTCCTCCTCCATCTATGGCTATTGCATTAACCCAGTTATGAGGCAAGCCAGAATTTGAAGTGTTATAAACTGTCCAACTTGTTCCATCAAATTTCGCGAGTCCTCCTTCTGTTCCAATCCATTTGTTCCCCTGTTCATCTATGGCTATTGCCCAAACAGAGTTATTAGGCAAGCCAGAGTTTGAAGTGTTATAGACAGTCCAACTCATTCCATCAAATTTCACAAGCCCTTGATCTGTTCCAATCCATTTGTTTCCTTGTTCATCTACGGCTATTGAAGTAACATCGTTATCGGGTAATTTGGAATTCCATTTGTCATAAACTATAAATTCACCGGTTGATTTATTTAACTTAACAAGCCCACCACCCCCTGTCCCAATCCAGAGATATTGACCTTCATCAGCAAGACACCAAATGTTTTTCCCACTTATGAAGCCGATCCATTCCTGTGATTGCGAAAATAAGGAATTGGTTGAGGTGATGATAAAAATAAGTGAGATAATTACAAGTATGCGGGAAGTTGTTAAGTTAAGATTCATGGTCACTCCCACTTTTGGTTTTATTGATAAAGATTGTGGTTTGAGAAAGTGGAAAGTTAAAAAGTAGTAGGCGTAATTTTCGTTTGTGAAAGTACACGGCAAAGTCTCCGTATTGAACTTTTTCTAATAAAATTATAAAAATTTATTTTTAAATGTCAATAGGCAAACGGAAGCCCTCACCCTTGTCCTCTCCTGCGGGGTGGAGAGGGAAGAGAAGGAAGATGAAAGGATTTAAACAAGACCCCTCACCCTACCCTCTCCCGCAGAGTGGAGAGGGTTGATGAAGAGAAAAGAATTTAAAGACACCCCTCACTTTTTTCTCTTCTAGATGGTGAGAAGAAGAGAATAGCGAAAAGATTTTAGTGGAAAGGGAGAAAAATTAATTTTCCAGAGACATTAATGATCCTCGGTGTTTGGTATAGTTCGTCAATTAGAAGGATACGGACTAATAATTTTTTGTGCTATTCCCTGCCCTATTGTTAT
>Ga0079997_119211_pt1 | contig 11632 bp, 12 predicted proteins | sample PerSpoCPS_CMetaG_FD_69200 | JGI IMG/M metagenome (GOLD analysis project Ga0079997, IMG submission 69200) | Archaeal communities from Yellowstone National Park, Wyoming, USA - Perpetual Spouter C (PS_C) MetaG (SPADES assembly) (version 2) | ecosystem: Environmental > Aquatic > Thermal springs >... | reverse complement strand
CCAACAAAAGCATGGGAAACAACAGAAGAAACACACAAACCAATAACAGTAGAGATAGAGAGGAAAACTGGAACACCTACAATAGAATGCCCACACTGCGGCAAAGTCCTACGGCAGGGAGCTAAGTACTGCACGAAATGCGGGGCCAGCATAGTATCACCATCCCACAAAGGAATGAAAATAAGGGAGATATTCAGAAAAATACAGCAGGACGTATCGAGGAAAACAACACCGGAAGAGCCAGCACCAAGGCTTGAGCGGGAAGTCTCTCCTGAGTCGGCTGAGAAACCCACTCCGACAACGTTTAAGGAACCCGTCAAAAGCGAAGAAAAGATTTCGCAAGTGGAGGAGCATGTAAAGGCTACAGCAGAGAAGCCGGCAACCGAGCAGGAACCTTATATACCAACAGATGTTGGCGAAAGGCCGCAGCCACAGCAGCCAGCTCTGCCTACAAGACAGGTAACGGCAGCAGAGCCCGTTCCTACAGAGATTTCGCCGAAAGTAGGCCCGGCTCCAGCGAAAACATCCGAATCGCCTGAGTTGGGGCTGGCTGAAACACCAAAGCAGCCCGTAGAGCCTGTGGGCCGTGGGGAGGTTGTTTGGGAGCCGTCGAAATGGATACTTGACGAGCTTGAGGGTTTGGGGATCGTTGTTGAGGCCTTTAAGGATGTGGTTGAGCGTGTTGCGTGTGAGGAGCCTGAGAGGGCTGCGTACAGGGCTGCATCGGCCCTAGCTGAATCGATGGATTTCGCCAACGATGACGAGAAGGCGGGGTTCATAACAAATGTAGCAACACTGATCCCATACGCGATAAACGACTACATGGCTGCGGTCAGGGAGGCGGGGGAGGGGGAGAGGGCGGCGGTTGAGAGGGTTGATATGGGGAAGCGGAGCGGTGAAGCTGTTGAGACGGCCCAGCAGCCTACACCGGTCATGGAACAGCGGGGGGAGACAATAGAACTTGATGAGCTGCTTGAGAAAGGTGGTGAGAGGGGTACTCTCTACATACTTGACCACCGCATCGTTAAAGCCCCGGCGCTTCCCACGGAGGTGGCTGTCAGGCTCTTCGAAAAGCTCAGGCCAATACCGCTGGAGAAGGCGGATGTCATAAACCCTGCTGATATGTATATCCTGACCCAGGGTATGTCTGCGGGGAAGTTGAGGGCTAGGAGGGTTAAGGCAGACCCAACATATCCTCCTATACATAGGCTCATGCGTGCGATAAAGGCTGGGGCCGCATGCATAACCGTCAAGGGTGTGTATGAGATGCTTCCAGTTAAGGCTAAGAGGGTTGTGGAGGTAACGCTAGACAGGCGTGTGGCCGAGGCGTATAGGAGGCTGTCCGGCGTCATGGATCAGAGGAGTGCTGGGAGGCTTGCGGGGTTGGAGGCTCTGATGCCGGGAACGATCCAGGCTGTGGGCGAGGGCAGGCTTGAGGAGCATCTGAGGGCATATGGGCTGGATGAGGAGGTGTTGGAGCTGTTTGTTGAAGCTGTAACGGTTGCATTGGACGAGGACAGGTCTAGGAAATCATGGATGAAAAACATACTTATGGCTCTGGGGGTTGTTTGATGGGTTCTGATGAGTTCCTAGACGCCAGCTTCCTTAGGCTTGGCGGGGATAGGAGGAGGATGTATGTCTGGGAGCCTGTCAGAATACTGCACCGGGCCTGCTGTCTGGAGCTTTCGAGGAACGGGATGGCCGCCAGCATTCGCGACATCGTCCACACATACCGCTTCGACGTCCGCGTAATAAACGAGCCCCACATCATTAGGTGGTTTAAAGGGTTCAACAACATCCTGAAGCTATCCAAGATATCCACGGATCTGGAGCGAGACATGATGTCAATGCCCAGACCTGTCAAGGGCGGCGGCTACCTCGTCGTAACCACGACAATAACACCGCGCCCGCCTATAAAGCCTGGGATCACGCTAAACATACTTAACAGGCCTGCCCGCTACGAGAGCTACGAGGACTGTGTTTGCCTCATGAGGGTGGCCCACGACGCAAGGGTCTTAAGCGTCAGGGAGGCATGCCTAGAGACACACAGGCTACACCAGCTGCTACAGAAACGGCCAGACCTCAGGGACGACAACTGGACCCTATTTAAACCCCAAACGGTTGGGGTTTATATAGGGACCGGGAGGGTATTTAAACCCCAATCGGTTGGGCTCTGACACCACGACTGGTAGTCATTGTTTTTAACAGAAGTTTTTTGTAGACAGACTTTCTCGGACGTGACCTGAGGGGTTTGTTGCATTTAGGGCACCTTAGGCCGTCTGTCTTGATGTATCGCCGGCAGGTCGAGCAGAATTTGAAGCCCTTCCTGTACCAGCCGAAGACCATGTTTACAGGGTTGGGGAGGTGGATTTAGCTATTTAAAGCCTAACCACTAAGCCTCCTCACATAAACCTCCCAGAGTATCTTTCTTAGCTCTGACATCATCGAGAGGTAGTTTCCATAATCACCTATCCTGTAGGTTTTATTAACCACCTTCCTAACCCTTCTCCTCCCAACCTCAAAGACCCTTATGTAGAGCTTCAAACCCCTAACACCCCTCCTACCACGGAAAACACTCTCCGACATAACCAAAAACACAAAACATCAAGATAAATTGGTTTAGGGGCAGAACAGGCCTATCACTCTTATCTACGAGGGCTAGTACAGTCATATTGGCGGCTTCAAGCATCGGTGATTGCTCAGCCCACCCTACAGACATCCAATCGATTAGGATATATGATGGGGGGTCGGTATTGTTTTTATGTTTGAAGGTGTCTCTGGTGTCGTGGATGAGGGGCTGCTGAACACATACGCCGAGGCCTTAAAGCTGCCCGAAGAAACTGTGGAGAGGGCTAGGGAGCTCTACAGCAGGGTGGTGGCCGCTGGGCTTTTGCGTGGGAGGAGCCGAGACGGCTTCATAGCAGCCTCGATACTAGCAGCCCTCAGGCTTGAGGGGTGGCCTGTAACATCTGAGGATGTTGCTGTGGCCCTGTATAGGGACTACTGGCGATCTGCCGAAAAGAGGATAAGAAATTCATACAGGCTAATTCTCAGGACTCTTAATATATCCCCTCCAGCCCCCGATGCCGAACTATTCACCACACGCTATGCAAACATCCTGGGGGTTGATGAGGAGGTTAGGGAAAGGGCCTTAAATATAGTCAGGGCCGCAAAAGAACTACAATATACTCAGGGGAAGAACTCTAAGATAATCGCGCTGGCAGCCCTCTACCTAGCCTCAAGCCGAACACTCCACCTAGACTACATCTCAAGACGCACCCTCTGCTCAAAGCAGGCAGTCAAGGAACGCGCCCTAGACCTAATGGCCAAGATAGGAGAAAACATACCATAAACAAACCAACCAATAATAAACATAAAGGAAACTAAAGCACAGGCTTAAACGGTTAAAACCAGAAGCTATCAAGGAGGAGACATGATAAGCCCTGAATGCAGGAGAAACAGACATAATAATTGTAGCGGGAGCTTCAAGGTTAAGGAGAGGGGTGAGGATTTGATAGTATTCTGTAGCTGTGTATGTCATAGGAGGGAGGTTGCGACGGTGATATGAGCAGAGAGGAGCTACTGAAGAAGGTTGATGAAACAATAGATATACGGAACATTGTTGCTAGGATAAGCTTTAGACAGGCCTTAGATCTGAGGAAGGTAGTTTCAAGGCTTAAAGAGCCATACAAAGCCTACCGCCGCCCACCGTTTCCAGGTGTGATAGTTAAGGAGTCTGGAGGCCCTACATTCCTACTCTTCAGGACAGGCTCAGGGATATGTGTTGGAAACAGGTCTGTACAAGAATGTAAGACATCAATGGAAAGGCTATACAGTAGGCTTATCAAAGAGGATATTATAGAGGATAGGGGTTTTGAGATTGATATCCAGAACATAGTTGCAAAGGCTTACCTAGGCTTTAACATAGACATAGATAGGATGTCTGAGGTATTAGAACGTGTTATATATGAGCCGGAGATATTCCCAGCAGCAATACACTACATGGACAGGCCAAGGCTAACAATGCTAATCTTCCAGAACGGAAAAACAATAATAGCTGGTGCGAAATCAGAGGAAGAGATAGAAGAAGCATACCAGAAGACATTAACAACCCTAGAACCTATAGGATTGGGTAAATCTAAAGTAACAGCATAAAGTTATCTACAGTATGTCTCTTGAGGAATCTCTAAGAAAGGTTCTACAGACCGGTAAAGATTGGCAGAGAATTCCAGTAAAAGGAGTTCCAGGGATATTTGTGTTGAAGGCTCCTGCGGCTAGGGGGAGGTCTGCATCACTACTTGTGGAGATAAACCCTGTAGGCCCAGACGGAGTGCCTACAAAGAGGAAAGGACTAATACTGAGGAGTATAGAAGAGCTAAAGGAATACAAGAAGCTGATATCAGAGGATAGGTTAGAGGAGATAATAAAAGCCATAGAGAAGATAAACCCCAAGACCTCCGGAGAGAAGGAAGAAGGGCTTGAGATATGAACAAACTATGATGGGCTGAATAGGATTTAACCTTTCTACGATACATCTGGTTAATGCGTGAGGGTTAATCTCAGAGTTAGATTATCCCGCCAGTTCACAGCCGTTCTATAAGGAGGATGAGCAACACCTATACCCTGCATGTAAGAAGTCTGCCAAATATGTTGAGAGGTATGGTTATTGCTCTATATGTCAATATTACTACCCTGCCGAGGAGAATAAACATAGATGCCCCTACGACCATATGCCTTTAAGGACATCGCCAAGAAAGAAGAAAGAAAACGGAAAACAGTAAAGAAAGACATACATACATATTCCGCCCTACCGCTGTCTTTTAGGTAGGCATGTTCAGGTATGACCCCTGGGTTAGTCAAGACCCGCCATTATGCCGTGGGTTGGTACGTTACCTCATACCCTACATATATATGGGTGGGTCTTCTTGAGACTTCTTGAGCTGCACGTAGACTTCATAGAGTACAGGCCTTTGAGGAAGGAGGCCGCGGTGGTTGAGGAGGCGTCGCAGGAGGCTGTGAGGGTTGAGGATGCCTTGGTTCTGCTGACCTCCGTGGAGCCCGAGGACGATGAAAGGGTTGCTGAGGCCGCTGTCTCGGACGCGGTTGAGTTCATGCAGAGGCTTAAGGTTCCCCGCCTTGTCATCTACCCCTTTGCGCATCTCTCGAAGGAGCTGGCGCGTCCTGAACATGCGTTGGAGGTCTTACGGTCTATGGAGGGGGCGGCCAGAAAAATGGGTGTCGAGGTCCACAGATCTCCCTTCGGCTGGAACAAGCAGCTCTCACTCTCCGTGAAAGGCCATCCGCTGGCTGAGAGGTCGAGGGTTTTTAACCAGTCCAGCCTCGGGGCCGTCCAACAGGCCGCCGCAAAGAAAACATACTACCTCTACACGCAGGACGGCCGTCTGCTGCAGCCTTCCGAGATTGATGGCTTGGATGTGGACGAAGGCTTCAGGGCCTTGGTTGAGAAGGAGGCTTTAGGAAGGGAGGCGGGCGAGGTCTCGGAGCCTGAGCACATCAGGGTTTTCAAACGTCTAGGCATAGACTGGGAGGAGATGTCTGACAGCGGCCACATGCACTACGGCCCTGAGGGAGCCCTCATCTACGACCTTATCTCTGACTATGCTTCACAGGTTGTCAGGGAGCTGGGCATCCCCGTATACTTTGTGAAAGGCACAAACATGTTCAGCCTAGAAAGCAGACCCATCCGCGAGCACGCCAGCCTCTTCGGGCAGAGAATGTACAGGGTTGATGTTGACGGGAGACCTCATGTCATGAGGTATGCCGCATGCTTCCAGCAGTTCGCCCTTGCGAGGAAGTGGGTCATAAGCTATAGGAGCCTTCCCTTCGGGATGTTCGAGGTCGCAGACAGCTACAGGCTTGAGCAGAGCGGCGAGCTAGTCCTCGGATTCAGGCTACGGAAGATGACGATGCCCGACCTCCACATCTTCTGCAAAGACATCAAGCAAGCCCAACAGGTCGTCGAAAAAATACACGACAAAATCTACTCAGAGATTGAAAAGCTAGGCAGAACATACTACTCCCTCTACAACCTAACCTCGAGGCGTTTCTTCGACGAAAACAGAGAGTTTTTCCAAAACCTTTTGAAGAGGGAGGGCAAGCCCGTCCTGCTTTGTTTCTACCCCGAGGACAGCAGATACTACTGGGTGCTCAACATCGAGTACCACATCGTCGACAAGCTGGGGCGGCCGCGTGAGATCGGCACAGTGCAGATAGATGTGGGTAACGCGGAGAGGTTCGGCATATCTTACGTGGACAGCGACGGCTCGAAGAAATACCCAGTCATACTGCACACCGCCATAATCGGCACGGTTGAGCGCTACCTATACACCGTCGTCGACACCGCGCTACACAAGAACCCCCCATCTCTGCCGACATGGCTTTCACCCATACAGCTACGCATACTCCCCCTCGGCGAAAGATACGTCCCCAAAGCCCTCAAGCTGGCTGAGAAAATAACACGTGAGGGTGTTAGGGTTGACGTAGACGATAGAGGCGAGAGCCTGGGCAAGAAAGTGTATGAGGCGGAGACAAGCTGGATACCATACATCGCCACGCTAGGCCCTAAGGAGGCGAAGACAGGCAGGTTAGCCGTCCGCGTAAGGCATGAGAAAAAAATCAGGCAGATGACCGTCCAGACACTAACCAAACTCATCAAAAAAGAAACAGCCGGATACCCAAACAGGCCGCTAACCCTTCCGGCGGAGCTGTCTAAAAGACCCGTCTACTCATAAATATAAAGCATTTGCAATCCCGCTGCAAATTATTATATAAATGGATTTGCAATGATAATGCAAATGGAGAGGTGGAACCCTTGGTGGACAGGCGACCCGGACCCAGCCTACGTCGCATGGTCAAGGCTTAAGGTCAAATGGGTTCCTGACGAGTCTGAGCAGGTCTCACTCAAGCCCTTCTCCCTCAACTTTGTCTCCGGCCCGAGGCAGGTGGGCAAAACCACTATGCTCAAACTTTTGATCAACAGGTTACTACAACAGGTAAACCCTAAAGCAGTTCTCTATCTTTCCTGCGACGAATTCGCAGACTTTAAGGAGCTTGGTGAAGCTCTTGATACATATCTACGTGCTAAAGCCTCGTGGGGGGTAAAGACCTCTTACATATTTTTGGATGAGGTAACCTTTGTGGATGGCTGGTGGCGCGCTGTTAAGTCGAGGATAGACGACGGTAGCCTGTTGGGCTCTTCGGTTACCGTAACAGGCTCGGCCAGCATTGAGCTTCTCAAACAGAGGGAAATGTTTCCGGGTAGGAGGGGGTACGGTGTTGACGTGGTCATGAGGCCGCTTAACTTCCACTCCTACTTGGTGAAAGTCGTGGGGATAAAGCCTGCAGTAATAGAAGACCTAGGCTCGTTATGGAGGGTTGTTGAAGCAAACAAACTGTACAGCCAGACCATAGCCGACAGCTTTACAACTTATCTCGAGACGGGAGGGTTCCCGCTAGCCATCAGAGAGTTTACAGAGTATGGAAGGGTGGGTGAGGCTTCTAGGAAAGCACTTCTCGATGGCCTTAGAGGCGACTGGCTAAGAGCCGGTAAAAGCGAGGCAACGATGAAAGAGGTGGTTTCATACCTGCTGGAGGCCAGAGCAGCACCACTGAGTTGGCTGAGCATAGCCAAGAATACATCGATAAACTCGCCACACACAGCCAGAAGCTATGTCGAGGTCCTCAAAGACCTCATGACAATCACCTTACTCAGCTATGTTGACCCAAGCGGCAGAACCATCCATAGGAAAAATAAGAAAATACATTTTGCAGACCCTTTTATCCATAAAACACTGGCAGGCTACTGTGGGCAGAAGGTCTACGAGGATGCTTTGATGGAAGGTGTGGTCGCCTCACACCTCGCCAGACGGTACAGCACAGGTTATTGGAGGAACAAGAGCGAAGTGGACTGTATAGTCGTTGAGGAGGGTGAAATATACGGGTTTGAGGTGAAAACAGGTTTAAGACAGGTGCCAAGCCCTAAATGGCTAAAACATCACATAGTGCTCGACAAAGAAACGACACCGCTTTTTCTAGCTGGATTCAGTTAGAGCCAGCCAGCCTATCTGCGATAAATCAACACATGCAATCATAATTCAACAGTTTTCCGTTAACTAACATCTATAGACATTTCATTAATCAATGCTTAAATTCGGCATAGCATAGTATAGGATGTGTTGTTGCAATATGGGGTTCTACACTCCGAGTTGGCTGAAACGTTAACATGTATGCTTTCCTTCTCCCTTTTGGGAGAAAAAGGGGGTGGGCTATCTGAGTAGCAAAGAAGCCGAATCGCTGAGAAAGAGGGCTGATGAATATCTGCAAACATACGAGTTCCACATGTCAAACCGGATTTACGCTCTTGCGATGTTCGACCTAGAGCAAGCTCTCCAGCTACATGTTAAGGCCAGCCTACTCGAGGGGGGAATAGCATATCCACGCACACATAGCATTAGAAGGCTATTGGAAATTTTGGCTGATGTCAGGAAAGATGAGGAGTTGAAAAACATTGTTAAAGAGTATGCAGTTGAATTGAGACTATTAGAGGAAGCCTATATTTCTTCAAGGTATGCGGTGACGGATTTTAGGGAGGATGAAGTCCTACGAGTTAAGAAAGCCTTTGACGAGGTTTTGAAGCATGTCTGACCCATTGGTCGAGGAAGCGCTGAGGAGAAGGGCGATATTCGACAACCTAGAGAAGTATCTGGCGCGGCTGAAGGAGGTTGTGCAGGGAGTCGACCCAGACGCTGAAGTATATCTGTTCGGGTCGGTGGCCGAAAAGCGACACAGCTACAGCAGCGACATAGACATACTAATAATCACGGAGAAGGAAAGAATAGAGGTGCTTGAGGCTTTGGCGAAAGAGGAGTTCACGGAAATCTTCGACCTACACGTGAGAAAGCCTGCTGACACCGAATGGTACAGGAGACATACAAATCTAGTTAAACTATAAACCTCAGTGCACGAATGAAGTTATGAATGTGGATTACTGGTTGTTAGCAGCCCCTATGGAGATTTAAAAAATATATTGCAGCCAAAGTTGTTTAAACAGAGGTCTAGGAATTGGGTCTAGCACAGAATGTTGTTGAAAACATTAAGAAATTCAAGGACGATTTTCTGAAGTATAGAGCTGGGGAGGAAGGTAAGGAGTTTGAGGAAGAAAGAAGGCGCCACACAGAAATGATTAGGAGTGTGCTTGGAAGAGAAGGTTTTAAAAACTTTGACGAATCAAGTCTTCTAACAATAGCCAATAATTTGTATGCGTTTGGGTGGTGGGCTAAAAAAGAGTGGTTGGTAGATTATTGGATTGAAAGCGCGGGCGGTATCGAAAACTTACGTAAAAATTTTGAAGTGCTGTTATATTCCGACCTTAAACTTGCGGATAGATTTGACACATTCAGAAAAAATGTTAAGGGAATGGGTGCTGCAGTGATTTCAGAAATTCTAACATACTTCGACCCACAAAAATACGGTATTTGGAATAAGAGAGTCAGGCGAGGGTTGTTAAAACTTGGGATAGAGAGACTTGAAGGAGGTGTTGATGTTGGTAAACTGGGAGTGAGTAATGTTAGTGGGCGGGATTATGAGGCGGTAATAAGAACGCTTAAGGAAATGGTTGGCTTGTTAAAGGATGAGAACACCCTAAGAAATCCGGACCTTTTAGATGTAGACTATTTCCTATCATATCTTGTTGATTTGCAGGATATAGAAGATGGTGAAGATGAAGTTCCCGACCATGGGGAAATCGTTGAAATGGTTTTAAACATTGGTAAAGGACTTGGTTTCGATGTTTTGAAAGAGGTGCCGCTGGCATCGGGGACTAGGTTAGATGCTCTCTGGTCTGCCCAGATAGGCAACATCGGTGAGTTGAAATACGTCTTTGAGGTTCATGTTAAGGGCAGTATTGATTCTTTGATACTAAACTTGATGAAGGCAGCTCAAGACCCGGCCGTGCAGAAAGTAGTTGCTGTGTCTTCGGAAGAGGAGTTGGAGAAAATTAAGAGAGAAGCCTTGATGATAAAGAATTTGGCGGATAAAATTTTGTTCTGGGACATTAGAGAAGTGGTTAGAGCAAATGAGTTAGTAGATGATTTGATGGATACGATGCGTAGGCTGGGGCTTACGAGAGGCTAGGCGGCTCATTTCCAGAGCGAAGCTTATTTTCAATCTTCGGTACAGTAGTATAGTATATAAGTGGTCAAGTTAACATCTACTTCATGGCAGCCCACCCGCTTCTCGACCCTTACAGGGTTAGGGAGGATTTTCCGATTTTTAGGCGTGGGCGGCTTGTTTATCTCGACAGCGCGGCTACAAGCCAGAAGCCTTCTCAAGTTGTTGAGGCTGTTAAGAAGTTTTACATGGAGAGTAATGCGAATGTTCACAGGGGTGTTTACGGGCTAAGTGTTGAGGCCACGGAGATGTATGAAGGAGCTAGGCGAAAAGTCGCGGGGTTCATAAACGCGAAAAGCCACCGAGAGGTCGTCTTCGTCAGAAACACGACTGAGGCGCTTAACCTCGTCGCCTACAGCATTGGGCTGAACAGGATGAAGCCTAACGGGAAGATAGTGCTTACCATGATGGAGCACCACAGCAACATTGTTCCATGGCAGCTTGTTGCTAGGCTCCGTAACCATAAAATAGAGTACTTACCCTTCGACGGCGAGGGCTACCTCGACCTTTCAAGGGCTGACGAGGTTTTACGGGACGCGGATGTCTTCGCCTTCACACACGCATCAAACGTCTTAGGTACAATCAACGACGTTAAGGAGCTGTCTAAGATGGCGCACCAACACGGAGCGCTAGCCGTAGTTGACGCCGCCCAATCCGTCCCACATATGCCGGTTGACGTTCAGGACCTTGGATGCGACTTCCTTGCTTTCAGCGGGCATAAGATGCTGGGGCCTATGGGTATAGGTGTTCTCTACGGCAGGCGTGAGCTGCTGGAGGAGATGGAGCCCTTCATGGGAGGCGGTGAGATGATAAGAGAGGTCCACCTCGACAGGAGTGCTTGGAACGAGGTTCCGTGGAAGTTTGAGGCCGGTACACCCAATGTTTCGGGCGCCGTCGGGCTGGGGGCGGCCGTCGACTATCTCAAAAACATAGGCATGGAGAATGTGAGAGAGTATGAGCACAGGTTAACTGCTGAGGCTTTGGAGAGGCTTCAGGAAGTCAAGCACATACGCATATATGGGCCCGAGAACCCGCGGCATCGCTGCGGCCTCATAGCCTTCAACCTCGCCGACATACACCCACACGACCTCGCAACCTACCTCGACAAACACGGGATATGTGTTAGGGCTGGACACCACTGCGCAATGCCCATACACACCAGGCTCGGCATCCCAGCCACAACCCGGGCAAGCTTCTACATCTACAACACCCCTGAAGAAATAGAGATGCTGGCCGAGGCTCTGAAGAAGGCCCTCAAGGATTTCAGGATTTCTTAAAATACGGGTTCTGCGCTTCTTTGTTTGAAGCGCTTTGAAGGTTGTGGTTGTTGGAGCAGGTGTTATGGGGCATGGTATTGCCGAGGTCGCTGCTCTGTCCGGGTTTGATGTTGTGATGGTTGATGTGGCGGAGGAGTTTCTGAGCAAGGGTTTGGAGAGGATTAAAT
>Ga0079997_122238_pt1 | contig 11649 bp, 7 predicted proteins | sample PerSpoCPS_CMetaG_FD_69200 | JGI IMG/M metagenome (GOLD analysis project Ga0079997, IMG submission 69200) | Archaeal communities from Yellowstone National Park, Wyoming, USA - Perpetual Spouter C (PS_C) MetaG (SPADES assembly) (version 2) | ecosystem: Environmental > Aquatic > Thermal springs >... | reverse complement strand
CGTCCCCCGTCCCTCGCCCCCCGTCCCTTGCATCGCAAGGCTCATCAAGCCTGTCATGCTCAAAATGCCCATCAGGGTCATCCAAAGCCATCGCGATATCATCGTCCGTCGCCTCCTTTTTAGGGTCGCTGAAGTTTGGACGAAAAAGTTTGCCTGATTGTTCCCGACTGCTTAGGCGGGAGAGCACGGCTGTAACGCTCCCACACTGCATTTAGCGCTAACGATGAGAAAGTGAAGCCTGTGGCATGAAGTCGCAAATGGGACAACAAACCACAAGACAACAGGACAGCGGTCGGGCAGAGCGAAAATTTTCGGAGCGTCGGAACGCATTTACCCGCGAATCGTCAGTCCAAGTTCCGTTTGAATTGCTGCCTTGATTTGCTGGACAATTTGGTCCGCTTCGTCGCTTGACAAAGTTCTGTCCTTCGCTCTCAGGGTGATAGTGAAGCCGACGCTCCGGTGACCTTCTGGGATGGGAGCACCGCGATACTCGTCAAACACGCTTGCCTCTTCAACTAACTCCCCACCGACGCGTTTGATCAACTCCAACACCTTTGCAGCATCAAAATCTTCAGGCATAACCACAGCGATGTCCCTTTGTGTGGACGGGAATGTCGGCAGCGGTCGGAATTTTCGCTCAAGTTTCGCTCGGGCTGTGAGGGACTCTAAATCCAATTCGGCGATGAAAACGGGTTGGGGCAAATCGTTTTGTTGGCGCCATTTGGGATGAACTTCGCCCAAAACACCGACCGTTTCGTCCTTGACTTTGACGATTGCAGTTCTGTAAGGGTGGAGCGTTGGGTGCTCACCCCGCTCGAAGGAAATCCCTTCAATACCCAGCCAATCCAACAATCTTTCAACTATGCCCTTGAGGGCGAAGAAGTCAGCCTGTCCAGTTTCCTCAGGCAGGTTCCAGCGGACTGGGTAGCAGTTGCCCGTGATGGCTATGCATAACCTTCTCGGTTCGGTGCTCGCCATTTCGCCCACCTTTCCATGCCTGTAAACCTTGCCCAACTCAAACACCCAAACATTGCGGACACCATTCCTGAAGTTGTGAGAGACCACCGATAGGACCGATGGGAGCAAAGAAGTTCGCACGATTGTGTGGTCCTGAGTCAATGGGTTGCGCAATTCCAGTGTTCCTTCTTTGGCGTCTATCCCCCACATCCTTTCAGTTTCCGGGGTTGTCAGGCTCAGAGTGACAATCTCCTGAAGCCCCAACCGAGTTAGGAACCGACGGATTTCGTTTTCCAACCTCCTCCTCAGGCTCTCGCCAGCGCGAGGCGCAATTCCTTTCGGCAAAGTCATTGGAATTTGGTCGTAGCCGTAAAGGCGGGCAACTTCTTCAATCAAGTCCGCTTCACGCCTGATGTCATTTCGGAAAGTGGGCACAAGGCAGTGGACAACTTCTCCGTCAACCTTGACCTCAAGTTGAAGACTTTTCAGCATCGCAGCGATTTCCTCTGTTGAGATGTCAATGCCCAGCAATTTTCGGACCCGTTCAGTTCGGACTGAGACTTGGGCGGGTTCAATTGGGTTAGGGTGAACATCAATGACGCCTCTGCAAACTTTGCCTCCAGCAATTTCAGCCATAAGTTGGGCTGCCATGTCGGCAGCTCGAACTGTCCCGCTTGGGTCAACCCACCGCTCAAACCGATAAGACGATTCGGTTCGCATCCCCAACTTTCGGGCGGTTTTGCGGATTCCGCTGGGTGTAAAGTGCGCCGACTCAATGAGGACATTTTTCGTGAACGGTGAAATCGCCGTTTCAAGTCCGCCCATGATCCCTGCCAAAGCAACAGGTCTGTCAGCGTCGGCTATGACCAACATAGAACTGTCAAGTTCGCGCCGAACCTCATCAAGGGTGTAAATGAACTCGCCGTCTTTAGCCCTTCGGACGATGATTTGCCGACCGTGAAGCGTGTCGAAGTCAAAGGCATGAAGCGGCTGACCGAGTTCAAAAAGCACATAGTTGGTGATGTCAACGATGTTGTTGATGGGTCGAACCCCACACGCTTCCAGACGGCGCTTGAGCCAGCCGGGGCTTTCGGTCACTGTCACTCCTAAAACGAGCCTCGCCGAATAGCGCGGGCACAAATCGGGAGCGTCTATCCGGACCTTCGCAAACTCAGATATGTCCGCTTCAGTTTCTGGGACAGAAATTGTCAATGGCTTGAGGGGCAGGTTAAGCATCGCCGCCAACTCGCGGGCGACACCGTAAACCGATAGCCAATCGCCCCTATTGGGGGTCACCTCAAGGTCAAAAACCACATCGCCTTCAAATTCCTCTATGCCTTCAACTCCCAAGCCCGCCATCTCAAGGGTATGGGCAATTTTGTCCACATCCGACTCAATCGGCACAAACTCCTGAAGCCAAGATAGCGGCACCCTCATCGTCACTTCACCCTTTCCCTTGTCCCATGTCCCTTGCCAGTGCGTAAAAGTTCGGTCGGCATAGATTTTATCCCGCCACCGCCCAAAAGAGCAACGGAAAAGGTTGCGCGTCGTAAGTTTTGCGTTAAGAGTTTAAACGGCAAAGGGCGAATCACGCTTCACGCATCACGCTTTACGAGGTGTAAAAATGGCAAGACAAGAGGCTAACGCAGTTCAGGCAAAACCTGTCGCTGCCATCTTGCTTGCGGCTGGACAAGGAAGCAGGATGGGAGGAGGGAAATTGCTGCTTCCTATTGGCGATGCGACTGTGGTTGAGTGGGCAGCCAAAAGCCTAATTGATGTTCCGGTCGCTGATCTGATAGTTGTCGTTGGGACTTACGGCTTAGCCATCAAGCGTCAACTGAGCGACTTCCCTGCTCGGTTCGTTCTAAACCCAGACCCATCGTCCGAGATGGCGGAAAGCATTCGCTGTGGGCTCAAAATCGTTGACCCTGCAAGCGTTGAAGCCTTTTTGGTCCTGCCTGCCGATATGCCCCTCGTTTCGCCAGAAACTATTCGCTTCCTCGTTGATTCACTCCTTGCCAGCGACAAGTCAATAGCCGTTCCTGTCTTTCAGGGTAGGCGCGGTCATCCCGTCGTCTTTCGCTCCAGCCTTTACGAGACAGTCCTCAACTTCAGAAGCCCCCAAGGCATCCGCCCTTTGGTGCATGGAGACCCCTCAAAAGTTTTGCCAGTGGAAGTTGACGACGAAGGCGTAATTGCGGACCTTGACAACTGGGACGACTATCGCCGGTTGCTCAAGTTGTGGGAGCGGAGAAGGCAAAAATAGGAAGCCCCGCCCAAAGGGCGGGGAAAAGGCGGGATAAGTGCGCTGGGCTGCGCTGCCTACCGGCGATGCAAGCGCCATTTTATAAGACGCACTAAGCCGAACAAAAGTTCCCAAAACCGCAGTATGGCGCTGTCAAGAGGGTGACGCTAAAATAACGCCGAGCGTTTGGTATCGTGGGGGAAATCTCTTGTGGAGGTGAAGAAAGAAGGCGTCAGAGCGGTTGAAGGAGTTACTGAACTAAGCGATTGCGAGGGAGTTGTCAAAAAGGGGTGAGTGAAATGACAGTTTGTGTGCGTGAACTTTTGGGGAAGATGACGCTGGAGGAAAAGGTTGCGCAACTGGAGTCAATCCCCGTTGGGAAACTTCTGACAGACGGCAAATTTGACATCGAGAAGGCGCGTGAGTTGCTTAAGCACGGCATCGGTCAAATCACCCGAGTCGCAGGGTGGAGTGGACTGCCGCCTAAGGAGGCAGCCCAAATAACTAACGAAATTCAACGCTTCCTCGTTGAGGAAACGCGCTTAGGCATCCCTGCCATCGTGCACGAAGAATGTTTGAGCGGTCTGATGGCAAAGGGCGCTACCACTTTCCCACAAGCCATCAACCTCGCAAGCACCTTTGACCCCGATCTCGTCAAGGAAATGACGACAGCCATTCGGAAGGAAATGAGGGCTGTTGGTGCTCATCAAGGATTATCGCCGGTCCTTGATGTTCTTCGTGACCCACGATGGGGGCGGACGGAAGAAACCTTTGGCGAAGACCATTACTTGGTTGCTTGCATGGCTGTCGCTTACATTTCGGGTTTGCAAGGTGACGATTTGAGGCAAGGAGTAATTGCCACCGCAAAGCACTTTGCTGCTCACGGTTGGCCTGAAGGTGGTCGCAACTGCGCTCCCGTTCACCTCGGTCCGCGAGAGTTCCGAGAAATTTTCCTGTTCCCCTTTGAAGCAGCGGTGCGCGTAGCGAGGGTTCAATCCATAATGAACGCATACCACGACCTTGACGGAATTCCTTGCGCAGCCTCCCGAGAACTCCTAACGGATATTCTTCGTGGTGAGTGGGGATTTGACGGCATAGTTGTTTCCGACTACGCTGCAGTCCACATGCTCTTCAATGTCCACCATGTCGCTGCGAACGAGAAGGATGCAGCCTGCCAAGCCCTCTACGCTGGCATTGACATTGAACTCCCTGACATCCAGTGCTACAACAGGTTGGGGCGGGATGGCTTTTTCAGGGAGGCGAGCAAGGGATGCAGAGGAGTTCAAACATCCCTCGCTGGCTTTGGTGGTTTTTGGGATGCAGTGTGGTCATCGGCTTTATCGTCCTTTGCAGTTGCGGGATCGGCAGTTTCTTCGCCTACCGCTTCTATCGTGAAACCGTCGGTCCACCGATCACTTTGGCGGATGTCAAGCGAATGCTCCCCGACCTGCCAATTTACCCCAACGCCGAACTGGATGAAATGTTGACCAACTTTCCGACTTCACGAATGACGGCTTCAATCTTCACCGGAGATCAGTTCGCGCTTTACCTCGCTTTCCAAACCCAAGACCCGCTGGAGAAGGTTTTGGAGTGGTATCGCCGGGAGATGAAGCGGAGAGGCTGGAGGGAATTTTCGCTGTCAAAAACTCAAGTTCCAGAGTGGGCGAAAAGGATTGGCAGAATTGGCGCTTTGTCAGACACCTGCTTCGTTCGAGGCGGAAATTGGATTTTCTTCCAAACAATGCCTGCAACGACTGCGAGGAGAAACTCCTTCGAGTTGATTTGTTCCGTTGTTGGCGTCCCTGACTGGGAGATGAAGCGGTTGGAAGAGCGAGTGAAGCGAAACCCTGACGACAGTGAGGCTTGGGCTTCGCTTGCTTTCGGCTACTTTTGTGCGGGCGAATGGGCAGAGTCGCAAAAGGCTTTGAAGGAGGCTTTGGAAAAGTCCAAAAGTCGCCCGATCAGGAGTTTACGGGCTCAATGGCGACTCGCAAAGTTGCTCCTTTGGGTTAGCGATGACCCGAAAGTTTTGCCCATCGTTCGTTCCTATGGCGACCACGATTTTTCCTTCCAACTTTCCCTCGCCAAGATGCTTCTCAGGCTCAAAAGGTGGCGAGAAGCAGAGCAAACCTTGACATCGGCTCTTGTGAACTTGACTCCTGAGTATGAGGGTTGGCGTGAAAGGCTTCACACCCTGAGAGGCATAGTGAGATGGCATCAAGGGAAGCGAAAGGAAGCCGTTGAGGATTTTGAACGGGCTTACAGGCTTGACAAAAGTTCATATGTTGGAGCCGCGTGGGCTTACGGGCAAATGGGCAATTCGGCAAAAGCGAAGCAAATTCTCCTTGAGGCAGCGAAAGCGAATATCCCCATCGCCCAAAACTTCCTGAAGAAGGGCAGAAAAGCCGTTTGGTTGGGGATTTTGCCTATCAGCGAACCTGATTGGTTGAGCGGGCGGTGGATGGAAGGCGTCGGGATCAAGGGCAAGTGGGCAATTGAAGTTTTTTGCTTCCCAACCCACAATTCACCCAAACTCAACGGCGTCATCATATTCGCCATCAACGGGCAAACCATTCGCAATTGGCAAGAGTATCGGACGCAAATGATAGCGATAACCGAAAGAGTAAAGGCTGGCGACAAAGTGACTTTTTCCGTCTGGCGGAACGGCAAGGTTGAAAATGTTGATGCCGTGTTTGAGCCTTTCTTGCCTTAGCGTGAGCCGTGAAGCGTAAAGCGTGATGCTTAAACTTCTCCGTTTCTCCGTCTCCCGCTTCTCCCTTTCACCCGTCCCCTGCTATAAGAACTCGTCCCTCTTGCACACTTGCACGCATACACGCTTCAAGGTGCTTCCATCGGTGGGATGTAAACTGATGAGACGCCGGTAACCGCCACAAGCATCAGTGCTGCTTCGCTGTTCGCAGAATAGAAGCGAATCCGTTGGATGGTGCGTTCCGCTTCGAGCGGGATTGTAAGTGCTGTGAGGGAAACTTTGCCTTTGGTTGTCGTCCAACTCCAAGCGAAACTCGCCCTCGCATCTTTCAAAGGTTGCAAATCTGTCAAGGCTCTGATTTGATGCCCATACTTAAGCCGAACATCAACCTTCTCGCCGCCTTCAAGCAAAATTTCATAGCCTCCGACCAACGAGTCGTCCGCAACCCGTATGTCAGTTGCGTGGATGAAGGTAATTTCCGACGCAGGTTCGCCGACATCAAACCAAACCTCTTCAGGCGCTCCGGTCAGCCAAGCACCCTTGAGAGCGATGGCTTTAAGAGTCCCATCGTTGCCTGTAGCCAACCAGAAAACCCTTCGGTTCAACCATCGTCTGCCTCCCATCAGTTGCGTTGGTGGGACTCCGAGAAGTTTTGCGACACTCAAATTGGCTGCTGGCGACAAATCAATGACGAACCCCCCCATTGGCTGAACTGTCGGTCCTCGGAAGAGTGACTCGAAAACTGCCCACGCTGAGTAGCCGCGCGAAAGTGCCGACTCGGTGACATTCCAAAATTGCTCAGCAGCGACAATGTAACTTGCAAATTGGTCAGGGAAATCTCGCAGGGCGTTTCGGTTGTTGCCGAAACCTGTCCAAGTGGTTTGAACCATGCCTAATGCACCCGCCTCTTTCGCAGCCCTGCTGAACTCAACGATTGTCCTAAAGTTCCGCCAAGTCGCCCCAATGACTTCAAAGCCTTCCCGCTTAAAGATGCTAACGCTCGGATAATTGGGCGCAGGTTGGTAGTGCCAATCAACGATCACGATGTCTTTGGGAATTAGTTCTCTGGCGCGCCAAAAGTTGTGGGGCGGACCTCCGTGAGCAGCGTCATAGGCTTCTTCAGGTCTCAGAAGCATATCGCCCCACATCATGACATTGATGCCTTGGGACTTCAAGAAGTCGTAAAGCCTTTTGACATCGGCAGCGAACAAAAAGTGGGGTGGCATCCCTTGACAGCGAATGCAAGAGCCAAATCGTCCCCTGCTGAGAACCTCATCGTGACCTATGTGAACCCATTTCGGTTTGAAGAGCGAAATGACCTCGTTGAGCAGGTCAAAAACGATGCGGTAAGTTTGCTCTAAGTTGGGGCAGTAAAGGTAGGCGGTTTCAGGGTCTTCGGCAATTTCCTTGTTGACTTTGGGAGGGCGACCGGCAAGTGAACCGAAGAGGTATTCGCAATGGCTGAGCGTCGGCAGCAAAGGTATGACTTCCATGTTGTTGGCTTCAGCGATTTGATGGAGGCGCTTCGCTTCCTCTTTTGGCAAAGACCAAGGTTGCCACAATTCTGGATGGCTCTCCCATTTCAGGTGATCAACTTGCACAATCAGTTTGTTGAACTTCAGCGGTGCCCAAACCTGCTCAATTAGTCGCTTGTGAAGTTCCGGCGAGAAGTCGTCGATGACGAAGTGGATACCTCGGAAGGCGAAATCGGGGTAGTCGCGGATGTAGATTTCCGGGACGATTACAGCACCGTCTTCGGTGAACCTGATCAATTGCTTCAGGGTTTGGACTGCCCAGAAAGCGCCATCGGCATCAGCAGCCAAAATCCAAACGCCTTCAGGTGAGGCGGAAAGAGCGTAACCTTCAGGCGGCAAATCTTCCTTCAAAATCGGTTCGGCGACCTTTCCCTTCAAAGGGCTGTTGTGAAAAGCAAGAACTATGCTCCGCTCCAACGGCATGTCAGGAGACCATGTCCGAACGGTAACTTGTCTCAGCCATCTCGTTTGCAAGTGAGCCCGCAAATTCTCAGCGGCTTTGCGTAAACTTTCATCGGCAACGAAGATGGTGACTTGCCTTCCAAACCGAAAAGATGAGTCGCCCCACTTGAACCACTTCGGTTTGGGGATAAGAGGCAATTCCCAAAACTCCCCTTGGGCTAAATCCAATAGGTGAACGATTGCCCTCCCTTCGGGTTGTTCGGTCAAAATCCAATTAGGTGGCAGACGAACTTCCAACTGGGCTGTGAAAAACTTTGTGCCCGTAGGGTAAACGAGTTCGGCAGCGAAGCCCTCGTCGGTTTGCCTCCACCGAGTTTGAGCGTTTGTCCCGCCAATGTTAAGCGTCACTGCGCCATACAAAGTCATGCCGGACCATTCGTCCGAAGATGGCAAATTGGGAGCCCCTCGCAGCAAGTTAGGGTTGACAATTGCCCAACGCCAAACGCTTATGCCTTGCGTTTGGGCTGTGTGCTGAGCGACCAAGTTCAACCCGTTTACGGTTAATCCCAGAAACCAGACACCCTCACCTCCGCTGCCTTGAAACTTCAGGGAAGCCGTTGGTCCTTGCCAGCGCCCACCTTTAAAATCCGTCTCTGGTGGCGGAAGCAATTTCAGCACTCGGGCTTGATGCCGATAGATGAAAACCTGATTCTCGCTCACTTTAACCCGCCAACTTCCCCAGTGCCAATCAAAAGTTTCTTTGTTCATCGCTTGAGCGTTTGCCCACGATGCATTTAAAGCCACTAATAGGCTTGCCAGCGCAAGAGTCAACTCAATCGCACCAAGTTGCCTCTCACTTTGCCTCAAGTCATCAACCTCCTTTCACTTTTCCAGCCTTTCAATTTTATCGGCTTGCGCTTTATGATAGTTTGCGGCAAGTCGCCGTTAAGGGCATCTTCGTCACTTGCACTGTAACCTCTCAAAAGGATTTTGCTCTCTGACAATTGGAGGTGAACAACGATGACGGAAGTGAAGGCTGACAAGATAGTGGACGCAAGAGGCGCTCAGTGCCCCGGTCCTTTGGTTGAACTTATTCGCGCCCTCAAGGAAGTGCCTGTGGGCGCTGTCGTGGAAGTTTGGACGCAGGAACCACGAACCAAAGAAGATGCAAAGGCTTGGTGCCAACGCTCAGGACATGAGTTCATTGGTGCGTTCCCTGCGGAAGGCTATGAGCGGGTTCTTGTCAGGAAGATGAAATGAACGAGGTGAAGCAGTATGGCGAAGGCAAAAGTCATCGCTTTAGGCGGCGGAGTTGGTGGAACTTTTGTCGCCAATAAATTGGCAAAACACTCGGACAAGATGGAAGTCACCGTCGTTGATGCCACAGGTGTCCATCATTATCAACCCGGCTTGCTTTATGTCCCTTTCGGCTGGGAACGCCCCGAAAGGCTTCGTCATGATGAGCGGAATTTGCTTCATCCATCTGTCCAACTTGTTCGTTCACCCGTTGAAGCCATTGATGTTGACAAGCAGAAATTGCGGTTACTCCACGACGGAACCGTGCAATATGACTACTTGGTCATCGCTACTGGTTCATGCCCCGTCCCTGACGAAATTCCCGGATTGGCTGATGGTGGTCATCACTTCTACACTGAGCCAGCAGCCATGAGGTTGCGGGAGGCGCTTTACAGTTTTGAGGGAGGACGCATAGTTGTCGGCATCGCTGGCTTCCCATACAAATGCCCACCAGCACCGATTGAGTTCACCCTTTTGCTTGACGATTGGCTTCGCCAAAAGAGGTTGCGAGACAAAACCGAGGTTGTTTTCGTGACGCCGCTGCCTCAGGTCTTTTCCATCCCTACCGTCGTCCCGTTGATTGAGGAACTGTTCAACCGCAAGGGCATTAAGTTTGAAACCTTCTTCAACACCGAAAGCGTTGACCCAGAAAGGCGCAAGGTGATTTCACTGGAAGGGACAGAGTTGGACTACGATTTGCTCGTTTTGATTCCGCCACATAGAGGTTCACCCGTTATTGACGCTTCGGGCATCGGTGACAAAGGTGGTTGGGTGCCAACGGACAAATTCACCTTGCAGGTCAAAGGTCAGGAACGCTTGTTTGCAATTGGTGACGCGACCGATTTGCCTGTCAGCAAAAGCGGTGCTGCCGCTCACTTTGAAGCGCCCATCGTCGTCCAAAACTTGCTTCAACTCGTTGAGGGCAAAGAACTTTCCGCTCATTACGATGGGAGCGTCATGTGCTTTGTGGAAGCAGGTGACGGAAAGGCAACGGTGCTTCGCTTCAACTATGAAAGACCGCCTCAACCGCCAAAGCCTTCAGTTTTGTGGCGATGGATGAAGGCTCTCATGAACCGCTTCTACCCTGTAGCAATTCCGAGAGGCATCGCCCTTGATGTAATGTTTGCAACCTTGCAAGGAAGGTTTGCACCATTATCGCCTTTCTGCGGTTCAGAGTTAATGGAGCAATTAAGGCACGGGACTGGGGATAAGTGACATGGTGCAAGGAACGGAGGAAACGGAGAAGCGGTGAGACGGAGAAGCGGTGAAATTGTGCACAGCGAATGGCAAGTGACTACGAATTGAGTCGAAAGTTGTGGGTTGAGATCAAAACGACAACGAATGGCGAATAACTTTTCTGGAATGCAGTGCCCCTGCACTGCCGAAAAATTTTGGTGCATCAGAGGTAGTTTGGAGGGTCGGGCTCCTGCCCGACCGAATTTTCGGTGTTCCGCACTCAACATCGCACTCCGCACCCAGAACCTAGCACACTGCACTTCGCAAAGATTTTGCTGGCTTAACAAACCTCATTTTATGTTCTACGCTTCTAAACCGAGATGGTCATGATGCCGACAATTTCGGCTCAAGTCTCATACCCTATCTTTCCCGCAATGAGTTTGAACGACTTTTAAAAGGTGAGTTGTCGCGTGGTGAGTATGTTGAAATCCTCAAACGGCGAGGTATCGTTTCGTAGCACCTGAGAAAACGGCAGTGAATAGCGAGTAGCGAATGGCGAATTGTTTTTCTGAAGGGTAATGCTCCTGCACTGCCGAAAATTTTTGGCGCTTAACTACCGCACTCTGAACTCAGCACTCCGCACTCAAATTTAGGCTCACCAAGAGGTTCGCCCTCCCGAACTGCTTTTCACTTCCCGGCAGGCTTGGACGAAGGCAGCGAAAAGTGACTGAGCGTGTTCATCCTCAAGTTGAGCCTCTGGGTGCCATTGGACGCCAATCACGCATTTTCCGTCAGTCGCTTCAATCGCTTCCACAATGCCGTCCGGAGCCCATGCGACGACTTGCAAATTCTCGCCTACCCGAGCCACTGCTTGGTGGTGAGCGCTCTTGACAATAATGCGTGTCGCCTTCAGCCATTCCCAAAGTAGCGACCCAGTTTTGATTTCAACTTCGTGCTCAACAAACCAAGGTCGGTCGGGAAGTTTGTGGGTCAGCGGAGAAGCCCATTGGGAGGGGATGTCCTGAACCAAAGTTCCGCCGAAAGCGACATTGAGCAACTGACAACCGTGACAGATGCCCAGCACGGGCTTGCCAAGTTCTGCCATCGCTTTGACGAGCGCAATCTCAAACTCAACCCGCTCTCTCATCGCTTCATCCGTGTCCGTCGCTGGATGGGGTTCAGCGCCGTAAAAATCTGGCGGGATGTCACGACCGCCACTGATGACTATGCCGTCCAAAAACTGAGCGACATGTTTCGCATCTTCGGGAGCAAGGCGAGGCAAAGCGACAACGAGCCCGCCAGCCTGTCTTATTGCTCGGACATACCTG
>Ga0079997_119223_pt2 | contig 11652 bp, 6 predicted proteins | sample PerSpoCPS_CMetaG_FD_69200 | JGI IMG/M metagenome (GOLD analysis project Ga0079997, IMG submission 69200) | Archaeal communities from Yellowstone National Park, Wyoming, USA - Perpetual Spouter C (PS_C) MetaG (SPADES assembly) (version 2) | ecosystem: Environmental > Aquatic > Thermal springs >... | reverse complement strand
CTGTGCTCTCCGATTCGGTTTATCTCTATACCTACTATTCGCGCCACCACACCACGCGCGATGCCGATCTATTGGGGGTCTATTTCTCCTTCACGCCGTTTCGGTTGTTCTAACCGCGCGAGGAGCGGGCAAGGCGTTCTGTGCGGCGCACATCTACCTGCTCTTAGGTAGTCTCCCTGCCCCTCGCGTGCTGGCGAGGGGCAGGGGCAAGTTCAGCATCCGGTTCCGAAGTTCATTGACACAATCAGCAGATCAGTATCATCCACGATGCCATCGCAGTTGATATCAACGCGTCCCAACTCGCCTTCGCTACCGAAAGCTATCAGGACAGCCAGCAGGTCCGAATCGTCTACACAACCGTTTTCGTCTACATCTCCATGGTGGGGTACGCATGTATCCAGCAGAAATGCCGACTCGTAACTGCCTGTTCGCGCGTTGTAACCTTGACCGACGATATAGCGTCCCCCTGGCGAGATGCCCTCCGCTTTTATCAGGAAGGACCCGCCGGTTAACAAGGAGGCGTAGGTCACATTCAGGTCCTCGATACCACCTGTAGGTGTCCAACGGAAGGCGTGCAGGTTATTGCTTGAATCGCGTGACCATCCTACAACAATAGAGCCATCCCAGTTTGTTGCGAGGGCTTCTGCCCAGTTACCCCCGAGATGCCCGAGGTTAATCACAGTCATCGTGCTTAGGTCTGCTCGGCGCGCGCGGCGAACCCCTGCAGTATTTTCGGACCATCCCACCACGATGTTTCCGTTTTCTGAAACATCCAGGGCGGCACTGCTCGCGGGTGAGCCAAGCGCAGCACCAAGATTAACCATCCCTGTAGAGCTGGTCCAGTAAAATGCCTGTAGGGCACCGCTGGCATCGTTAGAGGCTCCGACGATTACGGTTCCGCTTCCTGACACACCATAGGCGATGCTACTATTTCCCCCAAGGGTCCCTAAGGGGGTCATCGTACCTCCGCTCCAGCGGAAAGCGATAAGGTTTCCACTGGCGTCTTGGGCTGTACCCACGATCACGGAGCCGTTGGAGGAAGCATCATACGCAACAGAGACATTTCCTCCAAGTGTGCCAAGATTTTGGATTCCTGTGGAGCTTGTCCATCGAAAGGCGAGAGGATTATTACCTTGATAGGCTTCGCCCACAATCGTTGTTCCATCAGACGAGATGCCCCAAGCCGAACTCCAGTTGCCTCCAAAGGTTCCGAGGTCCTGCATCCCACCTCCAGGTGTCCAACGAAAGGCGTGATCAAAGAAGACGGTGCTGCTCGCCCACCCCACTACGGTCGGACCGTCACTAATGCCGGTCGGTCCGTAGGGGGAGACAGCGCGTGCACCACTGTTCGGATAGCCACCAAGGTTACCTAACCAGGTCAGTGTCTGGGGGTGGCTCAGGCCAATACTGCCAAGCCAGCTCGATACAATCAAAACCAGCCAAACGCCTGAACGTCTTCGCTTCGCTATAGGGTATCGCATCGCTACTCCTCCTCCATCATTGATTTAGCAGTTTTGTCCAATGGCATCCAGAACGATTAGCAAATCGCTATCATCCACGATGCCATCGCGATTGATATCGTACACAAGGTTGCCTTCCCTGCCAAAGTGAAACAACACTGCCAGCAGGTCGGCATCGTCCACACATCCATCCCCGTTGATGTCGCCTTGTATCATGGGAAGGATGTGATAGCGAATCGTTACCACAGCAGGCAAGGGTATGGGTTGACCTTCATTGCCGAGTAGATCAAACAGGAGATTGCGGCAAGTCGCTCCTGACTGGAACCCATCCACCCATTGCGTTGAAAGCTTGACCCTTTGAGGGGTATCGAAAACAATTCGCACAGCACCGTTGAAGCGTTCTATCTTGATTTGCTGGACACCGGTGTAGAGATCGGTTGTACTAATCTCGTTCCACTGATCGGCGATAAGGAACCACACTTTATGGGGGACATTTCGCTGGCGCACGCCATCGTATAGGAACAGCGGCACGGTTTCGTAAAGCTCGGCGACCTGATCCACGCTGTCGGATGTGAGGGAAGCTTCGATGGTGACTTTCTGGGGTGTTACGATAAAGTGGCGTGTGAATTGCACATTGCCACGAATAGCACCATTTTGCGCGGTAAATGCATTACCGATGCGTCCACGAACATCTACAATGGCATAATTATCATAAACCCAATATTCGCGTTCGTTGAAAGCGGGGCGATAGCCTGCCGTTGTGAATGCGCGTCCATCGGGAATGGCACCGCTCATAGCGTTTACTGGCCATGTACGCCACTCGTCCCACCGATCGATGTTGCTCCCTTGGAAGCCTCGTCTCCTACCCAGGATGACTGAGCCTGTCTGGGGCGTCCAGAAAGCGGAGAGGTTCCCACCACCAAAACCAGAAATGGGGTCGACTTGCCCCGAGAGCCTGCCCGTGTAGAGGATAACCCCATATCGGGGAAACTTTGCCGAGAGAAAGGCACGCGTTCCCATCAAATGTTCGACGAAGTTCTCTTGCCGACTGAACGGTGCCACGGTGAGAGGGGATGCGCTTTGCAGGAGCTGCACAAGACGCGCATAGGTACCAGGACGATAGTAATCGGCTGCAAAGGTGCCGCTTTCTGAGCGTACCCAGTGCCGCTCGCCCCAAGCACTCGGATTGGGATTGAGGGGGCTATTTAAGGCGCTATTGATGCTGGTCATCCAAGATTGCACCGCTTGGGTCATACGGGACACATCAGGCACTGCCCAAGCCCATGCGCGTCCACTACGCCCACCAAACGCAAGATAGAGTGCGTGATCCGAAACCATCGCGGCGCCAATGTCGCGCGGGGGGCTACCGCTCCACTGATCGTTAGCCACATCTGCCGAAGTGTTCGAGCTGAAGTGGCTCGGACCGTAGAAGGTCCGATCAGGCTCTGGCAGGGTAAGATGGGACTTCACATAATGGAACTGGTCAACCAATTGAGTGAGCATCTCCCAGTTGGTGGCAAGTGCTGCCCATGTCAAAAAGAAGATAGCTATCCCGTTGTAAGAGGCATCATAGCCTCCTTGGTGAATCTCCATCCCCTCGGACAGCATCAAATTAATAACTCGCGTAGCATAGATTTGAACTCGGTCCATTAGCGCGGGATCTCCAATAGCTTGGGCGGTATAGAACATCCCGACTATCGCCATTGCATCCATATCACCGAAAGCGCCCGTCGGCCCCCACTGCTCGATGCGTGTGAAAAACTTCATTAACCCCTCTTCAAAGGCCGCCTGAACCTCGGGTGGAAGCACATCCTTCACAACACCGTAGGTATATCCAAGCCAAATAAGTGTTCCGCCTAAATAATCGGAACGCCGATAGGAACCCCGCTCGTGTGCCCGATCCAACATTATCATGTCGACAGCTGCTGACACAAATGCCCGCAATTTGATAGCACGCGAGCCGTAGAAGGGATTCCCGGGATAATTCCATTGCGCCCACCATGCAATTTCATGGGGCCAACTATAGGGTAGATATACTTGGTCACCCTCTATTGCTTGAAGTGTAAAGCGCGCAGCAGGATAGCGAAGCCCTTCCGTGCGCGGGGTACTATAGAACCCCGTCATAAGCCATGTTCGATAAAGGTTATCTTGCGACTGGAAGTAGTCGGAAATGTAAGTCAACGCGGCAGGAGCAATCGTAAAGTCGCTTTCCGTCAAGCTTGCCATATAGTTACGCAGCGTTACCTGATAGGGATGATCCTGGGGTAACTGGGCTGTACCCCATTGAATCAGCAGCATAAGCCCTAAGCTGCTCCCTGTCCACCTATGTATTATGCGTTGTCTCATCGTCCGCAGTCTATCCATAGAGCCTCCTCTGTTTAGATTTGTTTTCAGCATCCCTCGCCAAAATGGAACAAAACCGTGAGGAGGTCGGTGTCGTCGACAACTCCATCACAGTTTGTATCCGCACCGCCGTACTGACAGCTGGTCGTGCCAAAAACAAACAGGATCGTCAGCAGATCGGTATCGTCCACACAACCATCGCGATTCACATCCCCATTATGGGGAACGCAGGTTGGTCCCGTGTCCAGCAGAAACCCCTCCGAACGGTTTGTCTGAGCATTGAATCCCACACCGACGATATATCGCCCGTCGGGTGAAATGCCTGTCGCTTCATACAGATATGAGCCTGGGCTCAGTAGGTTGGCATAGGCGACATTAAGGTCCTGGACCCCTATTCCTTCTACCCAACGCACGGCTGCAGGCTCGCTATCTGGGTTATAAGCGCGTCCCACAATGATTGAACCATCGCATGAGGCGGCAACTGCTTCACTTCCCAGAAAACCGGGCAAAATGGGTAATTGTGTCATCCCTGTGTTATTGGTCCAGCGGAAGGCTCGCATGACCCCCAACGAGTCGTTGTAAGATCCACCCACCACCACCCTGCCGTCGGCAGACACGCCGCGCGCTCTGCTTCGGGTCCCACCTAAAGTATTTAGGTTTTGCATTCCAGAGGATTCGAACCAAGCAAATGCTCGCTCCCAACCTTGTGAGAGATTAGAAACACCCACAACGACCGAGCCATCCCGAGAGACCCCGTAAGCCATAGCCGCTGTTCCGCCAAGAGTGCCGAGGTCTTGCATCCCGCCTGTTTGCGTCCAGCGAAAGGCGCGTGTGACATTCGAAGCGTTATGGGCCCAGCCCACAATATAGGTGCCATCCCAACTAACGCCCGTGGCGCTGCTGCGGGTGCCTCCCAATGTGCCGATTTCCACCATCCCCGTTGCACTCGTCCAGCGAAAGGCTCTATCTTGGGATGCGCTATTGGTCGCCACACCCCCAACAACGCGCCCATCGGCAGCAATCGCTAAGGCACGACTGTGGACACCTCCCGGCAATACCCCAAGATCGTGCATTCCGGTGGAAGCATCCCAGAGAAAGGCGTGCCACCGTCCCTGAGCCGTTAGTGCCGCTCCCACAACAGTGCCGGTGAGTGAAACACCAGATGCCGTGCTTCCTATGCCTCCGAGTGTACCTACCCATGTAAGTGTCTGTGTGAAAGCAGGCACCGAAATTACCGTTAATATCGCCATACTCAAACATAGTTTGGTGGTCATCCTCATTTGATAGTCTCCTTCTGATTGAAGTTGGGGGGTGATACCCCCCCCCCCAACTTCGGGCTACCGCCGACGGCGAATGGCCCCAGCCATGCCTGCCAACCCCAACAGAACTAACAGGGAACTTGGCTCTGGTACAGGAGCAAATATCATGTCCTCCAGAAAGCCCAATCCCTGAAAGTCCGCAATGAGCTGAGTGACGAAACTATTGGTACCACTGTCCCAGTAGACATGCCAAACCTGCCCACCGAAGGCCGTCTCGCGCGCGACGAAGAGATCGCCGGGCTGGAGGTTGGGAATGTTGGACAGGTTCGTCAGCTGGTAGATGCCGCTCCCGTAGATAGAGACATAGAGCGCCCAGTTCCCCGCTGTGAACGGGAAAATACGGAACGACTCAAGGGAGCCCCCTATGCTGGACTGGAGCGATGCCTCCAGCCGACCTGTGACAGGGTCCAGAACAAAGAAGGTGGTAGAGGTACTATTCTGCCCAACCAACAACTTGTTCTGGAACGGACCCCAGCGTGGATTACTGCCCAGCACAATCATCGGTTCGGGGGCTGCGGGCTGTTGACCATCATATAATGTTGTCTGCCAGACAACATTGCCGTTGGAATCCAGACGGATCACATCGCCCGTACCAGTGTTCGCATAGAACATGTCGTGGTTGGCGACCCCGAAAGAATCCCAACGCACTGTGGAATAGAGATCCCCAGAACCGCCTGAAGGTAGTCCGCCAGCAAAGAGCGTGGCATTGCCGTTGGGGTCTACCGCGTAGATTGCACCGCCACTACCTCTTGTGACAAAGGTTGTGCCCTGGGAATAACCTGCCCAATTGGTTGGTAGGACGGTGAGCAGCGTCTCGTAGTTGCGTCCCCAGCCTGTAAAGAAATGGCTGAAACTCTGGGTGTTTAGGTCGATGGTCCCGTAATCGGGGGGATTGGACCCGCCATAGCTGAAGTTATACTGGATCACAAACCGCTGGCGCACATGGTCGTAATCCATCTTCGTATTGCCATTCGGCTGTGCCCAGAGGGTCGCGTTGACGCCATAGTAGGTCGTCTGTGCCATGGCGGGAATCGCCAGGCTTAAACAACCGGCGCTCCAGAGCAGAAGCGCGCTCTTCCTGAGCCTACGCCAGGGCGCAGTTCGCGCCTCTACAACGGGAACTCCTTTCCCGTTCCAGTTCACATGATGCATGTTGCGCATGGTTTAACCTCCGCATGATTTAGTTTTGTGGGCGCCAAAGAAATGGTGCCCACATCGGTTTGGCAACGGTCAGCAACCGTTCCCGAAATTGAAGAGTGCGATGAGCATATCCCCATCATCCACGATACCGTCACCGTTCAGATCGTAGGGGCTGCAACCGACCAAGCCAAAATTAAGAAGAATGGCCACCAGGTCGGTATCATCCATGCAGCCATCGCCGTTGGTGTCAGGTGCAATCACCCACACAATCGCTTCGGTGTGAGAGGCGTCGCCGGCGCCACCCGCGACATAGATCGTGCCATCACGATCCATCCAGACACCGCGCGCCCACGAGAATGTGTAGTTAGCAGGCAGTGCGGGATGCAGATCCAGTCCGCCGCCTGCACAAAACCACAGCATCGCGTGCTGCTCCCCATTAATGAAGGCGAAGCCGACGGGAATCACGCCGCCTCCACCGGAAAAGATGCCCAACACCTCCGAATCGCCTGTGGCGGTGGTGGGGTGAAGGTCTATCGCGCTCCCTGCTGCCGGATCCCAAAGGTACGCATGCTCCGTCCCGTTGAACACCGCGTAGCCGCCTACCTGCCCGTTAGCAGCCACACCCAACGCCACCGACGCGCTGGCGCCAACGGGATGAAGGTTCTGATAGCTGGTAGGATCGTGGTAGTCATTCCAAAAGGCTGCCTGGTTATCCACCGCACCGCACACCTGACCCGCATCGTTAATCCCGTAAGCGAAAGATTGACCCGCGCCAGAGGGATGGAGATCGATGAGGGTGCTTGGATTAGTCGAAGGCCAAACCACGGCGTGAAACACATCGTTATACAGCGCGATGCCAGCTGTCACAAATTGCCCCGCGGTTGGGTGGCTGACCGAAAAAGCGTTCGACCATGCGGTAAAAGATGGGTTCAGGTCAAAAAAGTTACCGTTGCTATCCCACGCGGACGCATGGACGGTGGCAGTCCAAGATGGTCCCACAACAACACCATTGGACATCGCGAAGCCCCACGAGCCCGTGGTGCCCTGATTCAGCGCCGTGACCGCGCTCGCGTTCAGGCTCGTCCACTTTAACGCGCTGTAGGTACCGTCTGGCAGGATGCCACCTCCCGCTGCAACGCCGTTCGCTATAGCGTTCGCCTCCGAGTATTGATAGCCCGGTGGGTGCAGGTTTATCACGACCTGCGCAAGCCCAAGCCGCGCACAGAGCAGTCCTATCGCCAAGGGGAGCATCATTCCCCTATATCCTCGCTCAAGCCAATTGTTCGTTCGCATTGTTTTGCCTCCTTCTGATAGAGTCTCCCTGCCCCCCGCCGACACGCGAGGGGCAGGGGCAAGGGTCACCAACTGAACAAGCCCGTCAGGTCGTACACCACCGCCTGATTGCCGTTCGCCACACCCAAAATGTTCGGGTTGAACCGCGAGAAGCGTACCCAGTGGTGACCACCCACATCCAAATAACCGTTCACCGCCCAAGTGGAACGCCCAACCTCCGTCAGGCTCACCACACCACCCGAACGGGTCAACTTGTAAAACACCAGCCCGTTATCGCACGCCACCGCCACCCGCACCACCGAACCTACCACCACCGCATCAATGAACTGCTTCCAGTTGTGGTAATAGGGCCAGGAGCGGCGCAAGCCCGTTGCCAGCGACTGACGCAGCGTCCAACTGCCACCCGAAAGCTGGTACACATCCAGCTGCAACTGGTTGCTCTGCGGGTACGCCACCGCCAGCACATCATCCGCCAGAAACTTCAGGAACGCATACTGCGGCACATTGAAGTTGATGGTGCTACTCGGCGTGCTGAAGTTCCAGCTGCTGCCCGAACGGTCAAAGATGCGGATAGGCTGGTTGTAGTCGCTTATCGCCACCCGCACTCCACCCGGTGAGAGGGCGTGATTACCATAGTACCGAGTCGTGCTGTCGGGGAACTCGGTGTAGTAGTAGTCGGTGTTGCTCGCGAGTTGGTACAGGCGCGTGTTCGGGATGAGGTGGACGCGCGCCCGCCGCACATACTGCGGCGGGTTGGAACTCACCTGACGCCGATAGGTGAGCCAATCGACCATCACCCACGCGCCATCCTCCGACGCCTCGTAACGAGTCACTCGCAAGCTGGCGTCCCTATGCTCCGAATAATTAGGATCATCTGTGATGGTGTATCGGATGGTCACATCGGTGTCGGTGACATCGTTGGTGGTCCAGCCCACCACGCGCGCCCGTAGCCCTGCGGGCGCGTTGGGGTCGCCAGCAGGCACGCGTATCGCCAACACGCCATCCTGCTCATGCGCTATGCCAAATACGCCCCACAGCAGTGCGTGCTTGCTCTCGGTGAGCATCACCCGCGACGCCAGCACCTGCTGCCCCGTGAGGGGCGAGAAGTCCACCGAACCCAGCGGGCTGAGATGGTATGTGGTCGCCACCGGCTGACCCGCACGACTCCAGCGCACCACGCGCCCATCCACTCCGCCCGTCGCTATATCCCCGTTCGGCAACGCCACCAACGCAAACAGCCGATCCCGATGCGGCTCGTACACCTCCTCAAACGCACGGTCAAAACCGCCCCGAATCCAGTTCGCATTGCTGCCATCGGGCGCGAGCGCGTTCGTCACCGTGTCGGCGCCAGTCCACCAAACGCCCACATAGCCGTTGTAAAGGAACCCGCCCACCAACCGATCGTTCGGCAGCCACGCCAGCAGGAATGGCTCGGAGACGATGGAGTCGTAATAAGCCCAAGAACGCCCTACTACCACATGCATGAAGTTGTTGGTGTTAGTGGCACGGTTGTAGACCCACAGATACCCCGGCATACTACACGCCAACAGGTCGGGATTGGTCGGATGGTACGCCACAAAGACGACATTCGCCAATGCCACAGGCGCACCCAGCGTGTTGCCCGTGAGCGGAAGGCGCCACGCACTGGTGCCGCCAATGCCGTACAACCACGAGCCAACCGCCAACTCCGACCGATCCGCATTCACCGACAGGCTATGCAACGGACGACCCAAGCTGCGCCCGTCCAGCAAGGTGGCAGGCGTCGTGCTCCCTATCGTCCACTGCCACAACTCCACTTTGCCGTCACCGCCTGCCGTGACGAACACCACCTGATTGCCAGACACCGACACCACCCGTAAACCGTACAGGATGCGCGGCGTACCCGCCGGCAGCACATCCGCCACAAAGGCGTTCCCAGAAGACCAGGCAAACACGCGCCCTGCGCCGTAGCTCCCCAGCAACCAAGTGGTGCTGCCCGAAGTGAAGCTCTCCAAGGCAAACACCGGTTCGTTCACCGTGCGCGCACCCCACGATGTCTGCAACGCGCCATTCGCACGCCCCGACGCCACCGCTCCACTCGCCACCGCCAGCGCATACACCGGATGTGTGCCCGCCGTCACCTGATACGACAAACTGCTCGGCGACGGCAAAAACGCCGTGCGCGGTGCAATATCTTGGGTGGATACTTGTGTCGGCGCCGTGATGACGAAGTAGTTGCCCGCGTTGACCGCAGGCAACACACGCACCGTCTGCAACCGATAAAAGTACGGCTGCCAAAGATAAGCCGGGAATTGCCAGTAGTACCAATAGTGGTCGTTCAGGAAGTCGCCCCAGATGCCGCCGCCGTAGGTGCCCACCTGCGCCCCGTTCGCCAACGAGTAAACCCGCACAAACGCGGTCGCCACCGCCAGCTGATCGTTCGGCAACGCACACAGCGAGTGGGCAGACAACGGCGCCCACGGCTCCTTGAGCGTCAGATGATGCAACACGCTGCTCGAGGTGTAGTTCCACACATAGACCTGACCGTTCCCCAAGCCGACCGCCAACCGCGAGCCGTTCACCACCAGCTCGCTCACACCGCTCGGATGGTACATCGCCTTGCCCACGGTCACCAGCCCCGTGCCGTCCCAGCGAAACAGATAGACCATCCCATCGGAGCCACCTGCCGCCACATAGGGCGTGCCCGAAACGCTCCACACCCGCAGCGCAGTCACCGCCGACGGAAACAACGGCAAATCCACCGCAGGCGTGCCCAGTGTGAGGGCGTCCGTCGGCTCGGTCGCCGGCGTGCCCGGCGTCCACACATACACCCGCAAGCGACCCCCTGTCGTGCCCACCACGATAAGGTAGGCGCCACTGCCAAGACGCTCAATCTGCACGCGCGAAACGCCCAACGCCGCCCGACCAAAAGGCGTCAGCGACGCCGTGGGCGCATCAAAACGCAGCAGATACAACGGGTCACCACTCTCGGTGGAACGCAACGCCAAGTACGCCTCGCTATTGGACGCACCCGCCGCATAGTCCACATCACTGATGGATCCACCTAACGGCAGATACCCAACCCGCTGCACCGAACCACCCGACGCATAGCGATACAGGGCGATCCCGCCAGGGCTTCCACCAAGATTCTGAACCCCGAAACAGACATAGGTCTGCGCATTTAGCGCAAACTCCACGCCGCAAAGACCGCGCACTATCTGGCGCGTCTGCGCCTCCACAATCCGCCCACGCAGCGACACATCGCTCTGGGCGAAGAGGCTGCCCATCAACAACACGCTCATCAACCCAAACCAGCACTTCCATCGGTTTCGCATCGCCATCTTGCCTCCTTCCAAGTGATAGGGTCGGACGCCGGGCCCGCGCCAACCGCCCAGGCACGGCACCCACAAGCTCAACACGAACTGCCAAACGCAAACAGCACCAACAGCAGGTCGCTGTCGTCCACAAGCCCATCGCAGTTCACATCCGCCGGATTGTAGCCTTCGCCTCCAAAGGCGAACAGCACCTCCAGCACATCGCTGTCGTCCACCGTCCCGTCACGGTTCACATCCTCTGGACAGGGCAGCTCGGGCAGATTGTCCAACTTCGCAGCCGACATCACCAGCCCATTACTGTAAACCAGATAGGGCGGCTGGCTCGGATCAGGCTGATCCACCTGCACATAGCCCATCCCCACTGACGGGAAAAAGGCTATGTCCGTGTAATAAAAGTGAACCTCGTTAATCCAGCCAGGCTGGCACACGAAGCCCACCCACACCGACAGCCCCTCCGGACCGCCAAACACCATCAGGCTGTAGTGATACCCGTTCTGCACAAAGTCCGCCACATCCAACGCCGACACCGCACCCAGCGTGCCCAGCGTCGGTACAAACTCGTCCGGACTCGTGCGGTTCGTAATCTGCCCCAACGCATTCAACCGATAGAGCCGCAACCGCCCATTGCTCAAGCCCACATACAGCACACGCGGCGCCGCCGGGTGAAAGCGAATCAGCGTCGGGTAAACCCCACTCGGAAAGTCGGTGCCCTCTTCTAACAAATCGGCAAAGTTCCAAGTGGTGTAGCTACTCGGATTGGGACGATACAAGAGCAGGATACGA
>Ga0079997_119197_pt1 | contig 11684 bp, 14 predicted proteins | sample PerSpoCPS_CMetaG_FD_69200 | JGI IMG/M metagenome (GOLD analysis project Ga0079997, IMG submission 69200) | Archaeal communities from Yellowstone National Park, Wyoming, USA - Perpetual Spouter C (PS_C) MetaG (SPADES assembly) (version 2) | ecosystem: Environmental > Aquatic > Thermal springs >... | reverse complement strand
CAGCGTGCAGGGAGCTCTATTGGAGTTTATGGGTTTTTAAAGCTGTGGGGTTAAGGCTTTAGAGATAGTTGTGGGGGCTCCGCCTTCAACCTAACATCTCTAAGCATCTAGCTAAAGATAGCCTTCCGGATTGTGATAGATAAATGTATAAATGTAAGGGATTTCAGGAGGTCATATAACCTACGACGTCCTCTAGATGATGTAGCTATCACCAATCTAGTCTATGGAAGCCTTATCATAGACCATGCTGGAAGTTACTTTAAACCATGGCATGCTCCTAGGAGGAGCTCCCACAACTACCTATAGGGGTTGCTGGAATGTTAAACCTTGTAGAAGCTAGTGTTGTCTAGGAGCCTCCTTTCACCTTACCAACCCTCGCATTTAACGTGTTAGTGGGATCAGCTCCTGGAGGTGAGACCCACTAGAATCATATGCCTAGGTAACCCCTTATAGAACAAGTACACATCGCGATTACGGAGGTTAACGTAGCCTATGTTGGGTTTAAACGATAAGCCAACCCTAAGGTGCAGTGGAGGCTCCACAGCCTACAATGACCAAGTAGAGATAAGGTGACCTTGGCCACGTTAAACCCTCACCTGAAGAGTATTGCTAGTATTATTGTAACCCACATTGTTATCTGAACCCCCAGGATCCACAGGAACCTGTTGTTAAGATCCCTCCTTAGATCGCTTATCTCACCTCTTAAACTCTTCACCTCACCCATCACTTCACCTCTTAAACCTTTAATTTCACCTTCAAAATAAGCCCTTAAACTCTTAATCTCGCTCTCAACGTAGGCTCTCAGATCTCTAATCTCAGCCCTTAGATCCCTAATCTCGCTCTCAAGGTGGTTCAACCTCTTATCCATCTGCTCTAGTATACCCTCTATCCTAGCAACCCTCTCCTCTAGGCTAGATCTCTCCACGTGCAACTCCTGGTATGCTAGGGTACATTGGAGTTATTAAGATTTAATTCTTCGAACATCGAGGTTAACTAAGCCCCGCTTACCCCCTGGGGGCACGGGGTCAACCTAATACTATGTTGAAGCCGGCTAGCCGTTAAAGCCTAGGATTCGATACCAGGCTACTACCCCCTTAACCTTAGAGGCGCTCTTAGCACGCACTCCTCTAGAAAACCTATGGCTCCGCGAGCTCCCCAGAGTTGTAGCGGAGCCCCCGTAATTGTCTTTAAAGCTGTGTCACCCCCTAGCTTTAAACGACCATCCATCTTACGGGGCTCCCCATCCTCCCATCAATAAGCCTGTTGAGAGCTTGGCAGCTTTAGATAGCGCCTCTCTTGTCACCTCCTGCTACTACACTGGTGGTATGAGTGGTATGTTCATCGCTATTGCTAGGCTATCTGCTACCCAGGCTACGAGGTAGTCGTGTTACTGCCTGGTCTAGAGTAGGAATATCTTAGCCTCCTTCAGCCTCCCCGTGATGGGGTCTACTTCGAAACCCAGTGTTTCAGGCGTTACAGTGCCTATGAGGGGGGTGTCTACGTCTTCTGAGACTAGTACGTGTGAGTAAGCCCTCCTACCCATAACCTCCACTACACCCAGGCATTCATCGAGCTCCACAGAACCCCTAGCTGTTACAACACTCCTCCTACCAATAACTGGTAGCTGGAGCTCCTCGAAAACCCTACGGGGGATAACACTGTATGTAGCCCCTATGTCGACGAGAGCTCTAGCGGAAACACTCCTACCAGTAAACGGGTTCCCAATCACAACATCAACCCAGACGCGGCCCACCGTGGATCACCAAGCAGAGGGTTTAACAGGAGGGCATAAAATAGCATGGTGAGAGTGCTTAGCCTCCACGCCTTAGAGATCCTTCACACCCAATACAGGGTATACCTTCTCCAGCTCCCCCCGCTTACTTTAAGTAACTCCTTTATGTTCATTACTATCGTCATTACAGGCATATTTATAAGAGGCTTTCCCGACTCCTAGGGTTTAGGGGGTGGTTCCCTTCTTGCCAACCATACCTAAGGATGTTGAGGAGATGTTGAAGGAGGAGGCTGAGAGGTCTGGGGTTGCTGTGGAGGAGCTCCTAGTAGAGATTATCTCAAGGGCTCTCAATAAGCCTCCAAGCCTGAAACCCATTGGTGGAAGGCTTTTGAAGGCTCTTAGGGAGTTTAGAGAGGAGGTTTTAAAGATTGAAGGTGTTGTTGACGTTGTGATACCAGATGAGGAGTTCCATGAGAGTAACGTGCTCGTTGTTATTTCAAGGGTTGATCTCAGGGTTATGGAGGAGATTGTGAAGGTCAAGTTCTCCGTAGAGGAGCGTTACGGGGGTGAGATCACTATAAACCCCTACATAGCACTGGAAGGGGAGGAGGTTGTCTCAAAGGTCAAGGAGGCTTCTAGAGGCTACTAAGATCGCATTCCTTATGGTAATGAAGGGTTACCTTAGGTAACGTGGAGCCCTCAACAATAACTCCACTAGCTAAGTATGTTGATGTAGATTCAACAGCTACATCATCTACTAGGGGGAGGGTCTCCGAGGCTCACAGGTCTTCTACCAAGATCATAGTACATGCTAGGAGCTCCTCTAAGCAACCCTCCTTTAAGGAGGTACTATTATCTCTAAGCTTTATAAGGAATTAACTTTAAATCTGATGGTATAGTGTGGAGGTCAACACCAGATTTAAAATAAAAGTAGGGAGGGGGAGGTGACGTAGACAAGGTTTATAGCTATCTTCTCCTAGTGAATATTATTGCTGCTACTCCTAGTAGTACTAGTGGGTTTACAATGCTTACTATAAGTGCTAATCTTGCATTGGATTGTGCTGCTTCAGCTGATTGCCCTACAGTCTGTATATCTGTTGATAGCTTCCTCTCAACACCAGTAATCCTATCCTCAACAGCAGATATCTTAGCATCAGTACTAGCAAACCTACTCTCAACACCACTTCCAAGAGCTTTAATAGCATCACTTGTAGCCTTACCAAGACCGGAGATACTCTCAGTCAAAGCATCACTTAAAGCCTTAATACTAGAAGCAAGCTCAGCACTCATAGACTTCCTAAGATCCTCCATCCTCCTCAACATATCAGCCTGAACAGCAACCAAATTCCTACCAAGCTCCTCAACAGAAGCAGCTATACTACCAATCTCAGCAACAAGATCAGCTGGGATAGTAGTGATCCTAACAATCTTCTCAACTGGAAGTGTTACCTCACTTGAGTAGGCTATAAGTAGAACCTCGTATACAGTGAATGGATTGAGTAGGTTCGTTATTGTCTCGGGGAGCTCTACGACGAAACCTTCAGCTGTCTGCTTAGCAACACCACTAGTGATAACAGCTTTTGTAATAGGATCCCTAATAACATACTTAACAGTAATAACGCCTGGATCCTCAGCTTTAACAACATCCTTACCAACACCGCCAATAGGTATCATAGGCGCTATGACTTCCGTAATCGCCACTGGTTTAGCTTTACCGAAAACCCAGTCCTTAGGCCCAAACGGGTAAGTTGGATCTCTGAAAGCCTCTAGTATCAGCTTCTGCTCCTCGGAGCTGAAGTATGTTAGCATGTATGGCCCATTGGAAACCCATAGAGTGCCAGTCCTATCAAACCATGATAGGAGAGCTCTAACCCTAGCGTCCCACTCATCAGGTGTCATTAGTGCTCCTGCAGGTGTTGTAACATATGATTTGAAGTCATCGAACTTAATCCTACCATCCTTGAAGTAGCCTGCAACTTTCTCAGCATGAGCTTTCATAACAAGATTAAGCCATGGGAGGTTCTCAGCTCTAGCTCTAGCTAGAACACTAGCACCAAGACAAGTAGCACATGTCAAGGAAGCACTATTGAAAGGAGACATAGCAATAGCACACCCAAGCTGCAAGGGTAAAACCATAATAGTTAAACCTCAGATCATCAAAAGCACGTAAAAAACATTACCGGAAGCACCGAACACACTTAGCATCAATAAGACCAAGAGAGGGAACATCAAGCCCACCAGCATAAGCAACCAAACACCTAACAACAAGCCTAACAGTAAAACAGTTAAAACCATCACCATGACCAGCAGAGAGAAGTAAACCTCCTAAGAGCACAAAGACTCAGTAAAGCCTAGGAGTGAAAACAAACAACCTACCCATAGAGAAGACACCTAGAATAACAAGTACACCAAGAGGAGCTTAAAACCACACATGAACTAAAGCTTATATACGTTACCCTTGGATACCCTACCCATAAATATGTGTCCTACAGTATACAATGGAAACTCCCATCCACAACATGGGAAAACCAATGAGGGGCGAAAGCGAAAAGCTTAAATACTAGACCCCACACCATATACATGGAGCCCCCAACTGGGGGCTCAATGGAATAGAATCCATATAATGGAATTGAGAGAGATTTCCACAGTGAATATGGGATGCGATGATGCGGAATCCATTCAATGGAATTGAAAGTGGTGTTCTAGAGTAGTAGTATCTCGGTCTCCCTGAGCCTACCCGTAGTAGGATCCACCTCAAGACCTAGAGCTTCCAGGGTTAGAACGCCTATCAACACCACGTCTACCTCATCTGATACCAGTATCTGTGAACCAGCCCTCCTCCCCTCAATCTCGACGACACCAAAACATTCACTAAGCTCCACAATCCCCCGAGCTGTCTTAACACTCTTCCTACCTATAACGGGGAGCCCTAGCTCCTCGAAGACCCTACGGGGGATGACGGTGTAGGTAGCTCCAGTATCAACAAGAGATCTAACCCTAACACTCCTACCCGTAATAGGATTCCCTATCAACGCCTCAACCCAAACACGGCCCACGCAAAACACCCTTCTAACAGATGGTAGTACCTAACTTTAATAAATAGGGACCTCCTTTTAACCCTTGTAGCCTACAACTAAAACCTTACCCCCATACCTCTATACTCGTGGACAGCGTGCTCCTAGGTTTAAGAGTTAATCAGGATTCAACATGTAATCTCGACCCCGCAGGTAGTCTCGAATTTAGAAGTTCTTGAACTAGAAGCAAATAGAGGTGTCTATGAAGGCCTCAGATTTGGCCATAGAGCTACATGCAACCTTAGGCAATCATAGGTGTTCATAGATGCCAGGTCTTACGATAATAGGTGTAGCCTGCAGTCCTACATTTTGCTAATACTCTAACGCTTACCTTACTATACTATTATAAAGGATAGTGGTAGCTTTTAAATATCCTAGGTGGGGTGGCTGTTGGGTTATGTGTATGTTGATGCTATCTTCTACAATCCCATGGATTACACTGAGTTCGTTCTTGGGAGGCGGAGATTTGAGGATGTTAGGATGGTGAGTGTTAGAGCTCTAGCTGATACCGGAGCTACCTTCCCAGCTCTACCAGAGGATACTGTTGAGAAACTAGGGCTACCTCTCTACGGGGAGGTTGAAGCTGAGACAGCAATGGGTAGAGGTAGGGTGAAGCTTGCCGGTGTGATCGTACAGGTTGAGGATAGGACTGCTCTAAGCTACGCCATCGTGAGACCTAGAGGTACAACGCCCCTGATAGGGGTGGTCGCATTAGAGCAAATGGGGTTCAGAGTAGACCCTGTAACAGGGAGGCTGATCAAGGGCTTACCTCTAATGCTTTAACGTCGATAAACGTTCCACAGCCCCTTTCAATTCCATTGAATGGATTCTGAAGGTGAGGTTTTAAAGTTCGAGGTTGTAGCTGTAGCCTTTCAATTCCATTGAATGGATTCGCACCATCACGGTTCATGTTAGTGTGAAAAGTTCTCTCATTTCCATTACATGGATTCTATTCCATTAAGCCCCCGGGTGGGGGCTTCATGTATACGGTGTATGGTCGGGTATTTAAGCTTTTCGTTTCCATCTCTCATTAAACTTTCCTAGTTGATGGGTAGGGTGTCTAGTGGTGACGTGTATAAGCTTTGGTTCATGTGGGGTTTACGAGCTTCCCTTGATGTGTTTTCCACTCTTAGCCTTAGGAGGTTTACTGCCCTTCCTACTGGTTCTGGAGATTGTTTTAGAGTTGCTAGAGGCTATAGGGATCTTCATGGAAAGCTTTGCCTTAGTAGAGGTTAAGGGTAGGAGAGCTGTAACCCCAATCCTCATATCGAGGGAGCTATCGGAGACGCTAATAGGAGTTATAACGCTTGAAGCTTTAGGTCTAACAGTTGACCCTACAACAGGCGAGCTTAAGGAAGTAGAAGTACTCCTACTGTGAAACGATATTAAGAGGAGTTGAGGGTAAAAGCGTGAACCCTCCGGGTTTGAGTGTTAGTGAGGTGGTTGAGAGGGTTAGAGGTGTGCTAGCCGGCAAAGTTACATTAGCGTTCCTCTACGGTGGTAGGGTTAAAGGTTACACCCTCAAGGGGGACTATGATATAGCCGTGCTCATGGAGCCCACGTGTGATTTGTATAGGCTAGGAGAGTTAGCTGTTGATATTGCTAGAGCCCTCGGGGTTCAAGAGGGGGATGTGGATGTAAAGTGTATCGACATGCTACCACCAGAACACGCCCTAGAAGCCCTAGACGGGATACCCATAGTAGTCGACAGCCCAATACTAGCCTTCAACCTAAAATATAGGATGCTAGTCGAACTACTAGACATAAAGGAGGGTACAGATGTAACCCTAAAGCAACTAAGACCTAAGTAGGGTACACGCATACCACCTGGTAGCAGGCCAATAAGCCCTAGAAGTAACATCATGGTACCCGGACCCTAAATCGCAACCATGAACTCTTAGAGGCGAACCTAGTCTAGAGTGCTAGGTGCCCGGTATACCTCAGCTTCCCTGTAACCGGGTCTACCTCAAGTCCAAGTGTTTCTAACGTGGTAACCCCCATCACCATGGCGTCACCTTCCTCAGCGAATACAACTTCAACATCACCCTCATAACCCTCATAGGCTATCGTTACAACCCCAACCTCCTTGGAAACCACCCTACCATCTATCGTTTTAAACAATCTCACCCTCCTGGGCATAACACCGATCTCCTCGAGCACCCTCCTACTGATCCATGTGAATACCGACCCCGTATCAACTACGAGCTCAACCTCCCTACCAACGTTCGTCTCAGGATTCCTAACAAACACCTTAACCCTCGTTAAGCCCATACCCTTCCACCTCAAGAGCGCCCGGTAGGGTGTGATGAGATTCCACCCTATAGCCGCCTAGAACATCGTATCTAAACAAGTGGGCTCCAGCTAAACCCTTAGTAGGCTCCGTCGGGTAATGTACCCAACATAGCTCCTAGATGAATGGAGCTCCAGAGGGGTTACAACTAGGTTAAATACGCTTACCCTTAAGCTGGTGCATGGACATGTATGGAAATTCAGGCTTCGCAGCCTGGAAGTAATCCTGGTTCTAAAAAGCTATTAGGTTTGAGGTGTGTTTTTAGAGTTTAAGGTTTTTCGTAGGATTATATGGGAGCTCCCATAGGGTTTAAATTTTAAAAATTACTGGGGAGGTTTGGGTTTTTAAACATACTCCACCTCCAAGTTAAGCCTCTCTGCAACCCTACCCTGCCTCTCATCGGAGGTGGTGAGGACTGCCTTCTTGGCTAGTGCTTGGGCTATGAATAGTGAGTCATAGACTGTCACCCTGTTCTCAACGGCTATCCTTAGCGCTTGACCTAGATATGGCTCTTGTGGTTCAACTCTGAGTGCAACCCTCCTTAGCTCTAGGAGATCCCCCAGTATTACCAGTGCTTTCTCTAAACTCACATCTCCTATTAGGGTAACCCTCCTCCACATGGCGTTGGCCACCTCTTTTACAGCTAGATCGAGGGTATATGGTCTCCCGGCGAGGATCCCTTTAACCCGCTCCCATCCACTCTCCTTCAATAGGAATTTAGCTAACGTTGATGAGTCAATGACTCTCTCTGTCAACTCTAATCCACCTAGACACAGTCCCTGGAGGGAGCTCTGGGAAATCCCTTAGATCCTCCTCCACCCTCCTAACAGCCTCTTCAAACTCATAGCGAGACACAGTCTCCTCAATAAACTTCCTAATAACATCACTCCAGTTCACATCCTTCAACCTCAACATCCTCTCCCTCAACTCCCTAGGAATCCTAACGCATACGACAGTGGACATACGTACACCGTAAAACAATAATGTAATACAATTCTTTTAAGCTTTTCCCCTTCACGTATAAGAGATAGCCATAGCTTTAGCTTTTAACATGTAACCTAAGCATTAATGCAAAGTAGCCCTACTAAGGTAGGATTCCTTAGTACCAGCCTGAACACCTGACTAATGATGGGTGCATAGTACTCATAGTCGTAGAGTTCAAGGTGGGGTTATAAGGGTTGCGGGTGTTTGCATTAGTGTACTATGCTTTAGGTCTTAGGCTGGGAGGTCTTGTTAGTTAGCTCGGATTCTTAAACGCAGTCACAGTATCGTAGGAGGGGGTACTACTACTAAGTGATGTCGTAGGAGAGCTTGGGGTAAAGACGCTACCATCTAGGACTGGAGATTCGAGGAAGAGGGTAAGATTAGGGGAGGTTGTGTGAAACCACAACCATATCAAATGAAATGGCTTAAGCTATCTTGAGTGGCCCTGAAAGGGGGTTGGAGGAGGGTGTTAGACCATGCCTTGGGGGTTATGGGGACCTTACCTCTATGGGGGTGTAGCTTCTCACCCTACTGTGGAGCTCTATTGCTAATTCGAGGGTGTAAGGCGCACCTTCTGGGTGTTGCTTAACCCTGTTTGGTGGCCTCGACCACCTCTATGATGGTCGTTTTCGGGCGGTGTGCTAGGCTGTATTCTGGGGGCGATTGGAGTTTATAGCCTTTCATATCGTCTGTTCGTTGGAGTTGCGGTTGTCGGCTATATTTAGCTTGGGTGGTTGGGTTTGCTTGTTAACGGTATAGTTGATGTTGTCCACGCTTTTAAGGTGTTTGCGGGTGAGGGTTCTAGGGTTTTAGGTGGGCTTGAGGGGGTTTCAGGGCTCCCCATCGTACCCCTCCTCTTCAGCCCATCTAGGTATATTGATGATAGCTCTGTTGACTCAATATACTCCGTGCTTAGAGGCCTCAGGCCTTCTGATGGGCTCGGTGTGGTGCTTCTAAGCGGGGGTGGTGATGTTGATGAAGCCTACCTCCTAGCGAGATACCTTCAACGTATTGCCCGGGGTAGGCTTGTAGTCTACGTACCACGGTACGCTAAGAGTGCTGGAACCCTACTAGCCTTAGCCGGTGACGAACTCGTAATGCTCCCAGTAGCGGAGCTAGGCCCAATAGACCCCCTGTTATACGATGCTAAGACAGGTAGGTACGTCCCCCTACAATCCATACTAGAGATGCTAGACCTACTAAGCGGTAAGACAAGGGATCTAGCTTTAGCAGTCCTAGACAGGATACCAGTCATAGAGCTCGGCGACTATAAGAGGGCCGTGGAGCACAACGTAGAGCTGTGCGCAAGGATACTAGCAAGTAGGATGATGAAAGGCGATTGGGAGAAATCTAGGAGAGTAGCAGAGAGGCTGGCAAGCTACAAACAGCACAGCGCTGCAGTAACAATAGACGACCTGGAGGAGCTAGGATTAAACGTTAGAGAAGCCCGGGGAGAGGAGGAAGAGCTACTATGGAGGCTGTACGAGCTCTGGGTAGAAAACATAGTAGAGGTGGAAAGGCTAACACCACCAGAGGCGAGAGAACCAGTAGAGTTCAAGCTAGGCAAAGGAGTAGTACTAACAACAGCACCACTAGACCTGGTAAAAAAGGCTAAAAACACCTAATCCGGGCAAGAGCTCTACCATCGAGGAGACTCATAGCTCGAGGTTACCTAGACCTTCAAGATTACACCCGCGGTGTAGCTGAGACGCTTAGGATAACGATGAGGTGAAGCTTAAGATCCTATGTTAACGGGGGTAGAGTAGCTTTAAAGCCTATCAGGGGTGCGTTGTGACACGTCATACACGGCAGGCTACTCAGGTTTCAATGGAGTTCGAGGAGGGAGTGCACGTAGACGGGGGTTACCGAGTACTCCTTAACACTACTCCCGTGATAGATTCTAGGGTGTGGGTTTAAAGATGTTTAATGTTGTACTTGAGTAGCTTATCACGTAGGTCTTCCTTGCAGTTAGCGACATCGTATATAACGGTTTGCTCCTTCCTCCTCCTAGAGGGCATCCTAGCCTTCAGCGCTTTCACTAGGTTTACGTCAGCGCCTCTACCATGGTGTACGAGGGCTACGATCTTGAGGTTGCTTTGGGCTCTGCTCCTACGTAGCCATTCAACTGTGTTGTCTATCTTCTCCAGGTCTTCTAGCTTGGATCTCTCGGTCTCCTCTACTAGGATGATTGTGTTGTCGCATTCGAGCATTAGGTCTACGTGTTTGAATTGTAGGTTGAGCTCTTCAAGGTTTACCTGCCTGCACCTTCTGGATCTCATCGTATATCCTCCCACGCTCTCCTAGTAGCTCTTCGGCCACCTTGGCGAACTCATCCTCAGGTATACCCTCTCTGGTAACCTGGAGTTTTTCGACGACAGCTTTATCACCCTCAGTTCTCACAAGGTATGCTGCTACACTCTCAGGTGGGAGCACTTCCTCCTTTGTGTAACCTAACCTCTTCAACCTCCTCTTGGGTAACTGTGAGAGTGCTATGAGGTTGTTCAAAGCACTAATAAGGTAGTCACTATGCGTTGTCACTATCACGTTCTTCCCCATGTTAACAGCACGAGAGATAATCTTAGCTAGGGACCTCTGAGCTCTAGGGTGTAAGTGTGCCTCAGGCTCCTCAATGAAAACGTTCACCGGCCCCAGCCCGTTAGGTTCAACCATGAGTAGTGCTAGGGCTACTGTGGTAGCCTCTCTAACACCAGAGGGGGCCATCGCTATCGGCATCACCTTATTACTCCAGGACTTCACGTAAATGTTGTAAACCCCGGATTCAAATCTAACATCAATCGTTACACCGAGCTCCTCCAGTAGGGGTCTGATGAGATCTACAACCCACGGGTTCCTGCTAAGCCACTCTGCTAGCCTAAAGTAAGTGCTAACATATTCACTATCAACACCTAAAACTCCTGAGAGTAGTGTAGGTGAAATGTAGGGCTTCAGGAGGGTACGCGTAATCCCAGCCCTACTATCGGGTAGCATGTATGTTAGAAGAGGGGTTGCAAGAGCTAACCAGTGGAACTCCACAGCTGTATGATGTGATAGGAGCTCCACCACCAGGCCTGCAACGTCCGCTATCGAGTACACCTTATGCTTTTTCAGGTAGGACCCGTAACGCACGTGGACATAACCTCCCCTCAAAACCTTAACATCGACTTTCCTCAACATACCCTCTACGCATAGATCGAACTCCTCTATTTTAACCTCATCCTCTAATGATAACCTGATCTTAGCACAACCACCGTGAACCTCTATTACCGCCTTATCCTTACCAATTCTCACCAACTCCCTAAGCTCAACTCCGAAGGCGTACCTAAACCTCTCCTCTAAACCATGTTTTACAGCATCCTCCAACACCTTCACAAATGCTTTTACGAGCTCCTCCAAATCCTCACTCTCAATTCTCCCCTCTTTTACCCTCCTAACCACTCTCTCCGCAATCTCAGCCACAGGTTCCCATCCAGCTTCAACCCTATAGGGTAGAGGTTCGGCTGAGGATAGAGCCCATAGTAGGTATGACAGCATAGACTTACCAGTAGAGTTCCTTCCTATGAAGACCGTTAATGGTTTTAACTCCACCTCCGCCTCCTCGAAAGGC
>Ga0079997_123565_pt1 | contig 11728 bp, 10 predicted proteins | sample PerSpoCPS_CMetaG_FD_69200 | JGI IMG/M metagenome (GOLD analysis project Ga0079997, IMG submission 69200) | Archaeal communities from Yellowstone National Park, Wyoming, USA - Perpetual Spouter C (PS_C) MetaG (SPADES assembly) (version 2) | ecosystem: Environmental > Aquatic > Thermal springs >... | reverse complement strand
TCTTTGTTCTTTCCATTGCTTTTTAAGTCCTTCTTTTGCTTTTCCTGTAAGGTGATTTTTACAAAGCTTTTCAAAAAGTCTTTTGCTTCCAAAGACCACTGGCTTATCTGTGGGATACTGCTTAGCTTTGTAAATAGCTGAATCAATGTATTTGGTTGGCAATTCAGGGAATAGCTGTCTTAGTCTTTGGTATATTTGGGCGTGTGGGTTTTTTGTTTTTTCTTTTTCCAACTCCTTTAGCATGTTGTATGCAACTCGGATGGCGGAAGATTGCTTACGCATCAGCTTTATGAGTTTTTCTTTGTCTTCCTTTCTTAGTTCAAGCTTGAACTGTAGGCTAACAAACATCAGGGTTAGATTTTAGAGGAAAAACCCTTGTGTGTCAATGGGTTTGTATTTTTGGAACAGCCTTTATTATACCTTGACTAAAAAAAGCTTTTAAGATAATATTTATTGAAAGCTGTAGGGGCGGTAGCTCAGTTGGGAGAGCGCCTGCTTGGCGTGTAGGAGGTCGGGGGTTCAAGTCCCCTCCGCTCCACCATCAGTTTATCCTTTCTCTACAGTCTTTTGCACTACGCAGATAATTTGTGAGCTCTTGTGAATTTCTGCTTTTTATGAGTTCCTTCAGGTTTTTAAGGGATGCTTCAAAAGCTTCTATGGCTTTTAAGACATTTTCCCAGTTTTCTAAGAATATGTCTCTCCACATTATAGGGTCTGATCCTGCTATACGCGTAAAGTCCTTGAAACCTCCACCGGGATACTTAAAAAGATCCACACCATCTTTGCTCAAATGTCTGATGGCATCTATAAGAGCAAAGGCAACCGCATGAGGAAGGTGAGAAACCGCCCCAAACACATAGTCATGCAAAAAGGGGTTCATCTCTTCAACCACCGCACCCAGAGATATCCACATGTTTTTTATCTTCTCTAAAGCTTTAGGTGATGTCCTTTGCGTTGGTGTTAGAATGCATCTTTTACCTTTGAAAAGATCCTTACTGCTGTTTTCTACGCCAGACTTTTCCGTCCCTGCGATGGGATGTCCTCCTACAAAGTTTTCTCCCAGGTACTCCTCCAGCGTATAAACCAGCTTACCCTTTACGCTTCCCAAATCCGTTATAAGGGTATTTTTAATGTCAAGCGTAGAAAGTTCCCTTGCTATGTTCTCAAAAGTTCCTACGGGTGTAGCCAGCATTATAAGGTCGGGTTTAAAGCCAAGAAGGCTATTTAGATGCGCACTTCCCACATCTATAACACCAAGCTGTGTAGCCTTATCGGTGGCGGATGGATTTACATCAATGCCCAATATCTCACAGTTGGGAAAAGATTCCCTGAAAGCCAAAGCGAAAGACCCACCCATAAAGCCCACACCTATTAGGCACAACCTCTTAAACATCTTGATACACTACCTTCCCTTCAAAAATGGTGTAGAGAACTTTGCCTTTTAGCTTTTTGTTCCACAGGGGTGTGTTTTTGGATTTGGAAAGGTTTGTCTTTTCATCAAGAGTCCACTCTCTTTCTGGGTCAAAGATGGTTATGTTAGCCTTTGAACCCAACTTAAGAGTTCCACATCCTTCTAATTTGAGTATCTGTGCCGGTCTGCAGGACATTAGATTTATCACATCTTTTAAAGTTATGTGTCCTTGTCTTACCAGCTCCAAAGCAACAGGTAGAGCTGTCTGCAGACCTATCATGCCGGGTTTTGCCTTCTCTATCTGTCTTTTTTCCCAACTCGCATGGGGTGCGTGGTCTGTAGCTATGCAGTCTACTGTACCCTCCTTTAAAGCCCGTATGAGAGCGTCCCTGTCTTCTTTTCTTCTTAGGGGTGGGTTTACCTTGGCAGAAGAGCCGGACTTTAGGATCTCCTCTTCTGTGAATACAAGATGGTAAGGGTTCACTTCGCAAGAAACCTTAACACCTTTTTCTTTGAAGTATTTTATTAGTTCCACACTTAGGGCACTACTAAGGTGCTGTATGTGAATGCGAGAGCCTGTATGGTAAGAGAGTATCAGGTCTCTTGCCACGAGTATGTCTTCTGCCTCAGGAGGTCTCGAAGAAATACCCAAAAAGGCGCTTACATACCCTTCGTTTATGTGTCCGTAGGCAAGACTGTCATCTTCGCAGTGGTTCATAACCAGAATGTCTAACTGTCCTGCAAGTTCCAACGCTCTTTTCATGAGCTTACTGTCCATAAGAGGACTTCCGTCATCGGTGAGGGCAACACATCCTGCAGACTTAAGAGCGTAAAAGTCAGAAAGTTCCTGCCCTTTCCTACCCTTCGTGAGAGTCCCAGCAGGTAAAACCAGACACAGACCAACAGCCTTTGCCTTGCTTATTATATACTGAGCTATCTCTGGGCTATCTATGGGTGGTTTTGTGTTGGGCATACACACCACAGTGGTGTATCCTCCCGCTACTGCGCACTTACTACCGCTTTGTATGTCTTCTTTGTAGGTCTCTCCTGGGTCCCTCAGATGCACATGCAAGTCTATAAAGGAAGGGCACACAATTAGTCCAGATGCGTCTATTACCTGAGCTTCAAGCTCAAAGATGTTCTCACCTATAGCCTTTATCTTTCCCTTTTCTACAAGAATGTCTCCTATAATGTCAATGTTTTCAGATGGGTCTATGATCCTTCCTCTCTTTATGAGCAGTTTGGACATCGCTAAAATTATAAGCCACTTCGGATATAGCCAAGTATGGGTTTTTCTCTTGGGTTTCCCAAACAAAAGCACCGTATTTGCTTATAGTCCATTTTGCCTCTTTACTCTCTGGGTGATGCCTGCAGAGTATTATACAAACACCCTTTTCCATAAGGAACTGTGCGAGCTTCTGTTCTTCCCGTGGAATGTTGGTAAGAAGCTGGGGTTTTTCCCCCTTTTTTAAAAGCATGACTCTGCTGGTGTTGCTAAAGTTCTCGCTCACCTCACCCTTTTCGTTCAAAAGCACACCCAAAGTTGCCTCTTGCTTAGGTTCGTAGTGTATGAACACCATTTCAAGCTGTGGTACCTCTACTTTTAGCTTTTCTTCTATCCTATCCACAACGCTGTGCATCTGTAAAAAGTCCCTCCCAGACACCACCAAGGTAATATCTGCAAAGAGCCTGCCACCCGAAGACCTAACAAAGAGATGTTTTATTTCCAACACCTCCTCAAAGCTAAGGATTATATCCCTTATTCTGCTTAGTGTATTTTGATCAGCTGACACATCAAGAAGTACAGAAACTTCCTTTCTTAGTATGTTTAGGGCTGTGTAAGATATAAGCAAAGAGACACCTATGGCAAAATACCTGTCTAATTCATACCCCACATAAGAGCTTATAAAACTCATAAGCACTAAGGAAGAACCAAAGGCATCTGTCAGAGTATGATAAGAGTCTGCGATGAGCACAGGAGAGTTAAGCTTTTTCCCAGCTTTTCTTTCTAAAAAGGAAAGAAGCAAAGAGCTAAGAAGAGAAAAACTTATAACGACAAACCCCATAGCCATATATTCCTCTTTTATACGCACCTGCAGGCTAAAAGCCCTCTTTAGGATCTCATAACTGGCAAGAAGTAAAAACACCGCTATAAGTATAGAGCCTACATTTTCCAGCTTGTAAAGACCGTACGGGAACTTCTCGCTTTTTTTCTCAGAAAACCTGAGGGTAAAGTAGGTGATCAGAGAAGAGAAAGAATCCGAAAGGGAGTGGAAGGACTCACCTATCATGGAGAGGCTTCCCGTTAGTAGACCTGCTATAAGCTTTGCCAAGGCTTGAAGGGTGTTTATGCCCAGTGATAATAAAGCCCAATGCTCCTTTCTCATATGTTAAAAGGTATTTTAGCACCTTGGTAGGTATTTCGCCTTTTTAGTTCTTCTACTATGGCATTTATAACTTCTTGCTTTTTGGCATAGGTGCAGTATTCTGGAGCTATAAGCCTTTCTGGTTCTACCTCCCCCGTTAGGCGGTGGATCACCACATGAGGTGGTAGTATCTCTATTATATCTACCGCTCTTTTTGCATACTCTTCAAGGCTCAAAACTCCAAACTCTCCCCTTTGGTACTGCTCTGCCATCTTGGTGTTTTTTATGATGTGCAAAGGATGTATCTTAACACCATCTATGGGGAGGCTTGCCAGAAGCTTTCCAGTTTCTAACATGTCCTCTTGGTCCTCAAAGGGAAGTCCCAAGATGATGTGAGCGCACACTTTGAGATGCCTTCTTTTAGTTCTAAGGACAGCATCCACAAAGTCAGAAATGCCGTGAGCCCTGTTTATAAACCTCAGGGTCTTGTAGTTAGCAGACTGAAGTCCGTATTCTACCCAAACTTCTAAACCCTTTAAAGTGTAGCTTTCCAAAAGGTCAAGCACCCACTCGGGCGCACAATCGGGGCGGGTGCCTACATCTATGCCAACTACCTCATCAAACTCAAGAGCCGTGTCATAAACAGATTTGAGGTATTCCCCCTCTGCGTATGTGTTAGAGTAAGATTGGTAATACACAAAAAAGAGTATGTTTTTACCGTAGCGCTCCTTTGCTCTTTTTATGCCTTCTTCTATCTGTTGGCGTAGTGGCACATAAGGTTCCAAGTGTGCAGGCCTCGTTCCAGAAAAACAGTAAGTACATCCACCCCTTGCCTTAGTGCCGTCTATGTTGGGACAGGTAAAAGGTAGAGCTACCGTTATCTTCTGCACCCTTCTTTGGTACTTCTCCTTCAGGTAATCCTTTAGGGAAAAGTATAGGTTCTCTTGGCTTACCAGCATAATAAATAAATCTAAAAAGGTTTTAAAAATATGGAAGATGTGGGCACCTTGTTGTACAGCACAAGGAGGTCCACATACCCATCACCGTAGAAAAGTCTTACTACGCCTTTGTCTTTATAGCTTTCCATCTTGAGGTTTTTTGATACGCGTAGCTGTCTTCTCAGATAAGTGATGGATGGGTCGTAGGGGTTTGACTCTGTGTAGATTATACTTCCCTTCTGGACGCTTAAGTTTACCATAACATAAGGTGCGGATATGCCAAATGTGGTATAGTAACGCAGTGTATCTCCACTAAGCTCAAGGTCTCTGCAGTTGCTCATCTCCTTTTGGAGCAGGTAGATAAGCTCGTAGAGTCTCCTGTTTTGTTCGTAATTCTCAAGCCTATTTCTCACATCCTGCACAGACCTGTAAACGCTGACAAGACCCAGTACCACAAGGGTGGATATAAGCACCGCCACAAGAAGCTCAACAAGGGTAAAAGCTCTAATCTTGCCACGCATCCAAGATCTCACCCGAGGAAGAGACAATAAAGTTCATCTCGTCGTAAAAAGGCTCGTACTTTACCACTTTCACATGGTAATAGAGGGGTAGGGGTGTGTATACAAACCTGAGGGCTATATAACTTCTTGAGGGTCCAAGCAAGTTCTGTAGCCATTCTGGGTTTATGTATCCAGCTACCTTTATCTGCTCCTCTACGGAAGTTGCCTCACTGTCGGTAAGTCCAAGAGCTAAAAGGACAGGTTTTGATGCGTAATGTATGTTGGTTAGGGTCGCTACGGGTGTTAGGTAATTTTGCAGTCTTTCATAAGTGTCCCTGTCCATACCCTTTACATAAAAAAGCTCCGTTATAGAAAACACATCTCTGTAAGGTGCGGTTGTGTTCTGAGTTGCTACCCCTCTGCCTACAAAGGACATGATACTTTGAGAAAGCTCCTGTGCCTTTTTTTCATCCATCCCTAAGTTAACCATCAGGTTTTTGAGGATGTCCAAGTTGGCAAGAGGAAGACTTATCTTACCCTCCTCTGCGGATAGGTATATCCTGTACTTGCGGTTTGAGATGTAGTAGGGTATGGGTCCCTGAAGTCTAAGGAGAGAGGGGTCCTTTGTAGCCATGTTGACGCTCATCACTGCCAACGCCCTAGCTTCGTACAAAAAAGTCCAGTTATCAACAAAGTGAGAGCTTCTTATGTAGCTGTATCTTAGCTCATACAGAGTAAAAAACACAAGACCAGAAAGGAGGGTGATCATCCAAAGCACATATATGATGATGCTTCCTTTCATTTGATCAGAAAGGAGTAGCCGTTGGGGAGGTATATACGCTGTATACCAAACTCCTGAGGACAGGCGTAGTAATTAAAACCACGGTAAGACATAACATCACAGGTGGAGTTTTCTACACCTTTGCGGTCCAGCAGGATGGCGGAGGAAGTCCTTTGGGCTATGACTATATCCTGTATATGAGATACCATCTGGAGGTCTTTTTCCTGCCTTTTCATGGTGTACAATCTCTGGGCTATCAGTGACAAACTCTGCTGTATAAAACCCACAGCCAATATAGCTATGGTGAAGGCCACAAGGACCTCCACCAAAGTAAAGCCTCTTACCACTGAAGTACCGTATATCCTGGCATGGTCTCTATAGCCCAACGCCACTTACCTTTTATGTAAACCCAGTAGCTTCTTACCTTCTTTTCGGTGATCTGCCTTTTGCCTTCTGGTACTGGGACATTGCCTATCACTGGTGGCAGTGTGTAGGTATAGTCGCAGTAAACTACCGCTATGTTGGTGTCTCCTACTACCTTGCCTTTACACTTGTAATCTTTAAAGTTGATCTTTAGTGTCTCTGCGTTTTTCTTGAAAGCTTCCAAGGTATACTGCTTTTGTCCCACAGGGTCAAAGAAGGAATAAACACAATCAAGGTCGTTCTTGACCTGACACTGTTCAAATTTTTTCAGGTCGGATTCAAGCCTGTTTTGCTTTTCTCCTCTGGATTCTATCTTGTAGGGGTTGTTAAGGTCTTCTGCCTTTATATCTCTGGCTCTTAAAAACCAGGTGCCCTTTTTGTCATCCTTTACAAGGTAGTATACCCTAAAGACACCCTTGCCCAGATACAAAGTCTTGCTAAGATAGGATGTTTCTACCCAAGGCTCTTCCAAAGGACCAAAGGACTCTGTTTTACCATCCTTTACATAAACAGCCCACAGCTGAGGTATCAGGTACCTTGAATCCCTAAAGACATCAAGCACACCATCCTTTGATACAGCCAAAGAGGAAAACACCTGAGCGTATATGTAGTCGTTAGCTTGGTCCTGCACAGCTTTTTTTAGGTCTGAGTCCTTCCACGCGTAGACAAGATTTATGCGCCTGCTTAGCTTTTCCCCGTCAGCCTCGTAAAAGTCCTGTCCTTTTGGTGGGAGGTTTACAGAAAAGAACACAGGCAGGTCATCACCTACCACCGCAGGCTGTATGTAGGTATAGACGCGCTCGTACTCCTTTTGCAACTTTGCAAAGGGTTTGTCAAAGGGGTCCTTGTAAGCTAAAAAGGTGAGCTGGTACTTGCCGTAGACATCCGCCGGGTTGTTTTTGGGAAGTCTCCACATAAAGAGGTAAAGCTTTCCATCCATCTTTTCCACATAGGGTGTGTACTGATAGCCATCTTCAAACTTAAAAAGGCTCACCTCGTAGTTATCCTTTAGCCTTCTGGCTTTTACCTCTTTGTCTGTGGTGTAGATGACCGAAAAGCCATTCTTTGGGTCATAAAAGGGCACATAGGTATCTAAGTTTGCAGACACATTGGCAGGTTTTAGCAGAGTCTCTGGTGGAAAAGTCTTCCCACCATCCGTGGACAAAGAGTAGGCAACAGCGTAGCCTTGGCTCTCATCGGACCACACCAAAAGCACATTACCCTTGCCGTCCGTCTCTATCATGGGCTTTCCTATGGACTCGTTGGTAGCAGACACAAGGGTATACTGGGGGTTTTCACCCTTTAGGTTGGTCCTTATGAGGATCACCTTTTTGGCTCTTGTCTCTCCCAGGTATCTGACCCACTGGGCAATGTAGAGAGTATCTTTGTCTATCTTGTAGTCAAGCCAATCAAAAGCACCACCCTTGAACTTTTCCACGATGGGCTTGTTGAGGACAAGGTCCTTGCCATCCGCGTAGTAGTGGACCGTACCATCCGCGCCATAATAGATAAAAGCGTAAGCGTTCTCTTTGTTTAACTCTTTTATGGGTAAAAATTGGTTTATGGCTATGTTGAAAGGAATATCAAGCTCTTTAAAATCGCGTGTTTTTATCACATACTCTTTTTTGGTGCATCCAAAAACCAAAACAAGAAGAAAAACAAAAAAATAAAACCTTTTCATACAAAAACCCCACAAAAGTGATGTGTAAGGGAGGGCACACACCCTCCCCCAAAAGAGCCTTTATTATTCGGTGGTGTACTGTAGAGGATGCAGGGGTGTTACCGCATAACCGAAAGCTGGGTTGGACTCTAATTTGAAGGTTATGACTTGACCAATAGCGTTCGCAGCAATAACAGTTAAACCTGCTACTGTTATGTTAGCAGCCACGTTGGATATATTGTTCTGAAGATGGAACCAACCGCCTACATTGGCAAAGATACTTCCAGTCTGGCAGTTGAGGTTGGAGATAAGACCCTGAGTGGGAGCGGCGGATGGAGCACAAACGGGCCAAAGAGCCACACAGTAGTTAAATAGGCTTGTGTTATCGCTGTAAGCATTTTCGCTTCTATCCCACCAGATGTTGTTTCGTTTGGTCAGAGCCAGAGGAACTGCGTAAGGAGCACCAAAGAGATTAGCAACTGATACAAGTGTAGCCACACCCACCGCGTACACATAGGGGTTGCTATCTGCGGGTGCAAAGGACATGAACTTTGTGATGGCACCAGCTGTAAGACCCGTGTTAGAAAAGGCAACGGCACCACCAGCAGAGGTGTGGCTTACATCTATGGACCTCTGGGCGTAGAGGAACCTAAGGCTTGCGTTGAAGGATATGGTGTCTACAGCAAGACCAGAGTTAGCAGGTGTAGCATTACCTGCTGCGTCTTCTGTTGCTACTACCATGAAACCAAAGTAAGTGGTAGGTCCGGATACTGGGGCGTAGGTGCCACCCGTCGTATCACCGTATATGGCTGGGGGTAGGTTTGTGGTCCCATCGATGAAAAAGCTGGTAAGGTCGTTCTGGGATGTGGGCACATAGCCATTAGAGTGCAGACAAGTACCGTAGGTTACAGCGGGCTTGATGTTGTAAGCTATGTGGAGGGTATTAATAGTATTACCGGGATCGTGGGCATAGCTTACTATGGTCTGCCAACCACCCCCTACCGCGAAAAAGGGCACCATTACCGCCTTTGCTTGAACCGCCTTTTGGGCGCCAAAGAGTGCTAAACTTGCCAGGGTTGCTGCTGCGAGCTTCTTGTCAGCTCTCATGATTCCACCTCCTTAAAATTTTGAGTTGTATTCAATTATACATGAGAAGTTTTCCTTTGTCAAGAGGTTTAGAAAAATTTTCATCTTGGTTTCATCCAAACTGTCAAGAAGGGCTCAAGGGTCTCTTCCAAGAGCCTCACCGCAGACAGAAGGTAGTCTCTGAGGAGGTCCATGGCAGGCTGGAAGAGTTTTCCCTCCTGGTGGGTCAAAAAGAGGCACAGGTGCTCCAAACCCATCCACCCACCCCTTAGCATGTTGAAGAGCCCACTACCCTGCACTGCCTTGTTGTAAAGAAACACATAAAGGGAGTTCATGGTGTCCATCATGTCCCTGGTGTCTCTTATCTGCCTTGAGAATAACCCCTTGACAAAGAGCTCCAACTCTTTGGCAGACTCCAAGAGCTCCACAGCCTTTTGGGTTATAAATGGGTCCATAAGGTAATCCTTAGAGAAGTTTCTGTCTATGAGCTTTAGAGTTTCTGACTTTTTAAAACCCCTTAGGTTTATCTGGTCTATCCTGATGGGCTTGGTAAACTCTATCTTTGCACCATCGGAGGTGTTATACACACGCACACCCTTGGCAGACTTAAGAAGGTCCTGTATCATAGACCTTGCCCACACCAAAAGCCAGTTGCTATAAACAGTCCCCCCAAAGTTGCCCTCCAGCTCGTACTCCTGGCTCTCCTTCTCTTTGTAAAACTCTGTGCCCTCTTTTAGAGCCACATTACCTCTGGCGTGGTGCTTCTTTGGGTCTTTGTAGCCCATGTCTGTCCCAAAGAGGTATATCTCCCTAAAGCCCATGTTTACAGCCAAAGAAAGACCACCGTTTACCACAGTGGGGTTAGAGTAATTGAGCCTTGGGATATGGGGAGGAAACAGGGAAGCTCCCGTGTCGTTTGCCTTTAGCCATATCCTTGGGTCATCAAAGAGCTCTGCCACCTGTGGGTACATGGGGTTGTTATAAAGGGCTGGGATAGTTCTGAGATAGTCTGGGTCTGCACTGATAACAAGGGCGTCATAAGTCTGCTTTGTCCTTTCTATCTCCACATGGAAGTCTGGCTTTATACCCTCTTGGTAGAGGGTGCCTATGGCACTACCGCAGGAGAAGATGACAGCCTTGTGTTGGTTTTGCTTTATAAAGTCAAGGGCGTACTCAAGGGAAGGACCTGCACCCACAACGAAGGCAACAGCGTCTGAAGGTACGGGCTTTGTGCCATAAAAGAGGGGGAGCTCCCTCTTTATGTTCTCCAAGGTGTACTCCAAAGACCACAGCTCATCTTGGAAAAAGCCCCAGCCAGTGCTTACTTCGTTTATCCTATCTGTGAAGAGCTTTCCCACCTTCTCGTAGAAGGGTCCAAAGAGATGTAAGAATATGGGTGTGTAGTAAAGGAGGGGTGTGTTGAAGACATAACCCATCTGGTAGACCATCTGTCTTGATAACTCCTCCGCATCATCGTATCCCACAAAGAGAAAGAGAGACCTTTCGTTAGAAGCGCAGTAGCTTAGTATCTTCTCCCAGTTGGCGGTATAGAGGCTTGCCTTGAAGATCTCTGGGTCTCTCTCTATGACTATCAGATACTTGATATCGTAGGTGTCTATGAGAAGCTCCAAGTGATAGCCAAGTCCCAAACCTACGCTTATGAGAGCTCCCAGTCTTTGACCCTCCTTTAGCTCCCCAGAGGTGAGCTCTTTTAGCTTGTCTGGGTTTGGAGTGGTGCCAAAGACCTGCCCCAACTTCATCCTGTATAGACTGTCTATGGCATCCTTGGTAAGCTGATTTTCATCATAAAGGGTTATCTTGGAAGGTACCAGGTAGAAGGCTTCCCTTTCCCTTTTGAAGGCTTCCACTTGAACTTGTGCCACCTTCCTTGGGTCCATGCCGTAGACCCTCTGCCCTTCTATTACCAAGTCTATCTCTCCGGAGTTTCCCACATATATGCCTGCGGGGACTTTTCCTTTCTGCTCTACCAGATGCATAAAGTGGGGTGCATACTTTTGTATAGCTATGAGGTTTTTGTCCTTGCGTCGCCTCATGAGTTGTATGTGAAACTGCTTATCTGGTATCATGGCTCCAACATTTTAACCCTATCTATGCACTTTTGGAAAAATTCCAGGTAAGCCTCTACCAGCCTTAGCCCCAAGGATGCCCTCTGGGACTTTTGAGTTCTGCAAAGAGCGGAAAGCAGTGCGTAAGAGAAGTTCATTAAGGGAGGTCTAAAGAGGCCAAAGAAGGGAGAGTTGGCATACTTCCACTGGTATAGCCCTGCCTGGGATACAAAGGATAGGAAGTCGTGGGTTTTTTCGAGCTCTCCCAACCTGTTCCTAAGAAAGGAAAGGTAGTCCTGAGCATCCCTGACAAGCTTTTGTAACTTACCCGGGAGGTCTATCACCTGAAGGTAATCCTTAGAGAAGTTTCTGTCTATGAGCTTTAGGGTTTCTGACTTTTTAAAACCCCTTAGGTTTATCTGGTCTATCCTGATGGGCTTGGTAAACTCTATCTTTGCACCATCGGAGGTGTTATACACACGCACACCAGATCGGAA
>Ga0079997_120070_pt1 | contig 11891 bp, 10 predicted proteins | sample PerSpoCPS_CMetaG_FD_69200 | JGI IMG/M metagenome (GOLD analysis project Ga0079997, IMG submission 69200) | Archaeal communities from Yellowstone National Park, Wyoming, USA - Perpetual Spouter C (PS_C) MetaG (SPADES assembly) (version 2) | ecosystem: Environmental > Aquatic > Thermal springs >... | reverse complement strand
TGAATGCCAGAAGGCGCATCGATTGAGCGAGCAACTCCACGCCCGCTGTCGTGATTTGGGACGGCAACGGTTGCTTTGCGAAGCGATATTCTCGCCCCCAAACGCCGACCCGAATTTCGCCTTTCACTTGCTGCACCGTCACAGGCGTCCATGGGTCGGGCACTTCCGCCATTGCCTTCACTCCCGTCAGGCAAAGCCATGCGATTGCGACCCAACTCAAACGCATTGCCATCGCCCTGCCCACTCCGTTCATGCGACCTCAAAGCCGACGAGGGGCAATTCAATGGGCACAAGGCGTTGATTTTCCGCATCAACACCCAAGCCCAAACTGACAAGTGTGACCTTTCCAATCAGCGCATCCGTTCCTGGCTCACCGAAGGCGCAGAGTGTGTAAGTCATTTCGCCTTCCAATCGCACGATGACGAATGCCATCTCCAACTCCACGACCCGACCATCGGCAATGCGGAAGCGACGGCGGAATTGGGGCGTGATGCCCAACCGCTCCAAGACATCGCGCGGGACGACAGCGTAAGTCACCTCCGTGTCCACTAACGCCTCTACGCGCTCAAAGCGGCTGCCGTCCATCGGACCAATCTCCATCGGCACGCGGAAAGTTGCCATGCCTGTCACCGCCTTTGGCAAAAGTTACGACGCCTTTGCGTCCCGTCGCACCTTGCCATTCGCTACTCACTGTCTTCCTTCTAAGCGGAAAGTCCTCGCTCCACTTTGATGATGGCTTTTGCCATGTCGGCGATGTCTTCGTCGCTCAAAAATTCGTGCATCGGCAAAATGATCAGGCGGTTCAAGTAGTCCTGCGCCCTCGGGCAAGTCGTTTCGTCGTAGCGAACTTCCCTGCTGGCTCGGTCAAAAGGAAAGCGTGAGTTGCCGAAAACTTTTTGCCGTTGCAACGCCTCGTGGCAAAGGAAGATAGGTTTGCCAATGTAATGCGCCGAACAAGGGATGCCTTCTGCCCGCAGCGCCTCAGCAAACTGGTCAGCCGTGAAAGGCGCATTCGGTTGAACCAGCAACTCGTAGTGCCAATAAACTTCCTTGCAGCCGTCCAAAACTTTCTGCGGCTTGACATATTTGCACTCGGAAATCATCTGGCTCAGCAATCGCCCTTTTCGGTGTCGCTCAGAAACGACCAAGTCAAGCCGCTTCATTTGTGCCAAAGCCACCGCGCCCGTCAGTTCGTTCATGCGGTAGTTCAAGCCCAGCATCACATACTTGCGATGGGGCGTCATCGCACCCCGTTCCCAACCCTTGTCCATGAAAAGCGCCATCTTCGTCGCCAGTTCCTCATCGTCCGTAATCGCAACGCCGCCATCTCCCGTCGTGATGTGTTTGCTTTGCTGCAAACTGAAGCAACCGATTTGCCCGATCGTGCCGACGAGTTTGCCTTTGTATTCGGCGAGATGGGCTTGGGCGCAGTCTTCAACGAGTGTCAAGTTGTGCCTTTTTGCGATGTCCATGAAGGCGTCCATGTCACACGGGTTGCCAGCCAAGTGGACGACCAAAATCGCTTTCGTTCGTGGCGAAATCAACTTCTCAGCGCTTTCAGGGTCAATGTTGCCCGTCTCAGGGTCAATGTCGGCAAAAATCGGGATGCCACCTTCTTTCAAGATGGGCGTGACCGTCCCGATGTCGGTGATGGGAGCAGTGATGACTTCATCGCCGGGGTCAAGTTGCAAAGCAGCGATGGCAAGGTGGATGGCAGCAGTGCCCGAAGTGCAAGCGACGGCGAAGCGGACGCCGTGTCGCTCAGCGAAGGCTTTCTCAAAGGCTTCCACCTTTTTGCCGCCCCATCGGAAAAGCCAAGCACTTTCAATGACCTCCCGCAACTCCTCAAGTTCGTCTTCACCGACCTTTCGCTCCTTCGGCAACGGAGTTTTCCTGATAGGCTCACCGCCGTGAATTGCCAACCTTTCCGCCATCGCACTTCACCTCACTTTGAGTTTAGCGACTGGCGAATGGCGATTAGCGACTAATGAGACGGCAATGAGCGATTTCACTCACTTAGTTTTGTCACGGCTAATAGCCGCTCAACAGCGGTTAGCAATCAAACGCAATGCTCGTCCCTCAGAGCCGACCGGCTTCTTGAGCCATTCGCCACTCGCTGCCGTCATTCATCGCTCAATGCCTCCAACAACGCCCGATGGCGTTGCTCGTAAGCAACGGGGTCGTCCACGAATTTGTTGGGAGCAGGGATGAGGTCATCTGCCCGCAGCAACGCCTGCGCCTGCTCCAGCCACTTTCGGCGTTTCAAGTCGGCAAGTTGCCGCACCTTTTCCACCTTCGTCCGCAGCAAGCAAAGCAGGTCGTAATCCTCAATCCCGTCGCGGAAAATTTCTGCCCGCACTGACGGGATGGGGTCGCCCTTTTGCGGGTCGGGATAAAACAAAAAGCCATCGCCGTTGCCACCGGGGTAAGCCGTCGGGTTGGCGAACAGGTCAAAGGGTTTGCCCTTGTCGTCCGTCCAGTAATTGACGCACCAGTAAAGGAAGCCATCGCAACCATAGCGCCAAAGCCACCAACCGATCGCCCGATGGGATGTGCCCGTCCAATCAATGCGCCAGATGTCGGGGTAAGTCTTGCCGACGGTGCTGATGCACACATACATCCAAACTTGGTCGCCTGCCTTTTTCCGCTCCCGCAAAAATGGCTCATCAAAACAGTCAATATGCGGCACCCAAATGTTGATAAAGTTCGCCAATGCCCGATAAGCGGCGCCTTCAGGGGTCGGGGCGTGAGTTCTAAACGGTCCTGTTGCTCCGTAACCTGCCGTCAGCAGGATGTTTAGGTTCGGGGCATGCTCGTGGACGAAGCGGCAGAGGGCTTCAATGTCGGCAAATTGAGCGGTGGATGGCTCATCAAAGACATAGAAGTAGAACCGATCGCTCCATCCCTTCTTCCGCAAATGCTCCCCCAAAAGTTGCAACTTGGCGGCGACTTCTGTGCGTTCGTTTTCGGGTGGCAGTTTTGTGCCCCAACGCAAGATGCCGCCGATGGAAAACGCCGTCGCTCCTTTCGCCATCCATGTCTCCACCACTCGGTCAAACTCGTCCCAGTTCGCTGCCCATGTGCCATCGGGGCGTCGCACGAACACCTCATCCCAAGGCAACGGCGGTGGCGGCGTGAATCGGTAACGCAAGCATTGCTCATAAAAGCGACGGCTGCGTTCGGGCGTCCATGCGTCACCGTAAACCTGCTTTGCTTTGTAATCCCAGATCAGCACGCAAGTTTTGAGGAAACTTTGCGTCGGCAAGGTGACGGCGAAGACGCGCAAACGAAGGGGGACGGTTAATTTCGGGGCATTTTCGGGTTCAACGATTATCGCACCTTCATAATTGCCCGCCTCAATTTTTTGCGGCACCCAAACGGTCAGCCAAACGCAGCGATGTTCGCCTTGGGGCACATCAAAGGGACGCAACGGCAGCAATGGGTCGGGATAACGACCTGCAATGCCGAACCCACCCGGCGTCGGCTTCTGCACAGGCACATAGCCGACGAGTTTCAGTTCAGGAGCAATCGCTGAACCCTTCGGTCCGACCAATGGAGTTACGCTGACCTTGACATTTCGCAACGGTTGCGCCAACGCCGTCACGGCGATTTGCACGCTTTCACCTTCGCCCCTTGCGGCGAACAAGGTGATGGGATTTTGGACGCCGAGGGGTTCACCCGTTGGCACTTCTTCGGGGCGCCGTTTAGTCATCGGCGAGAGAGCGAAAAGGGCGTAAGGTTGGTGCAACCGTTCGGAAAGTTGTGCTCGCATCGCCATCGCCTCCCATCGGGGTAGCAACCGCTTTGCCACCCGCAACCGTCGCCACCAACCTGTCAAGTCAAGGGATGGACGCAACCGCTGCCGCCATTCAGCGATCAAACCCAACACTTGCCTGCCCACTTCCGTTTGAGGCTTTTCGGGAAGTTGCGTCCGCCATCGCTCCAACTTTTTCCGCACTTCTGCGGCTTGCTGTTCAATGGTTTGCTTGGCGTTGCGTCGCACGACGGGCAAGGTGGTGACGCCCTCCAATCGCAACGCTCCAAATCGCTCTGGCTCGTGGAAACTTTGCTGGCACGGTCGCCATGTTGACAATTCCGCAGGCTCAACAGTGTAGCGTTGGCGGGCGAAGTTAACCCGCCATATGTCGCTGACGATCGGCGTGCGGTTAAAGGAAGCGAAAGGGATGGCGATTTCAGCGACCCAACGATGGCTTTCTATGCGGACAGCAACTTGAGCATGGCTGTCCCAACTTGGGTCATCTTTGCCGTCCCACCAAAATTCGTCCCGCACGATGGCAAGGCTATTGACGACGAGGTGGTAGTAAGCGCTCGGCTCGTCGGGGTCGGGAGCAAGGAAGACCTCCACACAATCGTCCGTCCAAACCTCACCATCATGTCGGCGCACGAAACGGCGCATCCTGCTCGGTTGCGGTTCGTCGCAAACGAACAGGACGAACAAGCGATTGGCGTCAAAGCACATCTTTGCGAGGGTGGACACTTCTGTCATCCCACCACCCAAGCGATGGCGCAAGGGCAACGCTGCTGCTCGTTGCCACGCCGCATCATCGGGGCGACCATCTATACTCGGCGGTTTGTCCGCTTTGGGCACGGTCAAGATGGGCGGCTCTTTGATGATTCCCGTCAGCAACAATGCCAACCCAATCAGCCACGCCATTGCCATCACCTCGTTGGCACTCGCTGAATGATTCGCCCCTTAGCATCCTTGCGGATGACGCAAAACGGCTCAGTGATGCGTTGCCCCCAATCGGGTTGGATGGCGACTGACTCTCGGTTGAAATCGGGGCGTCCCTTCAATGGATTTTCGGTGTCCATCGCTACGAGCAAATCCTTCGTGCTATCGGCGTGAGTGATTTCCAAAGCGACATGGGCATCGCCGTAAAGCGTCCCGTCTGGCGTTTGCAACGGCAAGCGTCGCACGGAGACGATGGGTGGCTCGTTGCCCTCGTAAGGCACAAGGACAGCGACGAAAGTGGACGCCAACGGCGCATTGCCTTGCCGACGCACCATCAAGCGCGGAATCCACGCCTCTTCCGTCGTGTTGATGCCCAAAGCAATCCAACCCTCGCACAAAAACACTTCCGCCTTTTCTGTCAAGTCAAACAGTCGCAACCGCACCGTTTTGCCCTTCGGCAAATAGCCGTAGCGGTCTTCAATTTGCCAATCCACTTGCAAGGGACGCGGGACGGGGGACGATGGGCGAGTGAGTTGTGATGGCACGATTTGGGCGAAATGGCGCATTTGCGTGCCCACATATTCCGTTGGGGGCGCAGGACAAGGGACACGGGGCAGGGAAGGACGGTTTGGTGCGCTGACAGTCACTGTTCCGAAATGGCTGTGGGTAAACTTGTCGTGAAGCGTCCCGCCGACGACACGAAAGATGTCAGCGACATAAAAGTTGCGTTCGTTGATGTCCACCAAAGCGATGGTGCGTTCGTATTGTTGCCCGCTGACCAATTGGGGCGCTGATGCCCGAACGACTTTCACCCACTTGCCATCGTGCCACAAAGTCACCGTCCCGCTACCCGCTCGTTGGTCTTTGCCGTCCACGACGACGGTGTTGTGGGCAGCGGTCATGAAATACCAACGGGCGCGGGGCGAATCCCAACCGCCATATTGAACGGGCGGGTAACCGAAGTCGGGCATCAAATCTAACCCGAAAGCGAACATGCCCATGTTCATCCCGTCAAAATGCCCGTGACCGCCACCTGCATCGTAATCCAGCCAGACAACCCTTTCATTTTCGCCATTGCCCGACCGCAATAACGCCAGACACCATTTGGGCTTGTTGACGCTGCCCAACCGAAACGCTGAACCTTGCTGGGCGATGACTTGCTGCACTCGTTTTTGGAACGCTTCGGGATTTTCGGCGAACAAATCGTGGGGCAACCCGTCGGTGCGGTTGCCGTTGGCGCGGTAAAGCAACCGCACGAAATCGGCGTCGCCTGTCAACTCGTAAAGTCGCCAAAATAGGGTGAACATGGACGGGGTGAAAAGGGCGTCGGCGTTGGAAGGCAACTTGGAGAAAGTGACGCCGACATATTGCGGTGTTTTTCGGGCGAACGCTCCCGCATCGCCGATGTTGGGGTAGTATTGCTGCAACGCCCAAGTGTCAAGGTGGAAGCGGAAAGTTTCCCGCAACGGAAACCGCTCCAACGCCCAACTCAAAAAACTTGCTGTCCCTTGTCCTTCGTCCCTCGTCCCGCTCGCAAGTCGGTCAAACAACGCCACCATCTCAGCGATGGCTCGTGTCGCATAGGCAGCGTAACCTGCCAACCCTTTCTCACCTGTCACGCCGTCCACCGCTGTCGCCTTTTGCAGCGTCTCACCGATCAGTTTCAGCACAGGCTCTTTGTCATCGGGCAAAAGAACAGCCAGCAAGACCGCTTTCGTGAAGTGCGTTCGGGGAAAGTTGGAGTGGATTTTGTGCTCGTTGCGCAAAGGGTCACGAAGGATGCCGTCTTCAATGTTGCGTTGGATGTCGGCGAAAGTCGCTTTGGAGTTGGGCAGGCGATGTCGCATGGCTTTGCGGTGCAGGAACGCCAATAGTTCGTCATCGTTGCGGATCGCTTCAAAAATTGCGTCGTAAGCCAGCGCCAAAAGGCGCGTCTCCTCGCACGCATCGTGCCAAATGGAGACATAGCCGTTGGAACCCAAGTGGCGCTCGTAGACGACGGCTTGGGTGCGGAAATCAAATTGCGGGTAAAGGTCGGCAACGCGGTCAAGCAAAATTCCTGCTTTGCGGGCGTAAACTTTGTCGCCAGTGACGAGATAGGCTGCTGCCAAGTTTTTGATGCCTCCCAAAACCAGTTGCTTCCACTGACCGTAAATCAGGTAAGCGCCGATGAAGCGCCATCGCTTGTCGCCATCCACATAACCTTCGCCATCGTCCACACCAAATTTATGCAGCGGGTCGTTGGGGTCGGGATGCTCAGCATTGAACAGCAAACTTCGGTCAGCCCGTTTGGGGTCAAAAACGCCGCGCTCGTCCAATCCCGAACGGTAAAAAGCGGCGAAATCGTTGGTCGGGAAAAGTTTCCCGCAATGCGGACATTGAACTTTCCAACGGTAGCGCAAAGCGTCTATCCGCCAGTTATACATCGGCACGGGTTTTTGGCAGGCAGGGCAATAGCCGTTGGACCAAACATGCCACGAACGGGTGATGGTCGGACCGAACATCAACGCCCAAAGTTCGTCGTCGCTCATTTGACGCCAAGGTTCGGCATCCCGCACGATGCGTTGCGCCGTTTGCTTCGCCCAATCGTAACGGGCGATGTTTTCCCGCAGGCGCTGGCACAGCGGGGTAGGGAAGAAAGCGCTGCGATTTTTTGGCGACAGTTCACCCATCGTCGCCCAACTTCCAAGCCAAAAGCAAACGATTAGGGCAAGGCTCATCACGACCAGCCAAATTGCCGACCTCAAGGTCATCCTTCACCCACCTTCACCCTTTTGAAGTCGCGCCTGTTAGACGCTCCAACAAGCATTGCCGATGTGGTGATTTGGTCTCGCCAATCCTGCATGGCTCTCAACTCCGTCATCTCAGAAGTGCACGACGATGCTCGTCCCATTGTCCAACACAGACAGCCAACTTTTTTATCGCTAATTCCAAAATTCCAATCACTCATGCCCATTGGTTTCTCCTTTTGGCTCCCAAATACGCAAGCGTCCAGGCTCCACAATCCAAAGTCTGCCCGAAGGGTCATTGTTCTTCAACAAACCAGCAAATTGACGCACAAGGTCCAATAAACCTTGCGTAGTTAAGCGGGGATGCCTAAGGACCACAATTCCTGCATAGTCCTTTGGCGGATACCTCAGCACATTTGCGAAACCTAAGTCCAAAGTAAGCAGGCACATCTTCTCTTGCTTTACGATGCGGGCAATATCTTCGTCAGGTGCTCCCATTAGCCCCTCTTCGGCAACCGTAACCACCTCGTGCCCTTCAAGGATCAGGATGTCTTTGGCGCGCAAGTCAATGTTCTCGTCCAACTTTATCTTCATCCCTTCTTGCCCACCTCCACGATACGCTCCCTTGCCATTTCCGCCGCATAAGCCAGGGAAGCATATACATCTTCACGGGTCAGGTTGGGATAAGCCACCAAGATGTCTTCAATGGAATCGCCATTTGCCAAGCAACTCAAGATGACCCAAACCATGATGCGAGTGCCCTTGATGCATGGCGCTCCGTGACAGATGTTTGGGTCAACGGTGATTCGGTCTCGCCAATCCCGCATGGCTCTCACCTCCGTCATCTCAGAGTGGCGTCCAGCCACCGATAGGCTGCCTGACGCACCTCAGGCGGGAAATCGTGCCCGCAGTTAGGATAGTGCACGACGATGCCTGAACCGTTGCCCAGCAGGGCATAAACTGGCAACGCTGCGGCGACGCATCCGCCCACGCCGACCACATCAAAGATGTCGTCGTGAAGTGGGGCGTTGATGAACAAGGCTCTCGGCGCTATCGCTGCCAGAACTTCCGAAAACTCAAACGGCATCCGCTTTGGGTCTTTGCCATACACCGTTGCGATGCGTGGCATGTGCCCACGATGCGACCAACCTGTCAAGTCGCCACCACGATAGCGCACAAACGAAGTGAAACCGCAACTCGTCACAATCACCTTCACCCGCTCATCAAAGGCGGCAAGGAAAAGGGCGTTGTAGCCACCCAACGAGTGACCGATGACGCCGATGCGCTTACCGTCCACGAAAGGCAGCGATTGCAAAAAGTCAAGGGAACGAATGTGATTCCAGATGCCTTTCATCGTCCCGCTGACATAGCCCAGCGAGTAAGGGTCGGAGCGCGATTCGCCGAAGCCTTCTTTAATGCCCACTTCAGGCAAATCGCCACCGATGTAATCGGGCGCAAAGGTCACATAACCTTGTTCCGCCAACTCTTTGGCGTAATGCAAATTCGGGTTGCCACCCAAGCCGACAGGTTCGTCCTTGCCGATTTGCGTCGTTTGGTGCAGGCAAAGCATGGCAGGCGCTTTGCTGTTGCGGTTGTTGAGAACCGACTTGGGAACGAGAAGCCACGCCATCAAGCGGTCATTTGGTTCAGGCGTGAAGGCGATTTTGCGGCGAAGGAAATCGCCACAATCCTGCTCGTCCACCACCTGCGGGTTGAGTGGCACTCGCTTCTCGTCGCTTGGCAAATTGCCCATGACCTGTTGCATGGCAGCAAGGATGTGCTGGCGACGCTTCTGCCAATCCGCTGGCGTCCGAACGGGATGCAAGTTGCCTCGCTCGTCGGCATAGACAAGCAAATTGAATCGGTCAGGTTCTAACGGCATCGCTTCCGATTGGCTCAAAGCCATCCCTCCTGAGAGAGATAAGTGCGAACCTCGTGGAGAAACTGCAGGGCTTGCTGCTCCATCATTGCGATGTCCGCTTCGCTCAACACAGGCAACGCCTCGTAATCAGCCGTTTGGCGCTTATCAAACGCATCTCGTAGCCATTGATGCATCTCGGCAGGCAAGATACCTGTTTTCACAAAATGTTGCCCGAAGGCAGCGATAACGCTTCCATGCCTTGAGTAACTCAAACCTTTGCTGAGCAAGAGGGCTTCGGCGCAGTAAAACATGGCGTAGTATAAGCGCGAGGCAGCGGAGGCAAAGTCGCCATGCTGACGAAGCAATTGAGTGGAACGAATGAACTGTTCTGCCTTGCTCAATAGCGCTTTCATCTCATCGCTAACGCTCACAGTTTGATGCCCTCCCGCCTGAGGTTTTCCAGCCAAGGGCTTTTTCGGCTTGCCCACCAAGTTTCGGGGATGGGAAGGACGGACAAAGTGATGCCATAGCGAAGGCTAATGTCACTGGCGAGAACGCTGATGCGGTCAATTTCCTCTCCGACCTTCACTTCACCCGCAAGCAAGACGGCAATATCCACATCCGACCCTTCTGTGAAATCGCCTCGGCTGTAAGAGCCAAAAAGATAGATGCCCTTTAACCGCTCGCCATAGAGAGCAGTCAGTCCTTCCCTCAACTCCGCCAACGCCCTTGAAATTTCGTCAGGCAAAGAGACCGTCCGCTCCATTGTGCGTCACTCCTAAGGTGACCATTGGCGTTCCATCTCAAAGTTTATGCCGTCTGTCCCTTTCACGAATGACTCAAGGGACAGGGAGGCGGAAACTCCAAAGGTGCGAACCGCTGGCGAAGTAAAGGCGACCGTCAAGGTAATCGCCGCCAGCGGTGATGGGAACGGGCGTTTGCGCCAACAGGCGCAGGGCAAATGTCTTCGGGTCAACTTCTGCGATGGAACGGACAAAAAGCACAAACACCCGTTTGTCAGGTGCGACGATGAAAACTCTCGGTCCTTGCTGGTAAGCGCATGGTTGGGTTTCTTGCTCGTGCACGATGCGTTTTGTTTTCGGGTCAAAAACGAAAAACCTGCGTCGGTCGGCAAAGCCATAGACCAAACCATTGCGCTCGTCGTAGCAAAGGTCGGTGTATTCCTGAACGCCCGCCAAAACGGGCTCGTGCCAAACCACTTTTTTGCTCGCCATGTCCAGCAAGTAAAGTTCCGCCTGCTTCGCCTTCCGTTCGCCACCCGTTCCCGCTGCCGTCGTCGTCCCGCCCAGCAATTTGCCATCGGGCAACGCCACCAAACTCATCGTGGAGTGCCATTCAAGGATGTCGGTGTGGCGCAGCAGCGTTTTTGTTTGCGTTTGCCGATCCCAGAAAAGTAACCCGCCTCCCGTGAAGCCGTATGCTGGTGTGCCCGCCAAAATGAGTGTCTTGCCGTCGGGATGCGCCAACAATTCGTGGGGTCGGTTGATGTCAGGTTCGCTTTCTGTCAAGTAGCGCGGGTTGGATTTCGGGTTGTCTTTCGTCGTGCCTGTCCACGCTGCGAAAGGATTCCATTCCAGCAAAAAGCCACCCGTGTAACCGCCGACGAAAAATCGGTCACCTTGCCTTGCGACCGTGTTCCATTGCCCATAGCAGGGAAGGCGTTCCCATTTGTCCGTTTTCGGGTCATAGCGAAAAGCGTAAAACGGGAAAGCCGTCCCGCCACAAACGCTGCCGTCGGGGGCGACGGCGACGCTCATGATGTGCCCGCCCTCGCTCTTGTAGTCAAACCGAACCGTTTTGCTTTCGCCCGTCTTCGGGTCTTCAACGACCAAAATCCGCTCCGATAAATCCAGCGTGCGAATGCGTTTTCCGTCAGGAAAGGTGCTGTGAAAAAGCCCTTGCGAGCCAGCGACGAAGGTTTTTGGTTTGGCATCGGGTGGCAATTCGCCAACTTTCCGTGCTGTGCCGTTGTAAAGTTCAAGCCAGTTGCCCTTCTCGCCTGCAACAGGCTGACCGTAAACTTTGCCGTTGGTCGCCCGAAAGACATAAGCCATCCCTTGCCTTCGCTCGCTTTCGTCCATCATCGGCTTGACTTCGCCTGTCTTCGGGTTAAGGGCGAGGATGTGGCTGCGGGTGTAGCCGATGGCGAAGTAAACCCAACCTGCATCATCAGCGGCGATGGAGCGGGGATATTGCGCCCAGTTTTCTTTGTGGACATGCCCGAAATCACGAAACTCGCCCGTCTTGGGATTGTAAGCGGCGATGCCACATTGCGGGTAAGTCGCCGACCAGATGACGCCGTTGTCGTCTTCCGTCATGCTCATCGCCATTTGCGGGACAGTTTTGTGGATGAAGGTGAACGCTCGCTTTGCTGGGTCAAACTCAACGAAGTGGCTGCCGAAGTGGGAGTAAAGGCGATTGGCGCTGGAAAGGATGGAAGCGTAAGGCGCATCGCCGCCCCATGAGAAGGGCGTCGGAAATTCTTCGCTTTTGCCCATCTCGGCGTCAATGAGCAACAAAGCGTAGCAACCACGATGGTCGTAGAGCCAGACCAAGACGATGTTGCGTTTTTGCCCATCTTGGGTGG
>Ga0079997_106520_pt1 | contig 11909 bp, 12 predicted proteins | sample PerSpoCPS_CMetaG_FD_69200 | JGI IMG/M metagenome (GOLD analysis project Ga0079997, IMG submission 69200) | Archaeal communities from Yellowstone National Park, Wyoming, USA - Perpetual Spouter C (PS_C) MetaG (SPADES assembly) (version 2) | ecosystem: Environmental > Aquatic > Thermal springs >... | reverse complement strand
GGTAGCCCTCTAGGCCCACTTCGTTGCCCCCCGTGAGGCCCGCCTCCGTCCGCCGGAGCTCCACCACGCCCCGGTAAGCCCGCAGCTTGTCCTCCACGCGCACTGGCCGGTCCCCCTCCGCGGAGACCCGGACCACGGGGCCGTACCGGGCCACCCCGGGGATCTCCACCCCCCGGGGTCCGGCGCGGAAGGTCCACGCGCCCGTGGACAGCTGCTCCTGCCGGTCCGCCTGCACGTCCCACACGCGCAGGGGGACGTCCGCGCTCAGCACCACCTCCGGGCGGCCTGCCAGGAGTCCCACCCGCACCAGCTGCACCCGCTGCGACGCCACAGGCGGCACGGGGAAGACCCACAGAGCCGCCACCAGGCCCCACAGGAGAGACCTCACCGCCTTGCCCACCACAAAGCGTTGAGGAGCAAGGTCAAGACCACGCTGATCACGATGCTGGTGACGATGGGGAAGTAGAAGGTGAACCCGTCCCGCTGGATCAGGATGTCGCCCGGCAGGCGCGGGAGGCTCACCCGCGGGACCAGGAGGAAGAACAGCCCCACCACGACCAGGACCACTCCAAAGACCACCAAGAGTCGGCCCAGCTCCGTCATGCGACCCTCCAAGGACCCGGTTTCTCTAAAACAGGGTACCCTGGCTTCTGCCCTCCCGGGGAAGGGGGAGCCCCAGGTGGGCGTACGCCGCGGGCGTGATGCGCCGCCCCGTGGGCGTCCGGGTCAGGAAGCCGATCTTCAGCAGGTACGGCTCCACCACCTCCACCAAGGTGTCCGCCTCCTCGTGGAGGGTAGCGGCCAGGGCTTCGATCCCCACGGGGCCTCCGCCGTAGACCTCCGCGATCACCCGCAGCAGCTCCCGGTCGAAGGCGTCCAGCCCCGCCTCGTCCACCCCCTCGAACTCCAGGGCTTCCCGGGCCACCTCCGCGGTGACGCGGCCGTCGTAGCGGACCTCCGCGTAGTCCCGCACCCTGCGGAGGAGCCGGTTCGCCACCCGGGGCGTGCCCCGTGACCGTCGCGCGATCTCCCGGGCCCCGGCCTCCGTGAGGGGGACGCCCAGGATCCCCGCGGACCGGTGCAGAAGCTGCACCAGCTCGTCCTCCGAGTAGAAGTCCAGGTGGTAGAAGATCCCGAACCGCTCCCGCAGGGGAGAGGTGAGGAGTCCCGCCCGGGTGGTGGCGCCGATGAGGGTGAAGGGCTTCAAGGTGTACCGCAGGGTGCGGGCGTTCACCCCCCGGTCCAGGACGAAGTGCACGCAGAAGTCCTCCATGGCCGGGTACAGGAACTCCTCCACGGCCCGGGGCAGCCGGTGGATCTCGTCCACGAACAGCACGTCTCCGTACTCCAGGTTGGTGAGGATCCCCATGAGGTCCCCGCCCCGCTCCAGGGCCGGACCGGACGTCTGCACCAGGTTGGCGCCCATCTCCGCCGCCACCACGTTGGCCAGGGTGGTCTTGCCGAGCCCCGGCGGCCCGTGGAGGAGGATGTGGTCCAGGGGCTCGCCCCGGGCCCGGGCGGCCTGGATGGCGATGCGCAGGCCCTCCCGGACCTTGGTCTGTCCCACGCACTCCTCCAGGGTCCGGGGCCGGAGGCGACGCAGGAAGCTGGCCTCCTCCGCCGGCAGCTGGGCGCTCCGGAAACGCTCCCGGCTCACGCGTCTTCCTCCCGCGCGGCCTGCCGCTGCGCGCGGTAGACTTCCTGGAACAGCTCCTCCGCGCTGCCCACGTGCGGGTTCCGGCGCAGGGCCTCCTCCACCATGCGCTTCGCCTCCGCAGGCCGGTGGCCCAGCTGGCGGGTCAGCACCTCCAGGACTTCGTCCCGGAAGTCCACCGCGGGCGCCGCAGGCGCGGGCCCTTCCCGCAGGAGGGCGTACTTGGCCACCTTCCCGTGCAGGGCCGCCACCACCTTCTGGGCCGTCCGCTCCCCGAGCCCGGGCAGGCGCTTGAGGAAGTTCACGTCGCGCCGCTCGATGGCGTCCGCGATCTCGTGCACCGGCCGGGCCATGGCCCGCACCGCCCGGGTGGGCCCCATGCCGTCCACGGTGATGAACCGTTCGAAGAACTCCTGCTCCGCCCTGCGGAGGAAGCCCACCAGCAGGGGCTTCGGGTGGTTGGCGCTCACCTGGTAGGACACGTGCAGTTCCACCGTTTCCCCCTCCTGCGGGCTCCACTGGGCGCACAGGTACGCGGGGAGGGCCACCTCGTAGCCGACCCCGCCGCACTCCACCACCAGGGTTCCTTCCCCGCGCTGCACCACCCGTCCTCTCAGGTACGCGATCACCGCGTGGCCACGGGTCCCCGCAACGGGAACCCCACCCGCACCAGGACCGTGGCGGCCAGGGCCAGGGCGTCCGCGGCGTGGCTGTCCAGCTCGCCTTCAAGGCCCAAAGACGCGCGGACCGCGGCCTGCACCTGGGGCTTGGGCGCCCGCCCGTTCCCGCAGATGGCCCGCTTGACCTCCGCGGGGGCAAGGGACTCCACCGACGCCCCTGCCTGCGCCGCCGCCAGGCACAGAACTCCCCTCACGTGCCCCAGCTGTAGTGCGGTCCTCGGGTGGTGGGGGTGGCTGAACAGGTCCTCCAGGACCACCACCTGCGGCGCCCACTCCCGCAGCAGGCCCAGCACCTCCCGGTGCAGCGCCTGGAGCCGCCCGCCCACGTCTTGGCCGTCCGCGCGCAGGACGCCAGTTTCCCGCACCGCGAGCCCTGCACGGGAACCCTCCACCACCGCGTAGCCGGTGTGGCTCCACCCTGGGTCCAGTCCCACGGCCACCATCCTCGAACGGGGATTCTCCGGGTCCGGTCCGGATGCCTGCTGCCTCCCCTCCGGCTCTGTGCCCCGGGCAGCCGGGTACAGGGCGGGGGCGAGAACCCGGCCTCCCTCCCTTCGAGGGTTTCTCCGGGACACGCTTCTAGCCGACCCGCTGCAGGATCTCCTCCGGGATGTCGAAGTTGGCGTACACCTGCTGGACGTCGTCCAGGTCCTCCAGGGCGTCCAGCAGCCGCAGCACCCGCTCCGCCTCCGGTCCGGAAAGGGGGACCGTGGTCTTGGGGACCTGTTGCAGCTCCGCGCTGGCCACGGGGATGCCGGCTTTGGTCAGGGCCTCCCGCACCCGGCCCAAGTCCTCCGCAGCCGTGAGGACCTCGTACGTGTCCCCCTCCGCCCGGACGTCCTCCGCCCCCGCCTCCAGGGCCTGCAGCATCAGTTCGTCCTCCGACACCTTGGACCGCTCCACCTGGATCACGCCCTTCAGGTCGAACATCCAGGCCACGGCCCCGGCCTCCGCCAGGCTGCCCTCGTGGCGGTTGAACACCGCCCGGACTTCCGCCGCGGTGCGGTTGCGGTTGTCCGTGGCCGCCCGGACCAGAATGGCCACCCCTCCCGGGCCGTACCCCTCGTAAGTGACCTCCTCGTAGTGCTCTCCCCCCACCGCCCCGGTGCCGCGGGCGATGGCACGCTGGATGTTCTCGTTGGGCATCCCCGCGTCCCGGGCGCGGTCGATGGCGTTCCGCAGCCGGACGTTGGTCTCGGGGTTCCCCCCGCCCTCCCGCGCGGCCACGATGATCTCCCGGGTCAGCTTGCTGAACAGCCGCCCCCGGACTTTGTCCATCTTCTCCTTCTTGATGCGGATGTTGTGCCACTTGGAGTGCCCTGCCATACCCGTCACCTCGCCTGCCCCCGTCCTCGGCGCCGGAGCTACCGCTCCTGCACCGTCACCGTGGCCGTCTGCACCGTCCCGTCCGGCCCTGTGGCGGCCACCGTGATGCGGTACCGGGCGCCGGAAAACCGCAGGGGGGACTCCACCGTGTAGCCGAAGGACCCGTCCGCCCCCGCGGACAGCTGCGTGTCCACGACCTTCACCGGGGCAGGTCCCCCTTCCATGATCACCGACAGCTGCACCCGGGATCCAGGGCCCGCGCGCCCCTCCACCACGAACGGGGAAGTCACCTCCGCGCCGTCGGTGGGCTGGAGGATCAGCACCGGGTTAGCCGGGGCGGCCCCGCCCTCCGGTGCGGGGGTGGCCCGGGCCTCGGGCGTGGGCGAAGGGGAAGGGGCGGCGGTGCGCAGGACGGGCCTCCAACCCTGGCGTGTACAGGTCCCGTCAGGCGCGTACTGCACGCAGGTGGGTACGTACACAATCCCTTCGGGGACCGGAAACTCCGCGGGGGGCCTGCCCGCCAAGGCGCGCTTGACGAACCGGGCCCACAGACGTGCGGGCACGGACCCTCCCACCACGCGGTTGGTCGGGCTGTTGTCGTCGTTGCCCACCCACACCGCCACCGCCAGTTCCGGGGTGTACCCCACGAACCAGGCGTTCCGGTAGTCGTCCGTGGTCCCCGTCTTCCCCGCCGCGGGCCGGCCCACGTCCGCCGCACGCCCCGTCCCCCGGAGGATCACCCCCCGCAGCAGGTCCGTCATCAGGTACGCCACCTCCGGCCGGAGGGCCAAGCGGCGCTGGGGCTGCACCTCCTCCAGGACCCGGCCCTTGGCGTCCAGGACCCTGGTAATGGCCACGGGTTCCGCGTACACGCCGCCCGCGGCCAGGGTGGCGAAGGCCGCGGCCATCTCCAGGGGCGTCACCTCGGAGGTCCCCAGGGCCAGGGAAAGGTTCGGCTGGAGGGGACTGCGGATCCCCATCCGCCGCGCGGTGTCGATCACGGCTTGTGGGCCCAGTTCCACCAGCATCCGCACCGCGGGGACGTTCCGGGAGTGCTCCAGGGCCACCCGCAGGGGGATCGGACCCCAGTAGGTGTTGTCGTAGTTCTTGGGCCTCCAGTAGCCCCAGCCCGCGATCCGGTACTCCACGGGGGCGTCCAGGAGGACGCGGTCAGGGGAGACTCCGTGCTCCAAGGCCGCGGTGTAGATGAAGGGCTTGAAGGCCGACCCCGGCTGACGCCGGGCCTGCCAGGCGCGGTTGAACTGCGAGCGCTGGAAGTCCACCCCGCCCACCATGGCCAGGATGCGGCCGGTCCGGGGCTCCACCGCCACCAGGGCCCCCTGCGTGACCCGCAGGCCTGCCCGCCGGGCCTCCTCCACACCGCGGCTGATGACTTCCTGCGCGATGGCCTGAAGCCGCGGGTCCAGGGTGGTGTACACCTGCAGCCCTCCGCTGTACACCGCGTCCTCCCCGTACCGCTCCACCAGGGACGGCAGCAGGTACGACACGAAGTACGGGGCCCGTACCCCCACCAGCCCCGCGTTGCGGGGTCCCGCGGCCAGCTGCAGCCGGGCCCGCTTGGCCTGCTCCGCTTGGTCCCTGGACAGGTAGCCCAGCTCCACCATGCGGTCCAGGACCAGCTCCTGACGGCGTTTCGCCGCGGGCAGGTTGTCGAAGGGTGAGTACCGGGAGGGGGCCTGGATCACGCCTGCCAGCAGCGCCGCCTCGGGCAGGGTCAGCTCCCGCGCTCCCTTGTTGAAGAACAGCCGGGAGGCCATCTCCACCCCGTACGCCCCGTTCCCGAAGTACACCTGGTTCAGGTACCGCTCGAGGATCTCGTCCTTGGTGAGCCGCCGCTCGATCTCCACCGCCAGCAGCATCTCCTGCAGCTTCCGGTCCAGGGTCCTCCGGGGAGTCAAGAACAGGTTCCGGGCCAGCTGCTGGGTGATGGTACTGCCCCCTTCGACCACGGACTGCCGGGTGAGGTTGCGCCAGGCGGCCCGCAGGATCCCCCGCAGGTCCACGCCCCGGTGCTGGTAGAACCGCTCGTCTTCGATGGCGATCACCGCCTGTCGCAGGACCAGGGGGATGTCCTGCAGCCGCACGTACGCCCGGTTCTCCCGGTACAGGCTGGCGATGAGCTCTCCGTTGGCCGCGTACACCCGGGTGGCCTGGCTCGGGGGACGGTACAGGGCTCCCAGGTCCGGCAGGCTGGCCCGCAGGGAGGTGACCAGCACCGCCAGGCTCACGGCTCCGAGGGCGCACAGCGCCGCCACCCCCAGCGTGGCCCGTACCAGCCACACAGACCAGGTAGGGTTCCCCCGGCCGGCCCGCCGGCTTCTCCGGTGCCTCATCGCCCTTCCCGCGCGGTCCCCTGGAGTGCCGCCAGGACCTCCTCCCCGTGGCCGTCGGGCTTGACACGGCGCCAGACCCGCTCCACCCTGCCGTCCGGCCCCACCAGGAAGGTGGTCCGGGCCACGCCCCACCGCTTCCGGCCGTACAGGGTCTTCTGGGCCCACGCCCCGTACGCCTGCGCCACCTTCCCCTCCGGGTCCGACAGCAAGGGGAACGGCAGGCGGTGTCGCTCCCGGAACCTGGCGTGGGACTCAGGGGGGTCCGGGCTCACGCCCAGGACCACCACCCCCGCCTTCTGGAGCTTGGCGTACACGTCCCGGAAGGAGCAGGCCTCCCGTGTACACCCCGGGGTCCCGTCCCTCGGGTAGAAGTACAGGACCACCCGCTTCCCCCGCAGATCCCGCAACCGGATCCGCTGCCCCTGGTGGTCCACGAGCTCGAAGTCCGGTGCTTGGGCTCCCGCCTCCAGCATGCGAACCTCCTTCCGGGTTCCATAATACGCCCCACGGCCCGCGCACGCCGCCGGGCGGGTGTGGTAGAATCGTGCCTGGCGTGGGGACGTAGCTCAGCTGGGAGAGCGCCGCGTTCGCAACGCGGAGGTCGGCGGTTCGAATCCGCTCGTCTCCACCACGACCCTCCGAAGCCAATTGACCGGGGGCAAGCAGGCTCTCCCCTGACGGCGAGAACCGCCGACCTCGGGACGGGGTCCCCGGCAAGTCGCCTACCACCGCCGCAGCTACCCCTAGCCTTCCTCCGACTTGCCGGGGTGGCTTCGGCGGTTCGAATCCGCTCGTCTCCACCACGACCCTCCGAAAGCCAATTGACCGGGGGTAAGCAGGCTTTCCCCTTGACGGCGAGAACCGCCGACCTCGGGACGGGGTCCCCGGCAAGTCGCCTACCACCGCCGCAGCTACTCCCTAGCCTTCCTCCGACTTGCCGGGGTGGCTTCGGCGGCAGAGAGTTTCGGCACTACTCCTCGGCTTTGCAGGCGCCGCGGTACAATGCCCGAGGAATGCCGTTCACCGTAGAGGACTTCCAGGACCTCCTCCGGCTGCTGGAGCAGCAGCCCCAGTGGAAGAGTGCCCTGAGGGCCACCCTGCTTGGGGAGGAGTTCCTGCAGCTCCCTGCCCTGGTCCGCGAGCTGGCCGAGGCCCAGCGCCGCACCGAGGAGGAGCTGCGGAAGCTCGCAGAAGCCCAGCGGAACACCGAGGAAACCGTGCGGACCCTGGTTCGGGAGGTCGCGGCGCTCAAGGGCGAGAGTCTGGAGCGCCGCTACCGCGAGAGGGCCGCAAGCTACTTCCAGCGGATCCTCCGCCGCATCCGGGTCGTGGACCACCAGCATCTGGGCCTGCTCCTGGACGACGCCCTGGACGCAGGCCGCATCGGCCCGGAGGAGCGGGCGGACCTGCTTGAGGCAGACGTGGTTGTGGCAGGACTCCTGGACGCCCAGGAGGTGTACCTCCTGGCGGAGGTCTCCGGTACGGTGACCGCCCACGACATCCGGCGTGCCCGGCGCAGGGCGGAGATCCTGCAGCGGGCCGTCGGTAAGCCGGTCTTGAGCGCGGTCGCCGGAGAGGTCCTTTCCGACGATCCGCAGACGCAGGCCGAGGCCACGCAGGTGTGGCGCGTCCTGGACGGCCGGACCGACCCTCCTGCGGGGCTCTGATGCCACCGCGCGGGTCGTCGTCTTCCCTCCCTGCGGGCGGGCCTCGCGCGGAAGCCTACCCCGGGAGCATCGCGGGGGTTCAAGATGGTGCGACAACGGGGCAGCCATGCTCGATTTGAGCACCCTCATGAAAGGTTGCGAAGGTGCCAATAGGGTTCATCGAAGGCGGCCGAAGAACTCCACCGTCCGCCGCAGCCCTTCCACCAGGGTCACCCGTGGCTCCCAACCCAGAAGCCTCCGGGCCCGGGTGATGTCCGGACACCGCCGCCGCGGGTCGTCCTGCGGGAGGGGCCGGTGGACGATGGGCACCTGCGCACCCACCAGCTCCCGCACCAGCTCCGCCAGCCTGCGGACCTGTACCTCCTCCGGGTTGCCCAGGTTCAACACCGTGCCCCCCAGCCCGTCCGCCACCGCGGCCCGGTACACCCCCTCCACCAGGTCGTCCACGTAGCAAAAGCTGCGGGTCTGAGTACCGTCCCCGTACACGGTCAGCGGTTCGCCCCGCAGGGCCTGCACGATGAAGGTCGGCACGGCCCGGCCGTCGTCGGACCGCATCCGGGGCCCGTACGTGTTGAAGATCCGCAAGACCCGCACGTCCACCCCGTGCTCCCGGTGGTACGCCATGGCCAGGGCCTCCGCAAACCGCTTCGCCTCGTCGTACACGCTCCGCGGCCCCACGGGGTTCACGTGTCCCCAGTACTCCTCGGGCTGCGGGTGCACCTCCGGGTCCCCGTACACCTCGCTCGTGGACGCCAGCACGTACCGGGCTCTGTAGCGCTTCGCCACCCCCAGGGTGTGCAGGGTCCCAAGCGAGTCTACTTTCATGGTGTGGATGGGATTCCGCAGGTAGTCCCGGGGGCTTGCGGGGCTCGCGAAGTGCAGGACCAACTCCACGGGCTCCGGAACCTCCACCGGTTGCGTCACGTCGTGCCGGCGGAAGTGGAAGCGAGGGTGGCCCCGTAGGTGCGCGAGGTTCTCCTCCCGGCCCGTGAGGAGGTTGTCCAGGGCCTCCACCTCCCAGCCCTCCTGCAGCAGCCGGTCGCACAGGTGGGAACCCAGGAAGCCCGCAGCGCCTGTGATCAGAGCCCGCACGACATCCTCTCCCCTCGCGCGTGAGGCTGGGACTTTCGGAACGTGTCCGGAGGAAAAGGCCCCCGGCACCAGGGACCGGGGTCCCCGAAGACCGCCGCGCGATTTTGGACGTGTTTCTGAGCCCTAGGAAAGCGGGCCCCGGGGTGTCTACCCTAAGACGTCCGGGCCCTGAGGACCTCCTGGAGGAGCGCCCGGACCTCTCGAATCTCTTCCTTCAGCTCCTGCCGGACGACCTGCAGCTCGCCCCGCAGTTCTCCCACCTGCGTCTCCACCCGGCCCAGCCGCGTGTCCACCTGGGCAAACCGCGCGTTCATGTCCGCCCGCAGGTCGTCGATCCGACGGTGCACATCATCGATGCGGCGGTTATTGTACAAGGTCCCCGCCAGCACCGCGAGGACCACGGTCACGACAATGGCGGTCACCTGGTCCCAGCCCACACAAGGAATTGTACCCCTGGCCGCCGTCCGCGGCCAGTATCCCGCGGGCGGGTCCGTCCGGCCGCCCAGGACCCGACAAACACGCTGCGGTGGTCTCAGCCAAGGACGGCGTCCACGGGAACGAGAAGGTCGGGGAGGAGCGCAGGAGCGAGGGACTCGCCGCGTCGGAGCACCAGGACCTCCCGGTACCCCTCCGCAGACGGCTCCCGGAATACCTCCACTAGGTTCTCCGCCAGGTCCACCAGCCAGACCTCCGGCACCCCGAACCGGGCGTACAGGGGCACCTTCACCTCCCGGTCCACGGCCGCCGACGTCTCCGCCACCTCGATCACCAGGAGGACGTCTTCGGGACCGGGGTGGGAAGAGGTGTAAAAATCGGCGCGGGGCCGAAGCAAGGCCAGGTCAGGCTGGGGCTCGGAGTACCCGCCTAACCGGACAGGGTTCTGGACGCTGACGACCACCTGGTCACCCGCCCGCTGAGAGAATAGCCGATTAAGTCTGTTCACAAGGCCAGCATGTCTACTTCCGATGGGACTCATCGCCACGATCTCCCCCTCCAGGAGCTCCACCCGGTCGTCCTCGGAGAGGATCCCGGCCTCGGCCATCTTGTGGTACTCCGCCACAGTGAAAAGACGCCTGGCTAGTTGCACGCCCATCACTCGCCTCCTCTGAGCTCGATGCTATCCCTCGATGATCGGACGTACAAGAGCCACCTCTGCAGCCCCCTTGGAGGACAGGCGAGAATCCCGCGAGACTACTCGTTGCGGGCCGTGCCGCGTGAGGGTTCCACGTGGAAAAGCCGTCGCCGGGAGGACGGGTCGGGGCCCGAGAACCGCCGCGCGACTCCGCGGGCCGCCTCCTCCTCGGGCCCGGTCGCACAGGTGAAAGGCGCGGATCGCGCGGCCCCGGTCAGCGCGCGTCTACCGGGCCTCGGGTAGCTCGCTCCCGCAGCAGCTGGAGCAGGGCCAGCACCGCAAACCTGGGGTTGTGCTTCAGGTACCGCCGCCACAGGCGCCGCGGCTCCATGGCCAGCCGGAACAGCCACTCCAGGCCCCGCTCCTGCATCCACCGGGGGGCCTGGCGCACCCGCCCCCCGTGGAAGGCGAAGGCCGCCCCCACCCCCAACATGACCGCGGACACCCTGCCGCGGTGCTCTGCCATCCACCGCTCTTGCTTGGGGCAGCCCAGCCCCACGAACAGGACGCGGGCACCGGACTCGACGATCTCCCGCACTACCTGCGCGTCCTCCTCCGGAGTGAGCGGCCGGAAGGGCGGGCTCCAGGCGTACGCCACCACCAGCCCCGGGAACAGCCTCCGGAGCTTCGAGACCATGGCCTCCAGGGCCTCCGGCAAGCCACCGTAGAAACCCACCGGGACCCCCTCGCGCGCCGCTGCCTCGCACACGTGCAAGGTCAGGTCAGGCCCGTATACCCGCTGCTGGTCAGGGTAGCCGAGCCGGCGGAGCATCCAGACCAGCGGCATCCCGTCGGGGGTCACCAGGTCCGCGGCGTTCAGGACTTGCCGGAAGCCCGGGTCGTCCCACGCCTCCATGACCGAGTGCACGGTGGCCACGCACACGTAGCGGGACTCGCCTCGCCGCGCCCACTCCAGCACCTGCTGGGTAGCGGCGCCGTAGCTCGTGGGGTCCACCCGCGCCCCCAGCACCAGCGGCATCGTCTGCGCCCCACCTCCCACCGCCGAGCTATTCCACCGGCAGCTTCCGAATGCGCACCGATGCTTCCTCTACGGTGACCGCTGAGCTCTCCTGCAGGGCTCCACCTCCCTCAGAGAGCACCTCTAGCAGACGCCGACCTACTATCTCCGGGTCCGACGTCGCCAACCTGAGGGTCACCACGCTCGGGCGGTCCTCGCCACTCAGAGCCAGAAGCGCTGAGAAGTCCAGATCCTGCGTTCATGTCAGCCAGCAGGCGCAGAGCTCCCGCCCGCTCATCCGGAGCCTGCCTCACGTCCAGCTCCTGCCGGGACCAGGCGAACTTGCTCGGAGGCCACCCAGGCGGCGTACTGCAGAGCCTGCCGGACGTCCTCTTCCTCCAGCTCGGGGTAGGCCTTTAGGACATCCTGAACCGACTTGCCCGTTCCCGCAGGGGTTCTTGTTCCGCGTGAAGCCCTTCGGGCCGCTCACCGGCCACCCCACCGGCCCGGCCCGCCTGCCGGAGCCCGCCCGCCTGGCACTTCCCCCGGAGCTGCGCTCCGCCGAGCGCCTGTGGCCGCGCGACCTGCCCCGGGAAACCCTGGAGGCCTGCCAGGATGGAAAGCGCGCCCAGCCCGGAAGCACGCGTGCCGTCGGCTCAGATCGCGATCCTGAAAACCAGCTCTCCGTACGGAGCCCGGGGAGCCTTGGCAAGGCGCCCGCTTTTCCGCCTCGGCTCGAAGCGCACCAGCCCGAACTTCTCCAGGACCCGCAGGTCTGCCTGCACGCTCTTGAGATCCCTCCTCAGCATCCTGGAAAGCTCGTACACCGACTCCGGAGCGGCAGTGCGGATGGCGCGCAGCAGCTTCATGCGTCCCGGTGTGAGGACCCTGCGGGCGGCCTCCAGGCTCGTAAAGCAGACCTCCTCCTCCACAGCCACGTCCTTGCCGCGCCGCACCGCCTCGAACACCCTCCGGAAATCCTCCAGGGCGTCATCGAAGGTCTTGATCCGAAAATTCATCGCGGTCTTTATCTCCGCCTCCGTCCA
>Ga0079997_105643_pt2 | contig 11909 bp, 8 predicted proteins | sample PerSpoCPS_CMetaG_FD_69200 | JGI IMG/M metagenome (GOLD analysis project Ga0079997, IMG submission 69200) | Archaeal communities from Yellowstone National Park, Wyoming, USA - Perpetual Spouter C (PS_C) MetaG (SPADES assembly) (version 2) | ecosystem: Environmental > Aquatic > Thermal springs >... | reverse complement strand
GATGACTTCGGTGACTTTGGGCTTGCCGACGGTCAATGTGCCTGTTTTGTCCAATGCGACCAAGTTCACTTGCCCGACGGCTTCCATGAATTCGCCACCTTTGACAAGGATGGCTTTACGGGCGGCGTGGGCGATGGCAGCGGCGACAGCCGTCGGCGTCGCCAAGACGAGGGCGCATGGGCAAAAAACGATGAGCACTGTGATGCCCCGCACCACATCACCCGTCAGTGCCCAAACGAGGAGGGCAAGCAAAAGGGACGCAGGGACATACCAGCGGGCATAGCGGTCGGCGAGGCGTTGGATAGGCGCTTGAGAGGCTTGGGCTTCCGCCACGAGGTGGGCGATGCGCCCTAAGGTCGTTTCGCTGCCGACTTTTTGGGCGTCCACTTCTAAAACGCCCGTCAGGTTGATGCTGCCCGCAAACACCTTGTCGCCGACGCTTTTGTCAACGGGCATAGATTCGCCCGTGATAGCGCTTTCGTCCAACGCCGACTCGCCCGCCACGATCACGCCGTCCACAGGGACGCGTTCGCCCAAACGGACGACGATGCGGTCACCGATTTGCACCTGACCGATGGGCACTTCACGGTCTTCTCCATCTTTGCGCACCAATGCCGTTTCGGGCATCATGCCAAGTAAACTTGTCAACGCCGATTGGGCTTTGGCGACGGTCAGTTGTTCCAACACGCTGCCCGCCAACAACAAGACGGCGACGACAGCCCCTGCGTGGTATTCGCCGATGAGCAACGAGGCGGTGATGGCGAGGGCGACAAGGACTTCCATGCTGATTTGGCGTTGGCGCAAGTTTTCCACGCACTCGGCAAAAATGGGCAAGCCCGCAATGAGGGCGGCGGCAAGGTAGCACCATCGGCTGACCTCGCTTTGCATTAGTGCCGTCAGCCAGCCGACGCAGAGCAACGCCGCCCCCGTTAAGGCGGCGAAGGCTTGTGGCGTTTGCAAAACAGCCAGCCAACCTTTTCGCCAAGCGGCAGTCGTTCGGTTTTCGTCAGGGCAGCATTGCATCGTCCATCCTGCCTTCCGTCGGCATGGTTTGGGCAAAACAATGATGCCATCTTACCGTTGGCGATGGCGATAGGGGGATGACACAATTCGGCGTGACGAAAGGAGGCAACGACGATGGCGGAATGGCGGCAAGCCTACGATGACGCCAGCGATTGGGATGACCCCAACGAGGAACTGGAAGAACTGTCGGGCGAGTTGGAGGAATGGGTGCCGCTGTTGGGGCACCGCAACTGGCTTTTGATCACCGACATGGCTTTCCCCGCCCTCAGTGGCGAGGGCGTCCACACCTTTTGGGCGGAGTCGGACATCCTTTCGGTTTTGGATTTGGTCATGGAGTTGCTGGGCGAGTATGGGCATGTGCGCCCCCGCGTCTGGTTGGACGCCGAGTTGGATTTCGTGGAAGAGGATTGGGCACAGGGCATCACGGAGTTCCGCCAGTTGCTGACGGAGCGGTTGCGGGATTTGCCCGTCTATCGCTTGCCCCACGAGCAACTCATCGCTAAAGTCAACGAAGCGGCTTCCGCCTTCCAAGTCATCATCGTCAAGACCAACACGACCCTCCCCTACACTTCGGTCTTCCTGGAGTTGGACTGCGCCTACTGGGATGACGAGCGGGAAGCGTTGCTGCGGGCGGCGATGGGGCGATTGGAAGCGTGACCGTTTTCGGCAGGTGACCGAAGATGGCAGGCGTGCGGATGGTGGATGTCGGCGAAAAACCTGTCACGGAACGGACGGCGACAGCCTCGGTGACGCTGCGGATGCGTCCCGAAACGGCGCGACGCATCGCCGAAGGGCAAGTGCCCAAAGGCGATGTCCTGACGGCGGCGCAAATCGCCGCCTATTTTGCCATCAAACGGACGCCCGATTTGCTTCCGCTGTGCCATCCCATCCCCATCAGCGGCGCTGAGGTGCGTTTTGACCTTCGCCCCGATGAGGGCACCTTGCGCATTGAAGTCACCGTCCGTTGCACGGCGCCGACGGGAGCGGAAATGGAAGCCTTGACAGGTGCGGCTATCGCTGCCTTGACCGTTTACGACATGTGCAAGGGCATAGAGCCGAGCATCGTCATTGAGCGGTTGCAGTTGGAACACAAGGCGGGAGGCAAATCGGGCGAATGGCGACGCCTTCCCGATGAACAGGGGGCGTGAGGGCGAAGGATGCTTTTCACCCCACGCATCACAAAAGTGCATGCCATCGTGTTGCGGGCGATGGCGTGGCGGGAGAAAGATCGGTTGCTGGTGTTGCTGACGCGGGAACGGGGGCGGATTTTTGTGATTGCGCAAGGGGCGCAACGACCCCAAAATCGCTTGGCGCCCTTCACCCAAACGGGTGTCTTGGCAACTTTCTGGTTGGCGCGGGGGCGAGAGTTTGACCGAGTGACTGATGGGCGATGGGAAGGCATCGTGGAGCGGTTACGAGAGGATGTGGCGGCGTTGGCAGCGTTTGGCATCGTGGCGGAGGTGTTGGAAACGGCGACCCCTGCCGAAATGGCAGAAGCGCCCTTGTTTGAGGAAGTGAGGGAAGCGAGCCTTGCCTTAGGATCGGGCGTGCCCGTTCACAAATGGTTGACGACGCTGTTGGTGCGTTTGCTTTGGCATTTCGGTTGGTTGCCCCATTTGCTTACCTGTTCGGTGTGCGGTGAACCTTTGAGGGAGCAGGAAGCCCTTTTTGCCCCGTCGGTGGGGGGCAGCCTTTGCGTCCGTTGTGGTGCGGGACGGTCATTGCCTGATGCCCAACGGGTTGCCGTCGCCACGCTTCAGGGCTTGGAGGCGTTGGTGCGTCAACCCAAACTGATGACGACCCTTCACCTTCGTCCCGCCCTTTGGGAGCAAGCCCTGTCGCTGTTGCGGATGGCGTGGTGCTATCATTTGGAAAGCGATTTGCGGGCGTGGCGGGTCTGGGGGCAATGCCGAAAGGTTCGCCCCGTCACCCCGTTGCCCCGAAGATGAGGCAGGGGCATAATTGCAATGACGGCGCAGCCAGCAAAGGAGGCATCCGACATGGTTAAGAACGATGTCTCGTTCAAGTTGGGTGGCGAAGCGGGACAGGGCGTAGAGTCCAGCGGGATGGGCTTCGCCAAAGCCATCGCCCGTTCAGGGCTTTTCATCTTCGGCGTGCAAGACTACATGTCCCGCATTCGTGGCGGACACAACTGGTATCAAGTGCGGGTGGCGGAGCGCCAACTTTACTCCCACGAGCCCCAAATCCAACTCCTTATCGCCTTTGATGAGCGGACAGTGGACGAGCATTTGCCTGAAGTCGTGGAAGGTGGGGGCGTGCTTTACGACGAAGGCTTCAAAGTGGACGCGGAAGTCATCAAAGCGCAAGGCGTCATCCCGATGCCGATGCCCTTGCTGAAGATTGCCGAAGAAGTCGGCGGCAACAAGTTGATGATGAACACCGCTGCCGTCGCCGCTGCCGCTGGCATCATGGAGTTTGACCTGAGTTACATTGAGCAGGTCATCCGCGATAACTTCGGACGGCGCAAAGGTTCTGAGATTGCCGACCGAAACATCCGCGTCGCCAACGCTGCCTACGAGGAAGCCCGCAAACGCTATGCCCATCTGTTTGAGTGGAAACTGGAAGCCATCCCCAACGCGCCCAAGCGGATGGTCATCAACGGCAATCAAGCCTTAGGTCTGGGCGCTTTGGCGGCGGGGTGCAAATTCGTCGCCAGTTACCCGATGACACCTGCGTCCAGCCTTTTTGAGTTCATGTGCGCCCAAGCCCGACGCTTCGGCATCGTCGTCCGCCAGAGCGAGGACGAAATTTCGGGCATACTTCACTGCATCGGCGCTGCCCACGCAGGCGTGCGAGCGTTCGCTTGCACTTCGGGGGGCGGGTTCAGTTTGATGGTGGAGTCACTGAGCCTTGCGGGTTCCACCGAAACGCCCGTCGTCATCGTCTTGGCACAGCGCCCAGGTCCTGCGACAGGCTTGCCCACCCGCACGGGGCAGGAAGATTTGCTGTTCGCCTTACACGCAGGGCATGGCGAATTTCCCCGCGCCGTCTTGACACCCGGCACGATTGAGCAGTGCTTTTACGAGATGGCGCGTGCCTTCAACCTCGCCGAGAAGTATCAGATGCCTGTCATCGTCTTCACCGACAACTTTTTGGCGAACTCCCTCCGCGCCATTGACCCCGACGCCTTTGACTTCCGCAAGGTGGCTTCCGAGATTGACCGAGGCAAACTCATCTTGCCCCACGAGCACGAGAAGGTGGAGCAAGCCGTCGCAAACGGTTACCGCCGCTACGAATTCACCGACGATGGCATCTCCTTGCGCATCCCGCCTGGTCATCCCAAAGCCGTTTATTCCGTCGCAGGCGAAGAGCATTTGCCCGAAGGCTTCATTGATTGGGAAGAGACCGCCGACAACCGAAACAAGATGATGCGAAAGCGGATGCGCAAATTGGAAGTCGCCGCCCAGAACGATATGCGCCTGCCTGAATTTTACGGACCTGACGATGCCGACATCACCTTCGTTTGCTGGGGTTCGTCTTACGGACCCGTTCGGGAGGCGGTGGATACCCTCAACCGCAACGGCATGCGAACAAACATGCTGCACTTTGTGGACATCCATCCGCTGGATTGGGACCGCGTCGCCGACATCTTGGACAACTGCCGCAGTTGGGTCGTTGTGGAGAGCAACTACACGGGGCAACTGGCACGATGGATTCGGATGAACACGGGACGGAAAGCCGATGCGGTCATCAGCAAGTATGACGGACGCCCCCTCAACCCGACCTACATCATTGAGCACTTGCAGGAAGTTCTGGTGGGCGTTTAGTCTGCCGCTGGTCGCTGGGCAATGACTGCGAAGACAACGGAGGTGCATCAAAATGGCAACTGCGCCGGTGACGATGAAAGAGTTGCAAAGTCCCGTAGAGCCGACTTGGTGCCCTGGGTGTGGCGACTATGGGATTTTGAACGCCGTCAAGCGGGCGATGGTGCAATTGGGCTTGCGCCCCCACGAGGTCTTCTTCGTCAGCGGGATCGGTTGCGGGAGTAAGTTGCCCGATTACATCCGTGCTAACGGCTTCAACTCCCTGCACGGTCGCCCCGTCCCCATCGCCCAAGGCTTTTTGCTGGCGCACCACGACATGAAGGTCATCGTCGTGGATGGCGATGGCGACAACTACGGCATCGGTGGCAACCATTGGCTGCACATCATGCGCCGCAACCCCAACATCACGCACATCGTCCAGAACAACATGGTCTATGGCTTGACAAAAGGGCAATATGCCCCGACGAGCATGAAAGGCTATGTCAGCACGACCTCACCCGAGGGAACGATTGAGTGGCCAGTCAATCCCATCGCCATCGCCTTAGCGGCGGGGGCAACCTTCATCGCGCGGGGCTTTTCGGGCGACCCCAAACACCTCGCCGACTTGATCGCCAAAGGCATCCAGCACAAGGGCTATGCCCTGATTGATGTCTTCCAACCTTGCGTCATTTTCAACCGCGTCAACACCTACGACTGGTTCCGCGAGCGCATCTACAAGTTGGAAGACGACCCCAACTACGACCCCCACGACCGCAACGCCGCATGGGAAAAGGCTCACGAATGGGGCGACCGAATTCCCATCGGCATTTTCTACATCAACGAAGAGATGCCGACCTTAGAGGAGCAAATCCCTGCCCTCGCCGAAAAACCCTTGTATCAGCACGAAATCCCGCCAAAGGTGGAAGACTTGGAAGCCCTGAAAGTTGCCTTCATGTGAAAGGGGCTAAAGGAGCCAGTAACGAGTCGCAAATGAAAAGGCAACACCCCTCGCTACTCGCCATTCGCTATTCGCCGCCGTTTCGGACGATGCGCCGATACAAGTTCGGCACGGTCAACCGATGGTCGCCTTGCACATAGAAACTTTCGCCGCCACCTGCAACGGTGCGCACCAGCAAAGTTTTGAGGGGACGGAAGTAGTAGCGGGGATCGTGCTTAGGCGGTTCGCCTGTCACCTCGCCCAAATCCGCAAGGTCAAAAACTGCCGTCGTGAAGTGCTCAATGCGCCGCCCTTCCTGATGGGCGACATTGCGCGCCATCGCCAACGCTTTCAAAAACACTTCAGGTCCCATCACCTGCGTCCCAAAGTTCAAAACGACACCGCCTTCCAATTGCGAAACGGTGTGGGCGAGGATGAGGAAGTCCGTGTAGGAGGTCGCTCCGAGCGCTGCCCCGTCGCAGTTGGGATGCTCGTGGATGATGTCGTAACCGACGCCGACATGCACCGTCACAGGAACTTTCAGCAGATAACCTGCCGCTAAGATGCTGATGTCCTTGTGGGGGAAGTTACCTTCGGCGATGAATTTGCCGATGGCTTCGCCCATCCCCAGACCTTCCTCGTAGCCCCGCTTGATGGCGTCGTTAAGCCAACTCGTCTCTTCCCACAAACCGAATTGCCCTTCTCGGATGTAGCGGGCGACACTTTCCGTCGTGGCGCCGATGAGGGCTAACTCAAAGTCGTGGATCGGTCCTGCACCGTTCATGGCGATGTGGGTTAAGATGCCCCGCTCCATCAGGTCAATCAAAAAGCGCGAGACGCCCGCTCGGATGACATGCGCCCCCATCAGCATCAAAACGGGCGCTCCGTTTCGGCGGGCTCGGAGGATGCGGTCGGCGATGGCGTCTAAAGCAGGATGGTCAAAGGGCGGGATGGGGTCGTCCAAGCGATAGAAACGGTTAAGGCTCAAATCGTGCACCCGCTCGCTCAACGGCTTGAGGCGCAATTTGCTTCGGTCAAATTGCGGGAAGGGCATCGTCACTCACCCCCACTATTCGCTATTCGCCATTCGCTACTCGCTGCCGTTTTTCCCCCGACCTGCCGATTTGCCGACTGCCGACCTGCCCGCCGTTTTCCGTCGTGGCTGCCGTCTTTCGTCGTGGCTAATAGCCACTCCAACAATTTGCCAGTCGCTATTTGCCAGTCGCCAGTCGCTGCCGTTTAATTGCTGAAGCGCAAGACGCGACCTGTTCGGTTGCCCGTCGGTTTGCCGTCGGCGATGGCAGGGACGCCATTGACAAAGACCCAATCAATGCCGTCGGCAGGTTGATGGGGTTCGTCGTAGGTGGCGCGGTCGGCGATGCGGTCGGGGTCAAAGACGACCAAATCAGCAAAGTAACCTTCCCGCACCAACCCTCGCCCTTTCAAACCCAACTTGCGTGCCGCTTTGCCTGTCATCTTGGCGATGGCGTCTTCCCAACGCAACTTGCCTGCTTCCCGCACCAGCCAGCGCAACACGCGGGGGAAAGTCCCGTAAGTGCGCGGGTGAACTTTGGGCAAAGTTTGTCGGTCAACTTGAAGCGGGTTGGGCGGAACGGTCAAGGCGTCTGAACCGACGAGGCACAACGGATGCGTCAACACCCGCTCCACATCGGCTTCATCCATGACGAACCAGACCATCGTCACGGCGTTTTGCTCGTGCTCAATGAGGTGCAACACTGCTTCGGCGGGCGTCAAGCCCAGCATTTCTGCGACTTCCGCCACCGTCTTGCCTTGCAATGGCTTGTATTCGTCCGAAGCGACGGAAGCAATGCGCACTGCCGTGAAATCCAAAGCGGGGTTGGATTCTAAGGCTTGACGGATTTGCTGGCGGGTTTGGGGGTTAGAAAGGCGCTGCAACATTGCCGATGCGCCCCCATCCAACGCCCAAAGGGGCAAAAGTTGTGCCAGAAAGGAACTTCCTGCCGTGTAAGGGTAGGCGTCAAAGGTGACATCGTGTTGCAAGGCAGCGTCTTCAATCATTCGCAAGGTCACGGCGACCTTACCCCAATTGGGTTTGCGGGCAGCCTTGTGATGCGAAATCTGCAAACTCACGCCCGACCGCAACGCCGTCTGCAACGCTTCAGCGACGGCGGAAACCAACGCATCGCCCTCGTCACGCATGTGGGTCGCATAGATGCCACCTTTTCGGGCGACGACTTTGTTGAGTTCCACCAGTTCGTCCGTTGAAGCGTAACCGCTGAGGGGATAGACCAACCCACTGCTCAATCCCCACGCTCCTTCATCCATGCTTTCTTCCAGCCATCGGCACATCGCCCGCAATTCGTCTTCAGTGGCGGGTCGGTTCTCAAACCCGATGACGGCTGCCCGCAACGCACAATGACCGACTAATGCGATTGTGTTGATGGCGGGCTTGATGGCTTCCAAATCTCGCAAATAGTCGTCAAAGCGACGCCAACGCCAATCCACGCCCGCTTCAATGACCGAAAGCAACTGGCGCAACTCATGGCGGCGTTCATCGGTGATGGGCACAGGCGAATGACCGCAATTGCCGACGACTGCGGTCGTCACCCCTTGTGAGACGGCACAAAAAGCATCGGGATTGGCAAACAAGGCGACATCGTAATGGGTGTGCATGTCAATGAAGCCAGGGGCGATGAATTTGCCCATCGCGTCAATTCGGTGTTTTGTGTCGGCGTGAAAAAGTTGACCGATGGCAGCGATGCGGTCGCCGACGATGCCGACATCGGCGAAGAAAGGCGGACGACCCGTGCCATCCAAAATGCGCCCATTGACAATCAGCCAATCAAACATCGCCGTCCCCTCCTTTTCAGGGCATCCCGCGTCCGACGGGCACAACAATCCACCAACTGCCATCCCGTTGCAGCCATTGGGGTCGGTCAAGGAGGCGCCAGCCGCAAAGGGGAAGGTTTACCGACCAACACGCCCGCCACCCTTTGGCGGCAACCCAACTGTCCTGTCCTTGCTCCATTTCCAAGAGGGTGAAAGTGCCTGAAATCGCCAATGCCCCCGCGCCCACTTGCAACCGAACCGTCCCTGATGGTCTGGGGATGGGGATGAGGAATGCCCAATGGCTTTGCCAGCGCACCAATCGCCAACGCAAAGGGCGACGCCATCGCACCTTCCTCGGTCGCTTGACTTGCCCTTTCGCATTCACCGTCGCTCACCTCGCTGACCCGTCGCCATCCGTCAATCGCCATTCGCCGCCACTTTCAAACTGCTTAGGGCGAACCGCCGTTCGCCCCTACACTATTCGCTACTCGCCATTCGCCACTCGCTGCCGTTTTCCCCGACCTGCCGATTTGCCGACTGCCGACCTGCCCGCCGTTTTTGTCGTGGCTGATAGCCACTCCAACAATCAACTTTCGTTTGCCCAGTCGCCAGTCGCTATTCGCCATTCGCTGCCGTTTTCGTCTTGGCTGATAGCCACTCCAACAATTTGCCAGTCGCTAATCGCCAGTCGCCATTCGCTAATCGCTGCCGTTTCCGTCGTGGCTGTTTAGGGCGAACCGCCGTTCGCCCCTACACTATTCTCTACTCGCCATTCGCTACTCGCTGCCGTTTCCACCAGTCGCTAATCGCCAGTCGCTATTCGCCGCCGTTTTCAGCGGGCGGCGAAATAGCGGGTGATTTCGCCGACGGCGTGGCGCAGGGCAAAAATTGCCCGACGCAAATCATAGCGGGCTTGCAGTTCCTGCGCTTCAGTTTGCGCCAAAGCGACTTGGGCGTTGAGGACATCCAGCAAACTGGCGGCGCCCGCCCGATAGGCTTCTTCGGTCAATCGTGCCGTCTCGCTGGCTTCCTTGACAGCCTCTTGCGCTGCTGCCAGCCGTTCGCGGGCGTTTTGCCAGTTCAAGTAGGCTTGCTGGACTTGCAAGCGGATGTCGTTGAGGGTGCGTTGCAAGGTTAACTCTGCTTGCTCCCGTTGCAATTCCGCTGTCGTCAACTCCGCCCGCAGTCGCCCACCATCAAAAATCGGAAAGCCGACGATCAAGTTGACCGACCACGTCAAAATCCGTTGCTGGGCGGCGGAAGGGACAAGGGTTGCCATCAGCGTCCCGACCGTCCAAAGCCATCGCATCCAGCGGACACCTCCAATCGCAAAAAGTGATGAATAGGGCGCATGGCTATGCGCCCCGACTTTGTGACGCATCGGCATCGTTCTCGTCTAAGGCGACGGGAGGTCTTAACGATGCGACGCTGGCTCAAGGGACGAAGATGGGTTTGGCTGTTAGGGATTTTGGTGCTCATCGGTGGCGGTTGGTGGTATCGTCGCGTCCAAGCCGCCAAAGCCAATCAGCCCTTCATCCAGACCGCCAAAGTGGAGCGGACGAATGTCACCTTGACTGTCTCGGCACAAGGCACGATCCAACCCTACGAAATCGTGGAGGTCAAGTCCAAAGCCGCTGGCAAGGTCATCCAGATGGCGGTGGAAGTCGGCGACCGAGTGAAGAAAGGGCAGTTGATTTGCCGCATTGACCCGTCCGATGTGCAAACGGTTGTCAATCAAGCCCAAGCGGATTTGGATGCGGCGTTAGCCCGCGTGCAACAGGCGATGGTCAATTGGCAGATGCAGCGGCAGTTGACGCCGACGCAATTGGAAGAGGCGAGGCAAGGGTTGGAAGCCGCCCGCGCCCGATTGCGACAGGCGGAAAGTTCCTTAGCCATCCAAGAACGACAAGCCCAAGCGGAATTGCGCCAAGCCGAGCAAGCCGTTGCGGCTGCCAAAGCCCGTTACGAACAGGCGAAAAAGCAAGCGGAGACGCAACCTGCCCTCACGCAGGCTGCCATCCAACAAGCGGAGGCGGCTTATCGGAGTGCGCTGGAGAATTTGCGCCAGTTGAAGGAAGCCACCATCCCCCAACAAAAAGTTCAAGCCCAAGCCGCCGTCCAACAAGCGGAGGCGGCTTATCGGAGTGCGTTGGAGAATTTGCGCCAGTTGAAGGAAGCCACCGTCCCCCAACAAAAAACCCAAGCCCAAGCCAACTACGATCAGGCGAAAGCCCAACTGGACAATGCCGAAAAGAACCTGCAACGGCAGCGGGAGTTGTTTGAGAAGGGCTTCGTCGCCAAGAGCCAACTGGACGCCGCTGAGGCGCAATATGCCGCCGCCAAAGCCACCTTTGATGCTGCCGCCGAAAAGTTGCGGACTTTAGAGCAGGAGTTGTCGGCACAGTTGCAGATGGCAGAGGCGCGGGTCGCCGATGCGAAGGCGCAACTGGACAACGCCCGCGAGCGGTTGCGCACTTTGGATGCCGAACATCAAACGGCGTTGCGGGATGCGGAAGCCCGTGTCGCCCAAGCGAAAGCGCAATGGGATGCGGCGAAAGCCAACGCCATCCAAGACGAGTTGCGTCGGCAAGAGGCACAAGCAGCGGAAGCCGCTTTGCGTCAGGCAGAAGCACAACTGGAAGCGGCGAAAGTGGCACTGTTGACCGTAGAGCAACGGCGTGCCGAGGTAGATGCCGCCCGCGCTGCCTTAGCGCAGGCGGAAGCCGCTTACCGTCAAGCCCTTGTCAATGCCCAACAAGTTCGGCTGAGGGAAGAGGATGTCAAGCAAGCCCGCGCCCAAGTCCAACGGGCGTTAGCCCAATTGCGCAACGCCCGCATCCAATTGGCGGACACGGTGATCACAGCGCCCCGCGATGGCGTCATCGTAGAGAAACTCGTTCAGGAAGGGACGGTCATCAGTTCCAGCACTTCGGCGTTCAGTCAAGGGACGACCATCGTTCGGTTGGCAGACATGCGCCGCATCTATGTGGATGCGGAAGTCGCTGAAGCCGACATCGCTCAAGTTTGGGTCGGACAAAAAGTGGATGTGAGCGTGGATGCCTTCCCCGGCGAAATTTTTGAGGGCAAGGTCGTCCGCATTGATCCGCGCACGACCGTTGAGCAGAATGTCGTCTATGTGCATGTGCTGGTGGAGTTGGACGAAGTGGACGAGCGACTCAAGCCCGGCATGAGCGCCACCTGCGATTTTTTGGTAGACCGCAAGGAGAATGTCCTTGCCGTCCCCAACGAAGCCGTCAAGGAAGACGAAGAGGGCAAGACTTATGTGGAAGTGCTGGTGCATGCCAACCCCGCACCGAAGACGGAACGGCGGTATGTGGAGATCGGCTTGCAAGGGACGATGTTCACCGAGGTCA
>Ga0079997_109547_pt1 | contig 11924 bp, 9 predicted proteins | sample PerSpoCPS_CMetaG_FD_69200 | JGI IMG/M metagenome (GOLD analysis project Ga0079997, IMG submission 69200) | Archaeal communities from Yellowstone National Park, Wyoming, USA - Perpetual Spouter C (PS_C) MetaG (SPADES assembly) (version 2) | ecosystem: Environmental > Aquatic > Thermal springs >... | reverse complement strand
AATGTGAGGAGGGGATGGGCGCGCTCGCCCTGTGGGCTGGCCGCCGCCCGCCTGCGGCGGGCGGCGGCCCCACAAAATACCCACCGACTCGCATTTCTTTGCATCAAGTTGGTATGTTAGGCTTCTCTCATTTTTGCCCTTTGCGCTTTTTAGTTTCTTTTGGGGCTTTGGGAGGTTCGGGGGGTTTCACTGTTGAGAGCGAATCCAGCAGGAGGCCTGCTGCAGCTTTGATTTCTGGGCTGGGTGCGGTCTGTTGGAGATTTTCTAAGAGCTTTCGGGCCGAAGTGTATTTTTGCTCAGCGAGGAATATGCGGGCCAGAATCAGGTAGGAATTCGCTCGGGGGATGGGGTAGCCGGCATACTCATCGCGCAGGCGATAAATGGCCTCGCGGGCTTTGGCAAAGTCGCTTTTTTCGTAGTACAAGCGGGCCATGTGATAGAGGGCTTCGGCGGCCCACTTATTTTTGTCCAGCGTGGGCACTAAGGCCAGATAAAAGAGGGCGGAGTCTGGAGAGCCCCGCTTTTCGTGGGCGAGGGCTAGCTGAATCCAGGCTTGCTGGCGAGAAGAGGTGGGCAAAAGGGTGTCGCTAAGCAGTTTATGCAGGAGGGGGATAACCGTATCGGCCCGGCCCACCTGCGTGGCTAAGCTGCTCCAGTTTAGAAGGGCCTGATAATAGGCAAAGCCAGCGGCTGGGAGGCGCACGAGGAGGCTCTCCTGATAGGCGAGGGCTTTAGAGGTTTCGCCCCGAGCCTGCGCTAAAAGGATAAGCTGCGTAAGCGCTCGCTGAGCCAAGTTCGGGTCCTGAATCAGATTTTCATAGCGCTGGATAGCTCCCATCGTATCGCCGGTCATTTCTAAGGCGAGGGCTTCCCACCAGCGGGCCTCAGTCAAAATTGGCAGTTCAGCCTGAATACGTCGAGCCTCACGTAAAAGCATCTCCCAGCGCTTTTCTGCCGCTAAGGCTAATAGCTGTTCTCGCTCAAAGTTCAGCCTTGTAGGCCCTTCTGGGGGTATTTTTCTGAGGAAATCCCGATAAATCTGGTTGTACTCTTCGGGGGGTAGGGCTTCTCGTAAGCCTTCTAATGCCAGGCGAGCGGCCTCCGGATGGTCAGCATGATGCTCTAAGACGGATTGGAGGTAAGGCACTCCTTGTTTGGGAGAGCCCTCTTCTATGAGAGCTAAACCGAGCCGAGCCTTAGCTAAGGGAACCAGCGGCGAGTTAGGAAAAGTGCGCAGGAGCCTTTCGGTAGCTTCTCGGGTGCAGGAGGGCTTATTTAGCCATTCTGCGCAGAGTTCTGCGTGCAGAAGCAAGAGTTTATCGGCGCCTGGGATTTCTTTAGGGCTGCTTTCCAAAAGCGCTTCAGCCTCCTTGTAGCGCTCTAACCGCATCAGACACAGCGCCGCGTAATAGTAAGCCTGAATTTCTTGCGCATCTACGCTGAGGACTTTTCGGAAGAGTTCTAAGGCTTGGGGATATTGCTTTTGCAGGAAGTAGGCGCTGGCGGCGAGGAAGGTGGCGGTTTTTCCGGTGGGGTGGGAGAGGGGGTAGCGGGTGCGGAGGGCTTCGGTGAGGGGTAGGGCTTCGGCGGCCTTGTTTTGTTGGAGGAGGGTCCAGCTGAGGTAGAGGGTAGCTAAATCTTTTTGGGGGTGTTTTTCGGCGGCGGGGTGGCGTAGGAAGGCGCGATAGGCCTCTTCGGCCCGAGGGAAGTTATTTTGACGGTAATAGGTTTCAGCCAGCCAGAGGAGAGCCGTGGGGGTATGCGGGCCGGGCAAAGCCGCCGCCGCAGAAAAAGCCTCTAAGGCCGCGGCAAGGTCCCCCTTCTGCCAGTGCGAAAGTCCCCATAATATCCATGCGCGCTGCTGCGCCTCTATGAAGCGACTATCGCTCTCTTTCCCTAAGGTCTGCAAGGCTTCCGCATAGTCTCCCTTCATAATCTGGAAGTTGGCCAGCATCAGCTGGGCTTCTTGTTTTTTTTCGGGGGGGAGAGGGAGTTTGAGGTAGGTGGTGAGGGCGGTGATGCCGTCATCGGTATCTTGTAGGTGCCAGGCGGTTTGGGCTAAAAGCCAGAGGACTTCGTCGCGGGGGGGTCCAGGGCGGGAAGCGGCGGTCTTTGCCCAGAGGAGGGCTTCCTCCCAGCGCTGCTGCTGAGCGTACGCATAAGATAGTCCGTAAGCTACCCACCCCCCTAAGCTATCCTCTCGGTCAGTCAGAGCTTCCCATGCGGCCAGGGCTTTGTTCCAGGCTTTTTGGCGGGCGGCACATACCCCTATCCACCATTGCACTAAGGGCTTACCTTGGGCGGGCGTGATTTGGGCGGCTTTTTCGCAGAGGCCGCCCTGCGCCAGCGTTATCGCTACATACGGCCAGAGCGTATCCCCGTACCAAGGCCCCGGCTCCATAGTCATCCAGCGTTCCACCATCTCTGCCAGTCGCTCATACGCTTTGAGCTGACCCAAGCTATACGCCAGCCACAAGGGCGCCGCCAACCGATACGGAGCCCGCGTCTGAACCGCCTCAAAAAAGCCCGCCGCCCGCCCAAAATCCCCCTGCTCATACGCTATCACACCCAAATAAAAGTTAGCCGCATCGTGGTAAGGCCCCACTCGCTCCGTCAAAGGATACAAATGCTGAATCGCTAATGCCTTATCGCCTTCCCTGTAAGCGGCATACCCAATCAGAAACCGCGCCTCCTCTTGGAGGGCCCGGGGAAGGGCTGGCACCTCCAGCTCCCGCCTTAGCCGCAAAACCTCCCCATATCGCCCCCGCAAAAAAGCATACTTGACCGCATGATAACGGGCTAAATCGCTCTTGTACGAAGGGTCATGAGTCCGCGCATAGTCTTCCAAAAATCCTTCACTGCCCTCTCGCAAAAGGTCATAGCGGCTATAGTTTTCCCACCACTGGGGTAGGTCAGAGGGAGGTAAAGTCGGCGTGAAACTGGGATAATGGTCTAAATAGCTCCTAGCAAAAGCCCCAGCGGCGCTGAAAGCCCCCTGGTCCATGGCTTCAGCCGCCTGGTAAAAAGCGTTTTCGCTCCACCAGCGCAGGGGCAGATTCTGGGCGCTGAGCCAAACCCCCCAAATCAGTAAAAACCGCCTTGTCATTCTATCTGGGCCCTTTCCCAAAGCTATGTCTGAACATCCGAGCTGCCGGAGGCAGGGGGATTTTCGCCGAGCTCTTTACTAAGGGCCTGAACCGCCCGTCTGAAAGCTTCTCCCCGCTCTTCGTAGCTATTGTACCAGTCAAAGCTGGCACAGGCAGGCGAAAGAAGAACTATATCTCCGGGTTTGGCAACTCTATGCGCTATGCGCACCGCCTCCTCCATGGAATAAGCCCGATACATCTGCGGCACAATGTCCCTAAAGGCCTCCTCCAACCGATAAACCTCGTCTCCAATCAAGATGATGGCTTTTACATGGGCCTCTACTAATCCTCGCAAAGGCCCGTAGTCATTTCCCTTGTCTTTCCCCCCTGCAATCCACACAATAGGCGCCTGGAAGCTGTCCAATGCATACCAGGCTGATTCCACGCTCGTACTCTTGGAGTCGTTGATGTAAAATACCCCTCCAATCGTAGCTACGGGCTCTAAGCGGTGAGGGAGCTTCTGCAAGGTCTGAAGGCCCCGCTGAAGGTCTTTGCGCCGCAGATTGAGAAGATTGGCCCCAATAGCGGCCGCTAAGCTGTTTTTGCGCTCTGGCGTCGCATCCAAAGGCGTCCCCTCAAAGGACACCTCGTACCGATGATAATCCTCTGGCTTTTTCATATCGCAAATGAGTTTGTTGTTTTCAATCCAGGCGTGGCAAGGCGGCCGATAAGTCAGCCGATAAATCCATTTTTGAGCTTTTACGACTCGCTCACTTAGAGCTTTTTCCAGAAGCCAGCTATCCCCATCGTAAATGAGGTGGTCTTCTGGGCCCATTCGCTCTACAAACTGGAGCTTAGCGGATAGGTAGTTTTCCAGCGAGCCGTGCCAGTCCAGGTGGTTGGGGGAGAGATTAGTGAGGATGGCGATGGAGGGCTTTATAGTGGGGGCATCCCAGAGCTGAAAGGAGCTGGCTTCTACGACGAAGTGGGTAGCCTCGGGATGTTCTAAGAGAGCTAAGCAGAAACTGTAACCGATATTGCCGGCGGCTATGGCGGCATAACCCCCCGTGCGCAAAATATGCGTCAGGAAAGCCGTGGTGCTACTTTTTCCTACGGTCCCTGTGATGAGAATGAGCGTCTTTTTGGCGGGGAAGTGCCGCCATCCCCACTCCAAATCCGAAATCACTTCTTTGCCGGCTTTTAGGAGGGCTTGCAGGGTGGGATTTGCGGGCGGAATGCCAGGGCTACGCACGATGACGTCACATGTCAGTAGATGCGGTAAAGGGTCAGAAGTAACCTCCCAGGAGAGGCCGGCCTCGGAGAGCATGCGGGCATAATCGCGCGGCGGGGGCATCCCCAAAGCTTCCAGAAAGGAGGAAGAGATTCTGGGGCTTGCTTCGGGGGGGAGGCTGGCTGGAGGCTTATCACTTACCAAGACCACTTCATAGCCTTTGGCTGCACTCAGGAGAGCCGCTCCCACGCCGCTTTCACCTAATCCCCATATACCCACTCGCATACTCATCGCAGTTTTAGGGTGATGAAGGCCAAGGCATTCAGAAGCATAGCTACAATCCAAAAGCGAATGACCACTTTGACTTCATGCCACCCCAAAAGCTCATAATGGTGGTGCAGGGGCGCCATGCGAAAAACCCGCCGCCCCTCGCCATAACGGCGCTTCGTATAGCGGAAATACGCCACTTGAATCATGACCGACAGCGTCTCCGCAAACGAAATCCCCGCAATCAAGGGTAGGAGCAGTTCTTTCTTGATGAGGAGGCTGACGGCGCCCATGAGCCCCCCTACCATGAGGCTCCCCGTATCGCCCATGAAGATTTGAGCAGGGTAAGCATTGTACCAGAGAAAAGCCAGCAAAGCTCCCACTATCGCACCACAAACGATGGTTACTTCGCTGGCATGGGGTAAATACAATATCTCAAAGTAATCGGCCCAGCGCTTATTGCTGGAAAAGTAGGCAAAGGCCCCTAAGCTCACAAAGCTAATAGCCCCTACCCCCGCCGCCAAGCCATCTAATCCGTCAGTGAGATTATAGGCATTACTGGTAGCGGTGATGATGAAGAGAATCACCAGCCCGTACAAGAGGGTTTGGAGCCAGAGGGGACTATCATCGCTTCCTAGGCGGGCATACTCTAAAAGCTGGCGTTTGAGGAAAGGAAGGTTAGTTTGGGTGAGGGTTTGGGGGCGGCTTTCGCCAAAGAGGGCTTGGGCCACGGCCAGCCGCTCCGAAGGAGAAATATACAGCCTCACTACATCCTCTCCCCGCAAAACCTTATAATAAGCTGGAGCCGTGGCCTCTGTGTAAGAACGATACTTAAAGGCTCGCAACGTAAAAGGCGTCTCCTCAACAGAAAGTAGTCGGTCACCCCGCCGAAAGCCCGCTTCCTTCAAAGGCGCACTGAGCCGAATCCGACCATCTTCTTGTACCCGAGGGGCAGTGCTATAAAACTCAGGCCGCGTAATCATGATAAGCCATAGCAGGAAGGCCCCTCCTATCTGCCCATACAGTTTCACCCGAGCAGGAAGGCCGCTTTTAGAGCGCCGTAGCTTTAGATAGTCATCTACCCAGCCAATAAGCCCCAGCCACAACGCCAAAATGACCAGCGCTATGAGATACGCATTGCTCCATTCGCCCCACAGAAGAAGGCCTCCAAGAAAAGCAAACAAGATGAGGAGCCCTCCCATGGTGGGGGTTCCTTTTTTGGAGGCGTGGGAGCTGGGCCCTTCTACCCGAATCACCTCCCCAAAAGCCTTTCGCCGTAAAAACTGAATGAGCTTCGGCCCTATGAGCCATCCCAAAAAACCTGCTGTTAGCGCTGCCGCTATGCTCCTAAAGCTCAAATAATACGCCAGCCCCGCCCCAGGAAAGTTATAAACCGCATCCAAATACTTCAAAAGCTCGGTGATCATGAGGGGAGTTTGGCCATTTGAAGAAGGATTTCCTGGTCGCTGTGGGGATAACGGACTCCTTGTATTTCCTGGTAGTTTTCGTGGCCTTTGCCGAGGACGGCAATGATGCTGTGAGGGGGAGAGGCTTGCACTGCGCGGAAAATCGCTTCGCGGCGGTCTAATTCTTTGAAGATTTTTTCTCGCAAGTGCGGGGGAAGGGGGCGGTACATTTCGTCCAGAATGGTATTGGGGTCTTCGTAGCGGGGGTTATCGGTGGTTAGCCAGACAAGGTCGGCGTGGAGGGCGGCGGCATGAGCCATGAGGGGGCGTTTAGCGGTATCGCGGTTGCCTCCAGCCCCTAAAACCGCTATCAGCTGGCCCCCGGGCGGAACTAAACCCCTCAGGACCCGAAGGACTTTCTCCACAGCATCGGGCGTATGCGCATAATCCACGATTCCCGTGCGGCCTTCAGGAAGCGGAATAGCTTCCATGCGGCCAGGAACACACCGCAGCTCCGACAGCCCCTGCGCATAAAACCGCCCTAACTCCACCCACTGACTGGCTGATTCTCCCGGCTTCTCGGCTAAGATGGCTCCACCCCACGCCGCTAAAAGGTTCTCTAACTGAAAATCCCCTAAAATCCCCACATGAATGGGTGGAAATTCCTCCGCTATGGGCATCCCCTGCATGGGTGAGAGTCGTAAGCGAAAGTTCATCCCCCACACCCCCGCCTCTATGAGCGTGCCCTGAAAGTCCGCCGGCTGCCGCCGACTATAGCCATATCGCTGAGCACGGGTATTTTGGAGCATGAAGAGCCCATGCCGATCGTCTAAGTTTGTCAGAGCGAAACTGCGTTCAGAGAGTCCATCAAAGAGGCGCTTTTTTGCATCGCGGTAGGCTGTGAAAGTGCCATGATAGTCTAAGTGGTCGTGCGTGAGGTTAGTGAAGATGGCCCCTATAAAGGGCACTGCCGCCGTTCGGTGCTGGTCCAAAGCAATGGAACTTACTTCCATGGCTACATGCGTGATGCCCTTAGCTACGAACTGAGCAAAAAGCTGATGGAGGGTGTAGCTATCGGGAGTGGTGAGGGTGGCGGGGAGGGTTTCGCCATCGGCCTTGCAAAAGACCGTGCCGATAAGCCCCGCTTTATAGCCGGCTTTCTGCCAAAGCTGATAGAGGTAATAGGTAGTGGAGCTTTTGCCGTTAGTGCCTGTTACGCCGATGATGTTGAGCTGCCGAGCGGGATGGCCAAACCACGCACTACAGAGGTGGCTATAAGCTAAGCGAGTATTAGGAACGACGATAGCGGGCACAGAGGAAGGAGCAGAAACGGGTTTTTCAACGAGGAGCGCGGCGGCCCCCCGCTCTACCGCCTCTGCAATAAACTCATGCCCGTCCGCCGATTTCCCCTGCCAAGCAATAAAGAGAAACCCCGGCTGAACTGCCCGACTATCCGCCGTCAAACCCGTAATCTGTACATCTTCGGATGGAAGGTGCTCGGGGCTTATTCCCGGCACCTCCAAAAGCAAACTACGAAGGGAGCGCATACCCCAAACGAAGTCGGATTTGTCTTCGGTCGATAGGAACGTAGCTTACCACCATGGGGCCGTGGCCTTCCCAGGTGGCGGTGTAACCTTTTTCGGCGAGGTGGCTGAGAGCCATGCGCAGGGGCATTCCTATAATCGCTTGGAGCGAAGTGTCGGCATAGGGGAGAAGCTCTACGTAGTAGGCGGTGGGTTTTGTTTTGGCGAGGGGTGTGGAGGGCCGAGTGGGCGTGGAGATGCTGAGGGCGTTGTAGAGGGGGATGGCGTCTTGTAGGCGGAGGACGGGGAGGGCAGGCTGTAAGCGTTCTGCCAAAAGGGGTGGCTCCTTAGGGGCAATGCGGGCATCCCGAAATACCACCGCATCCGCCACCTCCCGAAAGGCAGGCGCCGCTACTTCCCCCCCATAAATACCCCCCTGCCGTGGATCATCAATCACCACTATGCAGCTATACAAGGGCTTCTCCGCAGGGAAAAACCCCACAAAGCTCGCCCGATACCGATTGACGTAAATGCCTTTCTCTACTTTTTTGGCGGTGCCTGTTTTGCCGGCTATGGTGTAGAGGGGGGTGGCAATACTTCGGGCTGTGCCTTCCCGAACTACCAGAGTCATCATTTGGCGCAGGGTCAGGGCGGTTTCGGAGCTCATGATGCGCTGGGGGCGGGGGAGAGGCGGCTCCTCCTCTTCGCCATTCGGATGACGGATTTTATCCACGATGCGAGGGGGTACCCATATTCCCTCATTTGCGATGGCGTTATAGAAGGTCAGCAGTTGGAGCGGGGTCAGCTGGATGTTGTATCCTATAGCGAGCCAGGGGAGGGTGGTGGGGTTGAAGGTGCGGCTTCCGGGCGGAATGTATCGGGGTTTGGGCTCTCCGGGGAGGGTGATGCCCGTAGGTTCCAGCAGCCGAAACTGCCGTAGGTAGGCATAAAACACCTGAGGCTGAGATCCAAAGTGCTGGTGGGCTAAGCTCGCAAAGGCAATATTATTAGAGCGGGTCAGGGCTTCTGTGAGGGTGGTTTGGATGCCGCCGCCGGGTCCTCCTAAGGTTCGGTCGGCCACCCGCAGTTCCACGGGCACCCAAAAGCGCGTATGAGGCCCCAGCCGCCGACTCTCCAAAAGCACAGCCGCCGTGGCTACCTTGAAGGTAGAACCCGGCTCCCACAACGTTTTCACGGCGTCGTTATAGGTCTCCCCGTAGTTGGCCACGGCTAAGAGGCGACCCGTGCGCACTTCCATTAGAATGATCACGCCTCCTTGGGCCTGATGGGTTTCCACGGCTCGCTGGAGGGCTTGATAGGCGATGTCTTGGAGGTGGGGGTCCAAAGAAATGACCAGATCGGCCCCCGGTGCTGGCTCAAAGTCAGAGAGGTTTTCCAGAGGCACTTCTATGCCGCCGGTGAGGCGCCTCACGAGGATGGTTCGGGCTTCGCCTTGAAGCTGCTCGTGAAAAGCGCTCTCAAGGCCCCGCCAAGCCACAGAGTCATTGACCAAGTAGCCTAAGGTGATTCGGGCTAAATTCCCATAAGGGTAGGAGCGCTTATGAGTGATCTTTTCTACAATCAGCGGATGGCCAGCCGCTCGGGGCCGTAAAAGCGGGAGCGTATCTAAGGATTTCTTTTCGGAGTAGGTCAAAAGCACCTTATACGGGAAAAGGTATACATGGCGGTCGCCGGCTTGACGGCGCTCGCGCAGAAACCGAGAGAAAGCAAGGGGGTCCTTATGGTACTCTGGAAAGAGCTTATGAAGCGCCTTCGCCAGCAGAAAGAGAGAATCGGCTACCTCCTGGTCGCTCCAGAGGGTGGGATCCACGGCTACCCGAAAGAGAGGCAAACTGGTGGCCCATACCGTTCCGTCGGCCGCTAAAATGCTGCCTCTCTCTCCCCGCACAACTTTGAGATAAGGGCGCACATCCTGTGCCTCATAGGGGGAAGTGCCGCGATACCGAAGAATCAAGTAGCTCAGCCGCCCCGCCATAAAAAGCCAAAAGGCTCCTCCCATGAGGAGCACGAGGTAAAGCCGCTTGAGCACCTTATCGGGCTTCTTCTCGGATGGGGAGGACATAAGGCGGATTTTTAGGAAGGTGAAGGCCTAAGCTGTCTAAAACGGGCTTCAAGGTAGAGTAGCGGCGCCGCTCACTCACGGTGGCATTGAGCTCTAAGTAGGTAGCGCGTTTTTCCGACAAGGCTCGCTTAAGCTGATAAAAACGCCGGATTTTCATTTCTGCTCGGTACTGCGTCGCTACATAGAGCAAAAGCCAGAACGCAATGTAGGCCAGTAGGGCTATTTGCCGGGGGAGCCAGTAAAAGGGATTGAGTTTGTACAGGAAACGTTTCATAGGGGTAGTTTTTCTAGGACCCACAGGGTGGCGCTGCGGCTGCGGGGGTTTTCTTGGATTTCTTCTGGGCTGGGGCGCTGTTTGTGGAGGAGCTTCCAGGCGTAGTGCCGATGGCCATAGAGGGGTTCTATGCGAAGGGGGGTTTGATACAGGGCTTTGATACGTCGGGCTTCGCCTGAGTGGTAGGTAAGTGCGACGAGCCGCCCGTAGGGGAGAGTAACGTCGGTGGCGGCTTGTAGAAGTTCCTCTAAGGCGCTCATTTCATCGTTGAGGGCGATACGCAGCGCCTGAAAGGTCTGGGCCATATAGGTCAGAGCTTTGGGCCCGTAGATAGCTTCTACGACTGCCCGAAGCTCTAAGGTCGTCTGCGGGGCCCTTTGAAGGAGAGCCTGCGCTAAGCGGTGGGCCCTCGGAAGGTCGCCATACTCTCTCAAAATACGCGTCAGGCTTTCCTCGGATTGCCGTCGGAGCCACTCGTAGGCAGGGAGCCCCTTCGTAGGGTCCATGCGTAAATCCAGTGGCCCTTCCGCCCGATAACTAAATCCCCGCTCTGGCGTATCTAACTGATGGGAAGAGACCCCCAAATCCACTAAAAGCCCCTGAATAGCCTTCACTCCCAGACTCTCCAAAAGGGCCCTTAGGTGGCGAAAGTTGGCCCGCACAGCCGTAAAGCGCGCATCCTCAATGTCAGAAAACGGCGCTTCAGGGTCCTGGTCAATCGCAATCAGATGGCCCTTCTCTCCCAGCCGACTCAGGATGAGCCGACTATGCCCTCCGCCCCCATAGGTCGCATCCACATACACGCCGTTCGGGTCGGTGATAAGAGCTTCCACGGCCTCCCGAGCCAGCACAGGCCGATGGTAGGTCATTGCCCCAAAAACGTCTGCAACCATTCGGTGCGCTTAGTTTCGTGCGTAGCAATCCATTTCTCATAAGTAGCGCTATCCCAAATCTCTATCCGGTCCTTCATGCCAATCAGCGTAAGATCAGCTGTCAAATGCGCATATTCACAGAGGGATTTTGGGAGGAGAAGGCGGTTAGCGGAGTCTAAGGAAAGAGGCTGGGCTCCACTCTGAAAGAGCCTTATAAAGTTTCGGCCTTCAGGGGTAAAAAGATTCACTTTCTCGTGGAGTTTTTGAAGTTCTTCTTTCCAGACGGAGAGGGGATATAGCCAGAGGCAGGGGTCAGGGGCCTTTTGCAGCACAAAGGAGGTGCGCTGCTCCTCAGGGAGCATAGAAAGGAGGGGACTCGGAATGACGAGGCGCCGCTTCGGATCCAGCCGGGCGCTATACTCCCCAAATAGAAACACCGCCTGACAAAAGTAGGGAAGTTTTCCCACCTGCTACCACTGAATGGGAAAGCGCGGGTACCCCCTGTGCTACCGAACTCTTTGTACCTTAGGCCCATGACGAACATCCTAATCACGACCACGCCTACCGTAGAGAGCCGTCCGGTTCGGGAGTACCTTGGGATTGTGAGTGGGGAGGCACTTGTGCGCCGGTGGTGGTTACGCGAGCTTGGACATTTTGGATTTTACATTGGGAACACTCATTTTGACACTGAGGACCTTGATACTGCTTATGCTGCTACTCCTGAGGGCAAAGTCTGGAGGGACTTCAAGGCGAATCTTCATAAGGAACGGGATTGGGCGATTCACCAGATGGCAAAAGCAGCAGAGGAATTAGGGGCAAATGCCGTGATTGGGGTGAAAATTGATTACAAAGCTGTAAGTGACCAGCACGGAGGAGAGAGAGCGATGTTGCTGATCGCGACTGGGACGGCAGTGCGGTTGTAGTTGGGGCTGGGGGTGGCAGTCCGTGTTTTGCGGCGGCGGCTCGCTCCTACGCCTTTTCTCCTGAGGGGAAAAGGGATTTATAAATGAGGGTTACGCCGTAAATACTATTTTCACAGGGGCCGCCTGCCTCTTGAGGTTTTCAGTCTAATACCATTTTGAGGTCAAGGCTTTCTTAATGTGAAGAGAGGATGGGCGCGCCCGCCCGAAGGGCGGGCGCGCCCTCACACCGGCGGGGCGCGGCCGCTGGGGGGCGGGCGCG
>Ga0079997_133607_pt1 | contig 11991 bp, 12 predicted proteins | sample PerSpoCPS_CMetaG_FD_69200 | JGI IMG/M metagenome (GOLD analysis project Ga0079997, IMG submission 69200) | Archaeal communities from Yellowstone National Park, Wyoming, USA - Perpetual Spouter C (PS_C) MetaG (SPADES assembly) (version 2) | ecosystem: Environmental > Aquatic > Thermal springs >... | reverse complement strand
CGCGTAAGCGAACCGGTCAGTGGGAGGAGGTATGTCGACCATGCCTCCGTACGGAAGCAACCTGAGCACCGATGCGAAGATCAGGATGAGGAAGAGGCCGTAGAACCAGCCGGGGAGTGACGAGAACGGTGCCAGGAGAGAGACTGTCCGCTCGATCCTAGAACCATATCTCCTGCTGAGGTAAAGGCCTCCGAAGAGGCCGATGAAGAAGAGGAGGAGTTGCGTGGTCGTGAAGAGGAGGACGGTGTTGGGCAACCGCTCGAGGATTATTATCCGAACGCTCCTGGAGCCGCTGTCGCTGCTGAGGAAGAGCGCCCGCCCCAGGTCAAGCGTGAGGGCGTCCCTGAGGTAGTAGAAGCTCCTGACGAAGAAGGGCTGGTCGAACCCGAGCTTCTTGATCTCGAGCTCGTAGAGTTGGTTGACGAGGTTCCTCAGTGCCGTCTCGTTCAGCGCCCTGTAGGCCGGGTTCTGATAGACCGATGTGGAGATTCTGAAGAGCACCTCGCTCTTGACGATCTCGTCGACGAACCCTCCCATGTTGGCAATCAATATGGTGACGTATACCGCTACCACTACCGTCAGAAGAATAACGGCTGCCCGCTTGAGAAGGTACAGCACCACCCCTCGGAGCCGCATCCTCTGGATAGAAGGGAAAAATTGGAGGAAAAAAGGGTTTGGTTAAGCTCACTTGGGCGTTGAAGCCGGCCTCCTTCCCCTCGCAAGGGCCAGACCTATGCTGACCAGCGCCAGCACGATTGCGACAGCACCGAGCCCTGTGGCCAGCGAGACGTTGCCCTGAACTCCCTGTATGGCCGAGTTGATCTCCTTCAGCTGGGCGTTGACGTTATCGACCGAAGACCTGAGGCCGGCGATCTTCGAGTCGGCATCGGCCTTAGCCTTGGCGATCTCGCTGAGGACAGCGTCCTTGAAGCTCAGGACGTTGAGGGAAGCGGTGGCTGAGACCGGGACACCGACGAGCTTGGAGACGACTATCGCCTCGATCGTTGCGGCACCGACAGGCATCGCATAGGTCTCCTCCGGCTTCAGGATTATCCTCCACTCGCCGTCGGTTACGGGCTCAGCGTAACCAACGGAGACTCCGGCTGGGCTCGAGAGGATGTACTTGATGTAGGCTATGTCGGCCGTCCTGTAGGGCTTGCCCTCAAAGGTGACCGATAACCTCAGCTCAGACGGGAATCCCTGCTCAACTGCAGTAGGCACCTTTGTGAACTTCGCCTCGGGGATGTTCGGCTTTGAGAACCTAAGCCACCTGTCAGCGGGGTCAGGGAATTCCCTGAAGGCCTTCAGGACGACGACCTTAGCGGTAGGATCGACCTTCTCGAGGTAGAACGGGCCGTTCCCGATTAGGAAGTGGCCCTTGCTCTGGTACCAGTTCTTCAGGTTCTGGTACCTCCTGACCGCCTCCTCCTTGGTCACGTACTTACCGAGGACCTTCTCGTACGGGATGTACTGCTGCTGGATGGCCCTGTCAAGGTGTTTGGCGAGTATCGGCAACGAGGGGCCTGCTATGAGGTTCATCCACTCGACCTTCAGCGCCTGGGCCTTATCGGCGGAGAAAGCCAGCTCTCCTGCCTCCTCAGCGAGCCCTCCCACCGCTACCACGTGCCACGGTCCAGGACCATACGTGTAATCCGTGAAGAACCATGAGGCCGCCTCGTTCGCTATCCACTCAGCATCAAGGTAAATCCTGTCTGAATAGACCTCAATCACCAGCGGGTCCTTGTTGATGATCCTCAGACCCTTGAAGACGGCCCTGAACTCCTCGAATACTGGAACGTAGGACTCGTCGTACAGCGGGCTCTTCGGGTCAGCCCTGTCGAAGGTCAGGATGAACGAGTAGACTATGTCAGCCAGGGAGAAGGTGCTCCCGTCGTGGAGTTTCGTCTTGAACAGGTTGTCGTCGAAGTAGATCACGGACTTGACCTTCGCTGTGGTTCCCGGCGGTGCGGTTACGATCTCCTGCTTCTCCGCATCCCAGCCGTACCACGCGTCCTCGGGCACCCTGATCTCAGGGACGAACCTCAACGTCACCCAGTCGAGGGTAGCTCCTACGGGATTCCCGAAGGTCACGTAAACCTCAGCGCTCTTTATCCTGTTCGGCCAGTAGAGACCAGTGAACGGGTCAGGCATGAGGGCCGGATCCGATGTAGCCCTCACAAAGAACTGGTCGTAGATCCAGTTGCTGCCGGCGACCGGGTTGACGGGATCCACTAGCAGATCTGAGGACGCGATCTTAACGGAGCCTCCGACCTTGTCAACGAACCTGATGGTGTACGGCCAGAGCCTAGCTCCGGAGAAGCCTCCAGCCAGGTCGTAGGTGAGGGAGACGTCCTTCCTCGCCGGCCACGGGGCTATCTGGTGGACAACCCAAACCCTTACCGAGTCCTTCATCGAGAGCCATAGGGCCTTGGTAACCAGCTGGTCGCGCTCCTGGAGGGTCGAGAACTCGTTGTTCCAAAGCTTACCGGCAACCTTGTCGAATTCGGGATCGGGTTTGTATGCCTGCCAGAGCGGAACCGGTGCACCCCTCGGCGTGTAGAAGTATCCGAAGTTGGTCCCACCCTCGTTCCTGTCAATCGCAGTCGCTATCCAACCTCCGGTGTAAAGGTGCCACTTCCCGTCAGCAGGGTTACCCCTGAGCCATATCGGCGATGCCTCTCTGCTCGTCTTGTACTGCCTGTCAACGGTGAAGCCGAGCTTCTCGAGCTGCGAAGCCACGTAGTCGCCTATCTGCCTCCTCTGGTCCTCTACCCTGATCAGGAAGATCAATGTCACAGGCTCTCCCTTGTAGTACCACTTGCCGTCCCGCAGCTCCGCTCCGAGCTTCCTCATCTCCTCCGTTATGATCTGCCTCGCCTTCTCGAAGTTGTAGGCGTACTCCTTCTCGATCTGCTTGACAACGTCGGCGTACCTCGCATAATCAGGGAACGCTGGTGTCAGCGCGGTGTACCTCGGAACGGCCAGCCCTCCCATGATCTCGCTCGCGATGTAGTTCCTGTCGATGAGGTAGTTCATCGCCTCCCTGATCCTCGGAACAGCGAAGGGGTTCAGCTTGCCAGTCGCCGGGAACTCGGGACCGACCGGGTTGAACGTCAGCTCGTAGTAGAGGCCGTAGGAGAAGATGTACTGCAGATCGGGCGACTCCTTTACCTTCTTGAACAACGTTGGATCCCTGAGGTCCCTGAAGTAGACGTGCATCTCGCCCTTCTGGAGCATATCGATTGCCTTTGCCTGGTCCTGCTCGATGAAGAAGCTGACCTCGTCGACCCACGGCCCCTTCGGAACCTGCTGAGCTCGGACAGGCGCCACCGAGACCAGGAGACCTATCGCCAGCGCAACCGCAACGAAGACCAGCAGACCGACAGATCTCTCACGATGTCCGTTCATTTCCCATCAGCGTAATTCCTTTGCTATTCACCGCGTATAAAGTTTTCTTGCAAACTCATGGAATTCAGCGGAGTTTGCTCTGCACCTCGATATGCTTGATCAGATTGCTCTTCGCTACGTACCTGCCCAGCGGGATCTCGAGGAACCGAGCCACGCATTCCAGCGCCTCCCTGAGGTCGCCGAAGGCCTCGTACCTGCCTTCAAGGGCCATAGCTGTTATCTCCCTGAACCTCCAGACGCCGAGCGGTATCCAGCCCTTCCCCACCTCGAAGAAGACGATCGCCCCTGCCTGACGCCTGATGCGCTCTAGGTGCCTCGCTACAGATAGGCGTACTGCGTAGTATGCACCCCCAGTGTTCTCGGCGTAATCGGTCCGGCCGAAGTGGAGCTCGTGATCGGCGTAGGGAGAGTCATCCGGATACCTGAGCCAGCCCTCCAGGAGCTCGAACATCCAGACGGTCGGCGTCAGGAGAACGACAGCCCTGTTGTGGAGCGCCTCGAAGCGGTGGACCCTGTACTCGTTGATGATCGGAAAGCGCTTGACGCGCCGGATGACGTTCCTTCCGAGCATGTCGTCAACGGCGGTTATGCTCCACTCGGTCGGCACCATCCTCCTCGATGCGGATCCGAGGAGCCCGGAAGAGAGCAGCCTCGTGATGTAGTAAACGTCGAAGCCCCTCTCGGCCAGCTCCCTCACCGCGGCCTCTGCCTTCACCCTCTCCTCGATCAGCTCGTCGACCACCCTCGGTATCGAAGGGTTGCCTACGGACCTCGCGTCCACCATCCTGATCGCAGGGCCGTGGGGCATCGACCTCAGCCCGAAGCCCGGCCTGAAGGAGACGGAGCCAGAGCGCTTGACCTCGAGCTCGACGGGTTTGACCGAAGCCGCAGCCTCCCTCAGCTCCTCGAGCCTCCCGGGCCTCTCGACCATCCTGACGTCGACCCGCGTCCTGCAGAAGGCGAAGGAGAGCCTGGCCCTCAGCAGCTCCTCGACGCTCTTCTCGAGCCAAGACCTCGGTTCCTCTGAGAGCTGAGCCTCCGGGTTGAGGGAGACGTAGGGCCCCGCGAAGACCTCGGGATACCCTTTCTCCCCGACGAGGAGGAAGGGAGGGGTCGGGCCGGAGACGGTCTCGCCCCGCAGCTGGCGCTCCAGCTCCAACTCCTTCAGCAGCTCCCTGTAGAACGGGCACTTGGAGAGCTTGCAGAACCTCGCCACGTTCCTGCAGACCTCGCAGAACACGCGCTCGCCCTTCGCCTCTGCCGCAGCCGGGGGTGACCCGATCGTCGGCCCTGGCCCTTCCACCGCCTCCTCGTCTCCCTCTCGGGCAATATAGCGCGATGCCCGGCAATATCCGGAGGAGCGGGGGGACCACGCTATGGCGTCTTACGTCGTCTCGGCGCAGTACGCCGAGGTGGCCGTCAAGGGCAGGAAGAGGTCGAAGTACGAGAGGGTGCTGGCGAGGAACCTGAGGGACGCTCTTGACGGGAGGTTCTCCTTCACGGTCAAGCAGAGCAGGCTCCTGACCTACGTAGACGACCTTGAGGTCGCGAGGGAGGTGGCAGCCGTCGCCACTAAGGTTCCGGGCGTCAGGTGGGTGGGGGTGGGTCTCAGCGTTGAGAGGGACATGGCCGCGCTCCTGGACTCCGTCAAAAGGATCGCTCCGGAGGTCCTCAAACCGGGCGAGAACTTCTCGGTCAAGGCTTCGAGGGCCGACAAGAGCTTCCCTCTGAACTCACTTGAGATCCAGATCGAGGTGGGAAGGGCCATCGCCGAGGTCACGGGGGCGGCCGTAGATCTGACCGAGCCGTCGAGGAGGTTCTACGTCGTCGTGATGCGCTCTGAGATCCTGCTGCTCTGGGAGCGGTTCGAGGGTGTGGGAGGGCTTCCTGTGGGAACGTCTCCGCCTGTGCTGGTCCTCTTCTCGGGAGGGATAGACTCGCCGGTGGCTGCGTGGCTGATGCTATGGCGCGGATGCCCTGTCAACCTACTCCACTTCCACGCTCTGCCCTCCGACGAGGACGTGATCGGCTCCAAGGTCTTCAGGATCTTCAACACGCTCAGGCAGTACCACAAAGGCGTCAGGCTCTTCACCGTCTCCTACTCGCACTTCCTGAAGAGGGCCCTCGACGCTGATCCGAGGCTCGAGCTGGCCGTCTTCAAGCGCTTCATGCACGTGGTAGCAGACAGGTTCGCAGCGAGGATCGGTGCCCTAGGTGTGGTGACCGGTGACTCGCTGGGTCAGGTGGCCTCCCAGACGCTCGAGTCGATGCACGCCGTGACGAGGGGCCTCGAGCTGCCCGTTTACAGGCCCCTCATCGGGATGGACAAGGAGGAGATCGTCAACCTCGCCATGAAGATAGGGACCTTCCAGGATTCGGTATCGGAGTACGCCGACTGCTGCTCGATCGTCTCGAGGCACCCCAAGACGAGGCCGAGGCCTGCAGAGATTGAAGCCGAGTGGCAGAGGCTCGGGCTCGACGTGGCCGTGAGGGAGGCCCTCTCCGCGATCGCCGAGATTTCGCCTGAGGGGAAGGTGCTCAAGCCGGTCGTCCGGTGAACAGAATTTCGTCCTTCCGGCACACCTATTACCACGCAGCCACCGGCGAGTCTATTAGCTCCTGGTAGGAGCGTCTCTCCGTGGAGCGGCTGAAGGGCGTCAGGGTCGCGATAGTTGCGGGGCCCGAGTTCGAGGACCTCGAGCTGTTCTATCCCTACTACAGGTTCCTCGAGGAGGGCGCAGAGGTGAAGGTGATAGGACCTGAGAAGAAGGCGTATGCGGGGAAGCACGGCCTCACCGTCAACGTCGACTCGACGTTCGATGAGGTCAGACCCGAGGATTTCGACGCGCTCTTCATACCCGGAGGCTGGATGCCGGACAGGGTCAGGAGGGACAGAAGGGCCGTCGAGTGGATCAGGCAGTTCTTCCTCTCAGGGAAGCCGGTGGGTGCGATATGCCACGGTCCCCAGCTGTTGATATCGGCTAAAGTCCTGAAGGGTTACAGGCTCACCGCGGTATCGGCGATAAAGGACGACCTCGAGTACGCAGGAGCCCTCTTCGTCGACGAACCCGTCGTGAGGGACAGGAACCTCGTCACCTCGAGGTTGCCTCCAGACCTGCCGAAGATGATGCCGGTGCTGATCTCGCTCGTCGAGGAGTCGATCAAGCTGACCAAGGTCAAGACCGCCTGAGGGCTCGGAGTATTTGGTGAAAGGCGCCTTGAGGATAGCGATTACAGGGGCCTCCGGGTTCATCGGCTCTCACCTGACCAGATACCTTTCGGAGAGGGGACATGAGGTCCTGAAGGTAGACGTTAAGGGCGTCGAGAGGCCGATCGACGTCACCTCCTTCGATCAGGTTCACCGGTTCTTCTCCGAGCACAAGCCAGAGGCTGTGATCCACCTAGCCGCGATCGCCAACATTCCCGAGTGCATCAGGGACCCGCGCCGTTGCTTCGAGGTCAACGTCCTCGGAACGCTGAACGTCGTGGAGTGCGCGGTGAGGCACGGGGTGAGGAGGCTGATCTACGCGTCCTCCGCCAACGTCTACGGCGTCAGGCCTAGGACCCCCGTCACGGAGGAAGAGCAGCTGAGGCCGAGGTCCCCCTACGACCACACGAAGGTGGCTGCCGAGAGCGTGGTGATGTCCTACGTCGTCTCGAAGGGGCTCGACGCGGTCATCTTCAGGTCCTGGAAGGTCTTCGGCGAGGGAGAGCCCGAGACCAGCGTGACCACCCGGTTCGTCGACGCGTGCCTCAGGGGCGAACCCATACCTCTTTACAACGGAGGGAGGGACGTGACAGATCCTTACCACGTGCTGAACTACTGCAGGGCAGTCGAGCTTGCCCTGAAGGCCGACGGGATCGCTGGCGAGGTCTTCAACTTAGGAACGGGCAACAGGATATCGATCAGGGAGCTGGCGGAGCTGATAAGGAGGCTCACGGGCTCGAGCTCGGAACTCCTCGAACTCCCGCCGAGGACTGAGCAGGAGAAGGAGCCGATGATCAGCTACCCTTCCGTCGAGAAGGCGAGGAGGTTCCTGGGTTACGAGCCGTTGATAGGGCTTGAGGAAGGGCTGAGGAGACTCATCGCCTGGCGGTCCACCCTCTATCCTCGAAGATCCTCCTGACCACGCTACGCGCCGACTCGATGTCGACCGAGCCCCTCCTCACGTAGACCCTCACGACCCTCAGAGGCCTCGAGGTCATCTCGAGGATCCAGGAGCTGGGCCTGAGCTCCGATTCAGCTGGTTCGATCCTGATGGGTTGGGCCGCGTACCCGAGCAGAGGAGGAAGGCTCGTCGAGTCGAAGTAGACCCATTCCGCCGGAACCCCGAGCCTCGATGCGATCTCGCCCTCCAGGGCCCTGCACTCCTCCATCCTCGTCGGGATCTCGACGTCGCCGGAGAGTTGGACCTCCATCACCATCTTCGGAAGCCTCCTCCTCTCGAGCTCCTCGATTACCGGCCTGGTCCTCGGATCGGACTTCAGCCTCGCCCAGACCGTTATGTCGTCGTGCGAGAGGTACTCGGGGACGCTCATCTCCGCGAAGTCCAGGCCCTCGTCCTTCAGGACCGTGAAGCCCCTCAGGAAGAGGAGCTGTGCTGCCCTGACGGCGTGGTGGAAGTAGATGTTCAGGAATGAGTGGTGCCTGGCGATCGCGAGCTCCTCGACTGCACCCAGCGCCCTCGACTCGAAGTAGAGGCCCCTCGAATCGAGCCGCGTCAGCCTGATTATCCTCCTGGCGTCGACGACGCCGTAGGTCGCTCCGGTGAAGTAGGAGTCCCTGAGGAGGAAGTCGAGGCGGTCGACGTCGAGCGGACCTGAGACGATGCTGCTGAGCCTGTGCTTCCCCGAGAGGAGGTCGACGAGCTCCCTCGTCGATGTGCCGGACTTCTCGATCGCAGAAGCCAGCTCCTCGTCCTCCCGGATTATCCTCAGCCCCATCTCCTCGTGGCTCTTCCCCTTCTCTATCAGGAAGACCTCCAGCAGGTGGGAATAGGGCGTGTGGCCGACGTCGTGGAGCAAAGCTCCCAACTTCAGAAGCCTCCCCTCGCCGCCGTCGAGCCCCAAGTGCCTCGCGTACTCCTCCGCAAGGGACATGCAACCGAGCGAGTGGTCGAACCTCGAGTGCCTGGCGGTCGGGTAGACGTAGTGCGAAAGGGGAAGCTGCTGGATCCTCCTGAGCCTCTGGAGCGCGTAGGAGTCTAGAACGCCGAGCAGCTCGTCCTCGACCGTGACGTAACCGTGGATCGGGTCCTTGATCAGCTTAGGCAACCCGCGTAATGTCAGCCCTGCCCTGAGAAATGGATTATCCTTCCGGAGCTCAGCTGCCCCTGACTGCCACGTAGGCCCTCGCTATTTTGAGGACCCTGTTGACCGCGTCGACCGAGTCCTTTCCGAAGACGTAGGCCGCCGGCTCAAGCCCTGGCCCTCCCGCATCGAGGACGACCTCTATCCCCGGATCCCTCCTGAGGGCCTCGACGACCGCCTCGACGACTTCCTCCTCGCTCCTCGGCGACCCGGTTGGGTATGTTGTCACGGCGTATTTCATCCCCGTCTCCCTCAGCGCTCTCAAGACGTCCTCGTCGAACCTGATGTTGACGACCGCCGACCAGCCGATGCCGTTACGCTTCGCCTTGAGCAGGAGCGACGCGAGGTGCTTGGATGTGCCGAAGGAAGGCCTCCCGACCGCCCTGAGCGCGCTTCCGACCCTGACGATCCTTCCCGGCACAGCGGCCACGTCGTTCAGCTCCTTAGGTTCCCCCACCGACTCGGCCACGTTCGTCGAGACCTCGGGTACCAGGTGGTGGGCTATGGGGCTCGACTCGAGCATCTGCACCGCCCTCTCTAACCTCTGGAGGACAGATGCCCGCTCCGGATCGACCGAGCTCCCGAGCCTGATGCAGACGTCGCAGTCTGCCAGCTCAGGGTACATCGACCTGTGGTAGCCGCAGAGCTTCCCGGAGGAGAGGAGCTGCCTCCAGGCAGTCACGAGTGTCTCGGTCATCTTCGTCGGCCCCAGCTCCGCAGACCTCACCAGCGAGTCGACCAGCGCCTCCAGGTCCTCTCTCGGTATTCCGAGCCTCAGCAGGTCCTCCACGAACCTCGACTCCTTCGCCGAGAGGTACCCGCTCACGGAGGGCTGGGTGACGTTGAGGATCCTCGCGATCTTGGACTGGGAGTAGCCGAGGGACCTCAGGCGGTGCGCAAGCACTCCCCTGAGGTTAGGAAGCAAGACCTCATGCAGCATCTCCTCCGGCGGTCTCACCGTTCCAAAAGTTATGGTGAGGTGATATGTATGTCCCTCTCCCTCAGTCGGTCGCAGGCCCCTCCTCCTCAGGATATTGGCCCTCGATCGCCTTCTTGGCCAGGCTCAGGGCCTTGCTCACCTGCTCGTCCTCCACCCTCTTGAACATCTCCACCTTCAGCGAGTCGAGGTCCCACTCGATCACGCCGTTCCTGACGGAGTAGTTGACCGTTATCCGCAACGCATCAGATTTGCTGAAGCCCATCTGCTCCACGACGAGGTGGTAAAGCAGCGTGTTCAGGTAGCCCGCGGCCCTTGCGACCTCCTTCGTGTCGACCTTCCCCGTTTGGACCAGGTGCTTCAGCTGGGCGTATAGGACCCTCCTGACCTTGTAGGCGTAACCTCCGGCCGAGACGTAACCGGTCCTGACGGTGCCCTTCGTCACCTCTTCTTCGGTGCTCATCCCGATCTATACTTTCGTCAATCGATCGGGTTAAAGCCTTTCGAGGAGGGCGATGCGCCTGGAGCTCCTGTCTGAGTCCGCGCTCGGTGCCGAACCTGACTCAGCCCGTACCCTTTGATGACGCCCGCACAACGGCGAGGGGAATAAATGACGTAGGAGACTGGGACCCATACGGAGAGGGGAAAATCGAAGCATAAGAATTAGGCCACAAGGCACTCCTTAAGCATTCCTTATAACTTTTACTGAAACTCCTTCACTTCCTTGATCGAGGGCATCCATTATTCAAAGACCTCCTTTCCGTTGAGCTTATAAGTGTGGAGAACGACTGACGTAGTTACTGCCTTTATGCCATGTATCTTCATCAACTTCTCAGAGATAAGGGACCTGAGTTTATGTAGGTCATTCGCCTTGGCCGTGGCTATTAGGTCATACTCTCCTGTGACCTCATAGACGTCGATAATCTCAGGTATCTTCGCTAAAGCCTCTCCAACGTCTTCAATCTTTCCTGGTTCTATGAAGATATGAAGGATAGCCCTTACGGTCAAAACCTTATCCATCTTAAAAGTATCTGAAAAGGCTAATAGTGCCATTAATCCGAGATTATCATCAACTTCGCCTTCCTTATCTCATTCCTGACTCTATCCATCCCTTGCATCAGCTTCTCCAACCAGTCCTCAAACCGTTCTAACTCTTCCTCAATAACCTCCAAAGCTTTCGCCTTCAGCATGTCCCCTCCCCTCACGCTATCGCACATGAAGACCAACCGCACTCAAGGCACGTGGTGCATCCTCCCTGATGGGCCAGCATTCTGCTACCGCACTCAGGACACTCTTCTGGGGGTCCTCGGGGGAAGGCCGATGGGCCTGCGGGAGCCATAAGTGACCTTCGAGGACGCGGCCGGATGCCCGGCCTGCCTCTCGCTTTCTCTCCCCCGGGGAGACGGGGACGGAGGAGAAGGTGAAGGTGAGATGAAGGACGAACTCAAGTTGGTCGTCGAGCACGCGATGAAGGAGTTACGGGTTCTTCTCAAACCGGACGAACTACAACACTACGAAGAGCTCTACAAAGCCTTCAAATCCTCTTCATCGGATGAGGCGAGGCGTGCTGCTGCCTTCGAGATTCTTAAGAAACACCTTTCCGAGACTGGGATGATGGTAACGAGGTGAGGAATGATGGAGACAGTAAAGGCGAAAAAGGCGAAAGCGAATAAGACCGACGAGGAGCTGAAGAGCGAAGCATTAGACTTCTATCGACAGCTGATAGAGCGCGGTCTCAAACCGTTTGACGGCGCAAGCATTGACTTTCACAGGAATAAGGATCTGGTGGTCTTCATTCCAAGAGAGAACCCAGTACTATCTGCTGTAAAGAAAGAGGAGCTACTGGACTTCTTGATGGCAAACGACGTCCGCAGAGTGCTTGTCGATGCGTTGTTTCCGAGCCGTGTGCCGATTTTAATTGACCTACTTCAGCACGGAATAGAGGTCTACATTCTAAGGAGACCTTCGGCGCTTGCAGGATTCAAGGCGATGATGCTGAGAAGATTGAGGAAAAATAAGCGGGACGAAGATCTCGACGATAACGAGAAAAAGCTCATTAAATTACTACAGAAGAAGAACGACTTCGTAGATGCAGTGGCGCTGGCATTCACATGGCCGAAGTTCCATCGGAAGGTCGACATTCCTTACCTCATTTGCTGGAGGGCGATGAACAAATGGAGGCGAGTATACAGCGTCTACCACAAGGTCCAGCAGATGGTTGAGGATTTGGAGAGTGACGAAACACCAGTAACTCTGCATGAGGACAAAGTGATTAAGAAGGCAAAGGAGTTCGTCGATACGGTTGAAAGACAGTATCCAGGCATCAGACGAGTGTT
>Ga0079997_125877_pt1 | contig 12017 bp, 13 predicted proteins | sample PerSpoCPS_CMetaG_FD_69200 | JGI IMG/M metagenome (GOLD analysis project Ga0079997, IMG submission 69200) | Archaeal communities from Yellowstone National Park, Wyoming, USA - Perpetual Spouter C (PS_C) MetaG (SPADES assembly) (version 2) | ecosystem: Environmental > Aquatic > Thermal springs >... | reverse complement strand
CTGACACGCGCGGGTGAGGGGGGCCGCCCCTAAAGCGGACCAGGGGGGGTTTGAATCTTGTGGCGCGGCGCGCCGGCCCCCCGCGCCGTTGGGGGCCTCAATCGAACCAGCGTGGGATTGAAATGCTGGTCCTGGCCTCGACGCCGCGTCGCGTCGGATCGGCCTCAATCGAACCAGCGTGGGATTGAAATGCTACTCTCCCGGGCTGGCGGAAAACCTAAACGGAAGGCCTCAATCGAACCAGCGTGGGATTGAAATGACGCTCCAGCGTCAACTCGGCCAGCACACCCTCCCGGCCTCAATCGAACCAGCGTGGGATTGAAATGCGCGTCAACTTCTTCGCGTGCATCACGAACTCCGTGCCTCAATCGAACCAGCGTGGGATTGAAATGGTTGTGAGCGGCCAGAACCTTCACCTTAGTGTCTGCCTCAATCGAACCAGCGTGGGATTGAAATGCGGATCATTCCCGCAGCCAGACCATCGGTTCAGCCGGCCTCAATCGAACCAGCGTGGGATTGAAATAAGGTCTGGGTGATCGGTCGAATGGCCACTGCCACCCCTCAATCGAACCAGCGTGGGATTGAAATGCAGACTCTGCTGGGTGTGTATCGCCAGCGGAGCAGCGCCTCAATCGAACCAGCGTGGGATTGAAATGCGCTTACTCTCATTGTGTTTCTTTTGATCAAGACGAGCCTCAATCGAACCAGCGTGGGATTGAAATGCTTGAAGCTCGAAGTGTGGTATCCAAGCTGGCCAAACCCTCAATCGAACCAGCGTGGGATTGAAATGTTGCTTCTGGAGCCCCTCCGTTGGGTAGAGGCCCTGCCTCAATCGAACCAGCGTGGGATTGAAATGCGTCCCCGAGTAGGCCATCGTGGAGAGGATGTCGACCTCAATCGAACCAGCGTGGGATTGAAATGAAAGTCCCATTCCAGACCGATCGGGACCTCCAGGATCCTCAATCGAACCAGCGTGGGATTGAAATGCACGACGACCTGCCAGTCAGGCAGAAACGCCGCCAGGCCTCAATCGAACCAGCGTGGGATTGAAATTCTCTTCTCCCCCACCCGGCGGTGGCCGGCGTGGGTGCCTCAATCGAACCAGCGTGGGATTGAAATGTGTTCCAGAAGTTGCTGGAAGGGATAAAGAACACCGCCTCAATCGAACCAGCGTGGGATTGAAATCGAAGTAACCGGAAGGGGCCCATCCGTCAGACACTGCCTCAATCGAACCAGCGTGGGATTGAAATGCGTGGGCTCTCAGGGTGGCTCTGGAGTTCAAGAAGAGCCTCAATCGAACCAGCGTGGGATTGAAATCCTGATGGCGTTGGTAGATTTGAAGTGCACCCTCAGCGCCTCAATCGAACCAGCGTGGGATTGAAATCCGTCACGCCATCGCCTCCCCGTTGCGCGCCTCGTAGGCCTCAATCGAACCAGCGTGGGATTGAAATCCACGATAGCCAGTGGCCCTGAGCGCTTAGGAGCAAGCCTCAATCGAACCAGCGTGGGATTGAAATGGAGGTGCGGCATGACGCTGGCTGAATTTTTCACAGAGCCTCAATCGAACCAGCGTGGGATTGAAATCGAGCTGTGCGAACCCGGATTTGAGTGACGAGGTCGAGCCTCAATCGAACCAGCGTGGGATTGAAATTGCTACGTCAACTGGCTCGAGAACGATATCCAAACGCGCCTCAATCGAACCAGCGTGGGATTGAAATGAAGGCTGTCAACCTCCCCGCCATGGTCGCCCGGCTGCGGGCTCAATCGAACCAGCGTGGGATTGAAATGAAGACCAGCAGGAGGTCCTCCGGCCGGGCCCGCGCGCCTCAATCGAACCAGCGTGGGATTGAAATGCAGATCCTGCGGGCCATCCAGGCCGCCATATCTGCGCCTCAATCGAACCAGCGTGGGATTGAAATGGAGCAGCAGAAGAAGAAGGGGAGCTGGCACTTCACGCCTCAATCGAACCAGCGTGGGATTGAAATCAGTATCTCGAAGACCAGCTCGAAGAGGCGCTGCAGCGGCCTCAATCGAACCAGCGTGGGATTGAAATCATACTGCGTCACGCGATTGACATTCTGCACGACATGGGCCTCAATCGAACCAGCGTGGGATTGAAATCATGCGAGACTCCCAAGCCGTGATTGACACGATCTGGCCTCAATCGAACCAGCGTGGGATTGAAATGCACCGCCGGCGGGCTGGCGCCCGGCGGCGGATCCGCGGCCTCAATCGAACCAGCGTGGGATTGAAATAGTGCAGCTTCGGCGAGCCGGAGAGGGCCTTGGCCAGGGGCCTCAATCGAACCAGCGTGGGATTGAAATTGTAGACCACCGTCAGCGGGATGATGAGCATGTGCCCCAGGGCCTCAATCGAACCAGCGTGGGATTGAAATACGACCGGCTGCACCGGCTGGCGGGGAAGGGGCTGGGGCCTCAATCGAACCAGCGTGGGATTGAAATTATTGAAGACCCTCTCGACGATCAGTTTCCTCAACCGTGCCTCAATCGAACCAGCGTGGGATTGAAATCGCTGCCTCTTCCGGGGGGCTTCGCGGACGTTTTCGGGCCTCAATCGAACCAGCGTGGGATTGAAATCCGTCTCCCCCACCGCCTCCACCTCCGGTCAGATCCGGGCCTCAATCGAACCAGCGTGGGATTGAAATCCAGGAGAGCCCCCAGGGCGGCGAAGCCCACCATGGCGGGCCTCAATCGAACCAGCGTGGGATTGAAATTCATCAAACACCAGGAGTTGGCTGAGAGGTGGGGGCTGGCCTCAATCGAACCAGCGTGGGATTGAAACGAGGCCAAGAGTCTCCTCGATCTTCCTTTTGACCTCCGGCCTCAATCGAACCAGCGTGGGATTGAAACCACAGCGCTTACACACCACATACCAAGCCTTGATCCAGCCTCAATCGAACCAGCGTGGGATTGAAACGGATGGACTACTGGTATCCCCAGGCGGAACAGGCAGGGCCTCAATCGAACCAGCGTGGGATTGAAACGAAGGCCTTCCCCGGCTGGGGCGTGATTTGGAAACTGCCTCAATCGAACCAGCGTGGGATTGAAACGCAAGCGCCTCGCTCGTCTTCTCCATCGGCTTTCCCGGCCTCAATCGAACCAGCGTGGGATTGAAACCGCGAACCTGGGCACCCGCAGGGACCGAAACGGACCAGGGCCTCAATCGAACCAGCGTGGGATTGAAACATCGAAGAACGACACATCGACAAACCCGAGGCCCCGGCCTCAATCGAACCAGCGTGGGATTGAAACCCCGGTCCATCAGAAAGTCCAGCTGGGGCAGGGATAGGCCTCAATCGAACCAGCGTGGGATTGAAACGGGGGATCCCCCGCCCCCAGGCCAGCAGGAGCAGCGCCCGCCTCAATCGAACCAGCGTGGGATTGAAACCCACCTTTGACCCCCGCCTGGGGGCGGGGGTCATCGTCGCCTCAATCGAACCAGCGTGGGATTGAAACCCTCGCCGAGCGGCGGGGGGAGACACTGCCCGTCTTGCCTCAATCGAACCAGCGTGGGATTGAAACGAGGGGCAGCGCCTCCGCCCCCTCGGGGAGGAGGACCTGGCCTCAATCGAACCAGCGTGGGATTGAAACGGGAAACCCGGCCGCCCATCGCCCGCCGCCCCGGGCGGGCCTCAATCGAACCAGCGTGGGATTGAAACGCGAGACCAAACCGGCGTGGGGGTGGACGTCGGCTCTGGGCCTCAATCGAACCAGCGTGGGATTGAAACGGTATTCCCGGGCGCCCTGGGCCTCGGCGGCGTTCCACGGCCTCAATCGAACCAGCGTGGGATTGAAACCTATATTCTCCAAGCCAGAACACCCGACTGCCAGGATAGGGCCTCAATCGAACCAGCGTGGGATTGAAACAACGGCTGGGGCGTCTATTCAGAAGCACGGCTGGGGGTGGCCTCAATCGAACCAGCGTGGGATTGAAACGGACTGTCATCAGAGGCACCACCCCAGCCCCCGTCAAGCCTCAATCGAACCAGCGTGGGATTGAAACTCGCCTCTTCCGGGTCCCCGAACTGCCCCGGGAGGGGCCTCAATCGAACCAGCGTGGGATTGAAACCTCTGCGGGGAGGATCTGGCCGCCTCCGGCTGGCAGCGGGCCTCAATCGAACCAGCGTGGGATTGAAACCCAGGAACGGCTGAGCGACCTCCTGATCCTCATGCGGCGGCCTCAATCGAACCAGCGTGGGATTGAAACTTGTGGCTCTTTAGCGCATACAGTTCTACGCATGGGGGGCCTCAATCGAACCAGCGTGGGATTGAAACCGGATTGCGGGGCGGCATACTATGCACGTTATGGGTGGCCTCAATCGAACCAGCGTGGGATTGAAACGAGAAGCTCAAGCAATACACCACCCATGGTTCACCTCGGCCTCAATCGAACCAGCGTGGGATTGAAACGCTGCTTCTCCGAGAGCTGCTGCAAGTCATACAGGTGGCCTCAATCGAACCAGCGTGGGATTGAAACGACCATCCCCCATCATCCCCTCCAGCCTCCTTCGACCCTGGCCTCAATCGAACCAGCGTGGGATTGAAACCTTCGCTTCTGCGCCAGCCTCACCGGTTACAGCGGACGCCTCAATCGAACCAGCGTGGGATTGAAACAACGCCGGTGGAGGCCCACTTTTCCTTCAGCATCCCCAGGCCTCAATCGAACCAGCGTGGGATTGAAACGATGTCGCAAGTACTTGAAATAGCGAATCAGCTCGCTCGCCTCAATCGAACCAGCGTGGGATTGAAACCCCTCTCTCATTTGAGATACTTTCGGGCAACTGAGAGCGGCCTCAATCGAACCAGCGTGGGATTGAAACTGTGGTTGGCGGTCCGGCTGGCAGAGCGCTACCGGTATGGCCTCAATCGAACCAGCGTGGGATTGAAACGTCGGCGCGTCCTCCGCTGGCGCTCCGGACGACGCCGGCCTCAATCGAACCAGCGTGGGATTGAAACCATTATACCCGCCCTCGAGCCAGCCCGCCATCCAGGCCAGGGCCTCAATCGAACCAGCGTGGGATTGAAACTCGGCAGCGTCTATGTCCAGTCCGTCCGCGCCCTGCAGGGGCCTCAATCGAACCAGCGTGGGATTGAAACACTGGAAATATCATCTGCATCGCTTCGTCGTCGGCTTGCCTCAATCGAACCAGCGTGGGATTGAAACCCAGCTCGATGCCAAAATTCTCGCACAGCTGCTCCACTGGCCTCAATCGAACCAGCGTGGGATTGAAACCGATAGAGGATCCCCTGGACAGTGGTGAAGGCCGTCTGGCCTCAATCGAACCAGCGTGGGATTGAAACACTTCACCTCCTCCCCTGGTGGGAGAGCGCATCCCGCGCCTCAATCGAACCAGCGTGGGATTGAAACGGTGGAGATCGAGGGTCTGCGCTTGGATGCAGGCAAAGCCTCAATCGAACCAGCGTGGGATTGAAACAACACCCAGCTCGCAGGGCAGCAGCTGGTGAACGGACGGCCTCAATCGAACCAGCGTGGGATTGAAACCGGGTTCCTCCGGACGCGCCTCCTCCTGCAAGCCCGCCTCAATCGAACCAGCGTGGGATTGAAACTCGTCCAGAGGGGGTTTCTAGGCGTGCTATTATGATTGCCTCAATCGAACCAGCGTGGGATTGAAACGCCTCTGGGAGAAGGGTGGGGGAGCGACCAATACCGGGCCTCAATCGAACCAGCGTGGGATTGAAACTCAATGTAGTCAGAGGACCCCTCCCCAGGGCCGCATGCCTCAATCGAACCAGCGTGGGATTGAAACCGGTTACGCTAACACCCACCCCTACCCCCACTCCCACTGCCTCAATCGAACCAGCGTGGGATTGAAACTTAAAGGAGGGGGGCGATGACCTATCGGGAGACCATCCGCCTCAATCGAACCAGCGTGGGATTGAAACTTTGGAACGAGGTTCCGCCTGGCGGGGCGGGAGTGGGGCCTCAATCGAACCAGCGTGGGATTGAAACAGGCGGGCGACTTGATCAGCAAGCCGCGGCTACGGGCCTCAATCGAACCAGCGTGGGATTGAAACGGGCGGCTTGAAGCGCCGATCCGGGGCCAGGATCTCGGGCCTCAATCGAACCAGCGTGGGATTGAAACCATCGGGCGGACGCCCAAAGGCACCATCCGCTACGAGAGCCTCAATCGAACCAGCGTGGGATTGAAACGATGTCGGTTGCGGCGGTTCATTCTTTACGTGGGAGGTGCCTCAATCGAACCAGCGTGGGATTGAAACCGTGGTTCTCGCGGTTCAGAAGGGCGAAAGGATTCCAAGCCTCAATCGAACCAGCGTGGGATTGAAACATCTACATCAAACGCCGTGGTCATCTGGCCTGCGGGCCTCAATCGAACCAGCGTGGGATTGAAACCCGCACCGGAGCCCGTGACCGGGCAGCTATAGTTCTCAGCCTCAATCGAACCAGCGTGGGATTGAAACCGTGGTTCTCGCGGTTCAGAAGGGCGAAAGGATTCCAAGCCTCAATCGAACCAGCGTGGGATTGAAACGAACTCGCTCCTGTCCAGGGAGGTCGAGGTCCACGTTGCCTCAATCGAACCAGCGTGGGATTGAAACGGGAGTCCCCGGTCCGTGGACAGGGGGCCGCCCCGAGGGCCTCAATCGAACCAGCGTGGGATTGAAACAGACCCCCACGGGCGGCTCGTGCCGCTACGGGACATGCGCCTCAATCGAACCAGCGTGGGATTGAAACGTATTCCACCTGTCCTGCGTAGGCCAGCCGGCGCACCGCCTCAATCGAACCAGCGTGGGATTGAAACGAGGAGGCCAGCATCTGGGCAAGCGTGTAGGGCTCCCGGCCTCAATCGAACCAGCGTGGGATTGAAACCCCGATCCGGGTCCCACCGCGGGCCCGGATCCTCCGCGCCTCAATCGAACCAGCGTGGGATTGAAACGGGCGAAGACGGTCTGGTCGCTGTAGCGGGCCACCGGCCTCAATCGAACCAGCGTGGGATTGAAACGGTCGATCAGATTCCCCGATGGGGGCGGCAGGTTGTAGGCCTCAATCGAACCAGCGTGGGATTGAAACATCCAGTCCAGGATGGGCTGCAAGATCCCCCACAGCCGCCTCAATCGAACCAGCGTGGGATTGAAAGACACAACCGGATCTGGGTGGGGAGCGGGGCGGTTTCGGCCTCAATCGAACCAGCGTGGGATTGAAAGTCTTGCGCCATTTATCTGGTCCAACCCAGAACCGAGCCTCAATCGAACCAGCGTGGGATTGAAAGTTGAGGGTCGTATGGCGGCGCTTCGGTGGGCGGTGGGGCCTCAATCGAACCAGCGTGGGATTGAAAGCGGGCGAGCGCTGGGAGGATTGGGCGTATCGGCCCTGGCCTCAATCGAACCAGCGTGGGATTGAAAGCCTGCACTCCGTTTTGCGCGGTCCTATCGCCCGCAGCCTCAATCGAACCAGCGTGGGATTGAAAGGCGCGTGTGCATCGGGTTCTTCGGAGAGATCGAGTTGCCTCAATCGAACCAGCGTGGGATTGAAAGGCAGCAGGAGACCGTCCTCCGTCTCGAAGCCCATGGGGCCTCAATCGAACCAGCGTGGGATTGAAAGCAGATCACGCGGCTGGGCGGGGAGATGGTCTTCAAACGCCTCAATCGAACCAGCGTGGGATTGAAAGGGAGGTCCCCCGCCACCCGTCTGGGCTGAAATAAAAGCCTCAATCGAACCAGCGTGGGATTGAAAGATACAGTAAGAATAACTGCTCCATCTTGACACAACGGCCTCAATCGAACCAGCGTGGGATTGAAAGTGCGAAAGAGCGAATACGTGATATGGCCATTGTCGCGGGCCTCAATCGAACCAGCGTGGGATTGAAAGATCCCTTCTGGTATGACGAGACCCCGATCGCGGTCGGCCTCAATCGAACCAGCGTGGGATTGAAAGGGTTGACCAGGATGGACACGGTGGCGGGATCGAGAAGGCCTCAATCGAACCAGCGTGGGATTGAAAGGCGCCAGGAGGCCGAGCTCTTCGGGCTTTACGAGAACGCCTCAATCGAACCAGCGTGGGATTGAAAGCGCGATCTCGCTGGAGCGCGACGGCGTCGAGCTCCTCGCCTCAATCGAACCAGCGTGGGATTGAAAGCCAGGATGCGAAGAACAGCGGACATGTGTGATGGGTCAAGCCTCAATCGAACCAGCGTGGGATTGAAAGCGTCTCCCTGGTCTCCTCGGCGGCCGCGGCCTTCGGGCCTCAATCGAACCAGCGTGGGATTGAAAGTTTCTGGATGGGCGCATTTGGGTCCAATCCACCAGCGCCTCAATCGAACCAGCGTGGGATTGAAAGCGAGGTCCCCGCCCGCCGCGGACCCCTTCAGCACGACGCCTCAATCGAACCAGCGTGGGATTGAAAGTCGACGGGACTGGAATCCATCCCAGCTTGGAGACCCTGCCTCAATCGAACCAGCGTGGGATTGAAAGGGGGCTCTCTCCCCTGGAGGCGATGACGGGCATTTACTGCCTCAATCGAACCAGCGTGGGATTGAAAGTCTGTCCAACTACGATGCCCATCTCCTTCGAGATCCCGCCTCAATCGAACCAGCGTGGGATTGAAAGCGTTGTGGAGCTCACGGAGGAGCGCTGCGTCATTCGGCCTCAATCGAACCAGCGTGGGATTGAAAGCTGGTGGGAGGCCAGGGTTTCGGCATACCGGGAGCCGGCCTCAATCGAACCAGCGTGGGATTGAAAGGGCCCATTCCGGAGCGCAGCTCGATCTCCAGTGCGATGCCTCAATCGAACCAGCGTGGGATTGAAAGAGCGCATTGGCGAGATCGCTTTCGCTCATGCTCCCGGCCTCAATCGAACCAGCGTGGGATTGAAAGGCTCATCTGGGAGCAGATAGCACAATGGGCCTTATTCGCCTCAATCGAACCAGCGTGGGATTGAAAGTTCGATGAACTCCTTAGCATCCATTTCGCACCTCCTCAGCCTCAATCGAACCAGCGTGGGATTGAAAGGCCAGAACCGCACGTGGTGCCAGCCCCAGCGGCCTGGGCCTCAATCGAACCAGCGTGGGATTGAAAGCCTGGATAATGGGGTCCCGAACCAGCAGAACTGCGGCCTCAATCGAACCAGCGTGGGATTGAAAGGACGGCGTGAACGTCCGCATCTGTAGGCATCACAACGCCTCAATCGAACCAGCGTGGGATTGAAAGCGTTCTGGTCGAGTAGCGACAACTCGGTCAAGCGCGGCCTCAATCGAACCAGCGTGGGATTGAAAGTAAGTGCGGAATACTTCATACTCGATGGCGTAAAATGCCTCAATCGAACCAGCGTGGGATTGAAAGCTGGAAGAGGTCGTGGAATACTGCAAGCGTGATGTGGCCTCAATCGAACCAGCGTGGGATTGAAAGTTGACAAAGTAGCCGGAGCGCCCGCATTGTGGGCATTGCCTCAATCGAACCAGCGTGGGATTGAAAGGATATTACTGAAATCCGGCGCACCGAACGGCATTATGTGCCTCAATCGAACCAGCGTGGGATTGAAAGTGGAGGCCGATGTCGTTGAGCTCCCGCCCGAGATCTGCCTCAATCGAACCAGCGTGGGATTGAAAGCCCTATTCCCGCGATGCCATTGCGCTCTACGAGAAGGCCTCAATCGAACCAGCGTGGGATTGAAAGACGCGCGGCGCTTCGTGCGGAGGAAGCGGAAGCGCTGCGCCTCAATCGAACCAGCGTGGGATTGAAAGGCTCCGCGAGCCGGGCGAGCTTCTCGTAGAGCGCAGCCTCAATCGAACCAGCGTGGGATTGAAAGGGAGGACGCGCGGGACAAGGCGCTGCGGGACGAGGTCGGCCTCAATCGAACCAGCGTGGGATTGAAAGGGCGGCCAGGTTGCGGGCCGCCGTCATCACCGAGGCGGGCCTCAATCGAACCAGCGTGGGATTGAAAGGGGGCTCCGGCAGGGTAGGCAGCAGGAGATCCACCCAGGCCTCAATCGAACCAGCGTGGGATTGAAAGTCGCCTCCCGATCGCCTGCCATCGCCCGCACCCACTCGGCCTCAATCGAACCAGCGTGGGATTGAAAGCTTCTACACCCGGCCGGGCGAGCTGGTGCTGGACCCGTGCCTCAATCGAACCAGCGTGGGATTGAAAGGAGAACAGCGGTAAGGGCACAGTAAAGTTCCCCCGGCGCCTCAATCGAACCAGCGTGGGATTGAAAGGGGATCCGTGTGCCGTTCATCAAACACAAAGACCTGGCGGGCCTCAATCGAACCAGCGTGGGATTGAAAGGAGGAGCTCCCCGATTTCGTTCGGGGATTCGTAACGGGCCTCAATCGAACCAGCGTGGGATTGAAAGTAGCGCTCCCGCATAACCTCGTAGAACGTAAAGTAGTCCTCAATCGAACCAGCGTGGGATTGAAACCCGCGTCCGGGCGGACGGATCGGCCACGGTCAAGATCGCCTCAATCGAACCAGCGTGGGATTGAAACTGAAAATTCCCCATTCCCCGGATGGAGCCTTCGCGACGGCCTCAATCGAACCAGCGTGGGATTGAAACCGTGGATGGGGAACGCGCGAAGAGCGATCTCAAGAATGCCTCAATCGAACCAGCGTGGGATTGAAACTCGCCACGGGCGTCAACGCGCGGGAGCTGCGGGTGGGGCCTCAATCGAACCAGCGTGGGATTGAAACATGGACAATCACTCCCGAAATGTCCACCCGGCACCCGCGCCTCAATCGAACCAGCGTGGGATTGAAACCGCGATGCGCATTGCGCGGACGGAGGCGCAGCGGGCGCCTCAATCGAACCAGCGTGGGATTGAAACGAAGATGCGCTGGTTGTAGCCCGTGAGCGCCCCGGAGCCTCAATCGAACCAGCGTGGGATTGAAACGGCTCACGGACCCAAACGAGGACGGCACCGGCTCATGCCTCAATCGAACCAGCGTGGGATTGAAACCTCATAGGCGCTGCGGCACACGGGGCTCATGCACGGCGGCCTCAATCGAACCAGCGTGGGATTGAAACTGGGATCAGCGTTTGGAACTCGAGGGCCTCTCCGTGGCCTCAATCGAACCAGCGTGGGATTGAAACCAGCCACTCGTTGCCTCCCCCGATCACGTAATCACCGGCCTCAATCGAACCAGCGTGGGATTGAAACGGCGGCCGGTGGCGGTCGTCTTGGTGGTCACCAGGACCCGGGCCTCAATCGAACCAGCGTGGGATTGAAACTCCCCTCCACCACGGCGATCAGGGACTCCGTGAGGGAGGCCTCAATCGAACCAGCGTGGGATTGAAACTTGCGGCGGGGAGGGGACAGTCTGAACGGCTGCACGCGCCTCAATCGAACCAGCGTGGGATTGAAACCACTGCCCGGTTGTGGGCAGCCTCGATCTCGGACTGGGCCTCAATCGAACCAGCGTGGGATTGAAACGGGGATACCAGTAGCCCAAGAGAGTATGATCTGCGTGGCCTCAATCGAACCAGCGTGGGATTGAAACGCTTCTTACCGTCGCGGCCATGCCATAGCGAGGAAGGGCCTCAATCGAACCAGCGTGGGATTGAAACATGGAACACCGGGACGCCCCGGGATCGCTCACGGCGAGGCCTCAATCGAACCAGCGTGGGATTGAAACTGAGCTCGGCGCGAGAGAACAGATGTCCAAATTTCTCGCCTCAATCGAACCGGCGTGGGATTGAAACGATGCTGGAACGTAGGGACGGCGCGCCTCCGGCGGGGCGCCTCAATCGAACCAGCGTGGGATTGAAACCGAGCTAGATCAAAGCGGGCAAGGGCGCGAGGAGGAATGCTCCGAGGACAGAGGGCGAGGATCGGAAGAGGCGCCGCATGCCGGAACCCCTTATCCGTCGTGCCCTCCGGCCCGGAAGCGCACCGGGAGAACGACGACCAAACCCGCCTCTAAGATACCACACGAACGATTCGGGACGGGCTCAGGGTTCGGGCTCCCCTTCCTCCTCGGGCGCCTCCGGGAGGCGAAGGGCAGGATGACGGCGGACCGCCCATATGAGCA
>Ga0079997_112206_pt1 | contig 12019 bp, 9 predicted proteins | sample PerSpoCPS_CMetaG_FD_69200 | JGI IMG/M metagenome (GOLD analysis project Ga0079997, IMG submission 69200) | Archaeal communities from Yellowstone National Park, Wyoming, USA - Perpetual Spouter C (PS_C) MetaG (SPADES assembly) (version 2) | ecosystem: Environmental > Aquatic > Thermal springs >... | reverse complement strand
GACAAGATAAGCAAGACCTTCATCTCGTTCGAGGAGATCAAGGTCCTCGCAACACCCTCACTTTACGCGCCCTACACGCCTCAGGGCTTCCAGAAGCTCCTCGCAACGCTGGGCATCGACTTGAGGTTTATACAGGCTGCAGGGCTGATACTGGGAGGCGGGCTCAACCCCCTCGGGATGTTCAAGGGCCTGACGCTCGCCCACGGAGGCACATCGGCCTTCATCACCGGCGAGTCGGCGGGGGCCAACGTCTACATGGTCTTCAAGGCCAAGCCGTCTTCGACGCTCCAATCGATGCTCGACGTGATCAACACCGTCTACAAGATCGGCTACGCGCTGTACCACTCGACCATCTGCTTCCTCGACGACGGCTGCCTTCACCCTATAGGACAGTCGATGATGATCACAGCGATCCTCGCCGCAGTTTACCTGGCCATAACCGCTCCTGGTTTCATGGTCTACGCCTACGCGTCCTATCCGTCCCTCGTTAACGACCTCTACATCACCTGGGGCGCCGTCGACGGGCCCGTCGTCAAGGACAAGGAGAGGGTCTGGCTGGCGGAGAACAGGTACATGGTCTCGCTCGCCATCCTGATCATGATCCTCAGGGCCCCCACCCTCTCGGGATGGAGGGGATCTAAAGGACTTGCAGAGATCCCGCTGACGGCTTCCTTCCACGTCTCCTCCGACGCCGACTCCGGCTGGAAGATCACCCAATTCCTGGGCGTCTACTCCGGCGACAGGGGCCTGAAGGTGGCTGTGGACTTCAGGGACGCGATGGGAATCTGGGGCCTCTTCCAGGTCCTCTCCACTGCCTTCTCCAGCACCTGGTCCAGCATGGCCGGGATCATTGCAAGTTCCCTAAACGAGGTCGATGCGACGCTCGAGCAGGCGAAGATCGCATTGGGATACGTCAGAGGGGCTCTAGATGCGATGTCCTACATCATCAGCGCCATCGACAAGATCGATAACGCACAGAGGATTCTCCGCGATGCACGGGTTAAGCTGAGCAACTACAACTGCGCTGGAGCTGTCCAGAGCGTCAACGGCGCCAAGGAATCGATATCGAGTGCGATTGGAGACCTCCAAAATGCCATACGGGTTGACAGCAAGCTCGAGGACCTGCTCAACCCGGTGATCCAGCAACTCCAGAGGGCTCTTGGCTCGCTGGAGGAGTTCGATGAGAAGCTCAACGGGGTCTGCGCTCCACTCAACTTCAGGGCCGACCCGCCTTCCGACCCGGAGTCGCTTCCGGATGAGCAGAAAATGACACTGACATTCCTCGTCTTCACGGCAACCCCGCTGGCGACACAGGTCATTAACAGCAAAGGATCTTCGGTCATAAAGCTCAGGGCCTACTACGGCTGGAACCCGTTCCCGGGGATCGTCCAGGGGGTCGCGGTCACTGTGAGGTCCGTCTTCGTCACTGTCAGAGACATCGCCTACAACACCCTCGACCAGCTTTCGTCGGCCACCTCGACCATCGGCGACCTCGTCGAACCTGACCTGAACACGGGCGTTGACGGCCTGCTAGGCAACCTGGGCAGCTCCTTCGCCGGTGAACTCGCAGGCGCACTGAACCAGATCTTCGGTCCGCTCTTGAATATGGTGAACGATATCAAATCGACCCTTACGTCACTCAAGGACAAGCTCATCAACTTCCTCGACCGGATCACCGAACAGATACGGGCTGTCTTCGAGACCATCAAGAATTTGATCCGAAACCTCGTCAACCAGCTGGTTTCAGCAATCACGAACCTGATCAGTTCTGTGGCCGGCGCGATAGTCAACGCAATCCTCGGTCCTCTCATCAACGGCCTCGTCCAGCCATTGGTAAGCCAATTCAATTTCATCGGTCAGATGATAGCCCAAGTCATCATGGACATGATCACGAATTACATCAAAGAGCTGATCAACCAGTTCATACAGGAGATAATAGACGATTTGCTGAAGCCGATCAACGAGCTCATGTCCAATATCGATCAGCTGGTGAGCAAGATACTGGAGCCGATCAACGCCATCAAGCAGAAGATCAACGAGTGGCACCAGCAAATCATTAGCGCAATCGACGGGTGGACGAACCAGCTGCTGGGCCCGATATATAATGTGCTCTCGATGGTGAAGCTGGACCTGGGTAACCTCCCTGGCTCCGGCGGGTCCGCTAGGGTCGGGTCCTCAGTTAAGTCCATTATAGGAGAGTTCACAAGCGGTGCACTGAGCAAGGCGCGGAACAAGGTAGAGGACGCTGTGAGAAAGCTGAACGAGCAGGAGCGGAAGATTCTGGGAGCACTTGTGAGGGTGCGTGACGCCATGATCTTCGCATCGAGCATGATCCGGATCCCGATCATAGGGAGGGGAGGGATGATGCAGGCGACACTGCTCGAGATCGGCGAGAGCGCCACTTCAGACGACTACGGGCACTTGGGTTCGATTGTCGTGCCGCACGATGTCGTCAAACCGGTAGCGGGATGGTACAACGAGTTCACGCTCGTCCTGCACCCGGTCGGAGGCGTGGTCCCCTTCTCGGCCGATTACAGTTACGTCGCCCCGTTCCTGCAGGACCTGATCGATCTTGTTAATGCTCCTCCGCCCAGCGTCCTCTGGGTCAAGGTCAACGAGGTCGGCCCGGTGCTGAGAGGCAACACGATAGACATAGCCATACTGGGAGACCCGAAAAGGCCCAGCGTGCCCGGCGGAAGGGAGTCTTCGAGGGTGTATGTCGCGCTACCGGACGGAACCGTGCGCCAGCTCTCCCTCGACAGCCTGCCCACGATAAGACCCTACGACTGGTCCTCATCCGCAGAGACCCTCTTAGGGCCGTTCTTCCCATTCCCACCAGCTGGGCCGCTGCTGGCTCCGTTCTTCCCGTTTCCAATGGACCCACCACCAGTCGCCCTGAACGTGAACGTGTTCGAGGTGCCGGTCGAGGACCCGTCAGCCAGGTCAGTCCCGAGGGTTCTGGTCCCAGCCGACACCGCCACCGGCACGGTCCTCCTGGCCCCGTTCTTCCCCTTCCCGTTCCCAGGTCGTCCACCGCCAGCTGCGTGAGAGGTGATGAACGTGAGAAAGGGGCGCCGCGGAAAAACGGCATATCGATTGGGGCTGAGCGTAGCCGTCCAAACGGCAGCCCTGATTGTGGTCACAGCGTCGCTTGCGGCCCTGGCCGTCGCCCTCTGGCGTCCTTGGGAGGCGGGGCAACAAGTCCAGGCTGGAGGAATAGCTAACACCATGCGGAACATCCACGAGGCCCTGCTGCGGCGCGAGGGGACCGTGCAACCGCAGGTCGGAATAACTGTATTCCCTCACAGGGAGATCCACAAGGTTGAGGTGGAGTGGAACGGCAACAAGATGCCTATTATGGTATCGGTGAGCACTATAGAATACAGGGGGGTCAAAACTAGGCTGCCCGGCATCTACTACCTCGAGAAAGGTCAAGTGGATGTCCTCGGAACGTACATAGCCGACAGGAGGAGGAACTACACGACCACGGGCACAGACGTCGTCTCCTACGTGGAATACGAGGGTAACGAGATGAGATACGTTGTGAAGGCCCTTCCGTATGTGGCCGTCTCGGTCGACAGGATCTACCACGACGTCGCGATTAACGTCCTCATAAGGTACGTGGTTCTGGCACCGGTGTCGATGAACAGTCAGGAGTTCCTCCGGGCAGTCCAAAACGGGTACACGTTCGGTGCGGGGCAGATGGTCACCCTTCGTATGAACAACACCTACAGATTTTACATGCAGCAACCCGAATCGGTCGGTGGGGGAACCCTCAGACTGTACTTCGACGGTGTGCAGTTGGAGACAGAGCCCGGCATAGCGCTCGAGGTGACCACGAACGAACACACCATCGTCAGGGTTTTCGTCGATATGGTGGTCTTGAACGTCTGGGGGAGGTAGATGACGTCGGCTTACACGTACATCGTAACGATCGGCGTCCTGATGCTGATCGGCATGTCCTCGGCCTACCTCTTCCTACAACAGGTAAACGTCATCACGAACGTCGGCCAGAGGAACGCACTCGCAGTAGCGGCCTCGCACGTCCTTGCAGGGATGTGGAGCGCTGTTGAGGAGGCGAAGCTCGTGCCTGGAGGAGGCGTCGAGTACAAGGCGATCTCGGTCGGCTTCCCTATCAGGGCGGAGATCGGGACCAGCCCCAGAACAGGACAGCTCTCGCTGTGCGTCACCGCCTTCGGGACCTTCTACGAACGGCCCCTGCCCCAGCTGCCCCGAGTCACCTACAGGCCCTCTGGCTCAGGAGGTGAGGCCGTAACGGCAAGGGCCTCTGTGTCCGGCGAGTCGATCGAGATAACGCTGGGCAATGTGGACAGGAACGGCCAGTTCACGGAGGGCCGGCCGACGGAGTGCCTCCGATGAGCAGGTTAGCGCTTTTCCTGCTTTTGTCCTCGTTCCTCGCATGGATATTTCCGGCGCTCCCTCCTGCGAGCGACGCAAGCACCAACTCCCCATCAGGAACCCTGTGGCCCTCACGGGTAACCTACGATTACCGGATCGAGCTCGATCACGGATGCGTAGGCTACATTAGGGTCGTCCTACGGTCGGAGAACGCTACTGCCATCGCATGGGTCCTGATACCGCGGATCAGCACCGGCTTCGAGACCAACGGGTCGGTCGTCGAGGTCAAATCGGTCTTGCAGGGCAGCACCACCTCGCTGTACCGGAACCTGTCCCTCCTCCTGACGCCCGGAGCACCAGTAGGGCTCAGCTATTCCTTCCCGCACGTTTGCCTGGTCCTGAGGGGAAGGGCTGTCTTCCTCTCGCCGCTGCTTAGATTCCCTTCCGGGGCGACAGGCTCAATATCGGTGAGGGTAAAATGGCCAGGCGCATCGCTAACAGATGTCGACGGGGCCCCATCAAGGGTGAAACCGTTGCCAGACGGGTTCGTCGTCGAGAGGGCGCTTCCTCTTGCATCGGAGAGGCTCTCGTTCACCTTCTCGGTCCCCGAGGAGGAGCTGATGGAGGTGACGAACGGTTCGCTGACCTTCGTTCTGCCCCATCGGTACAAGTGGGTGGCAGAGAGGCTCTCCCTGCTCTATGCCGGCTACAAGGGCAACCTGTCCGAGCTCTTCCCCAAAGCCCCTGAAAGGGTCAGAGTGACGTTCTTCCTGCCCACTCGGTACGACGAAGGTCCGGAGGGATACGTGAGTTTTGAAGGCGGCAACGAGGGCAGCGTCTCGCTGAACCTCTACCTGCTTCGGATGGTCGACGGAATGCTGGAGGTCACATTCACGCACGAGCTGATACACCGGTACCTCTTCGCGAACGGCGTCGGTGCCGGAGCCACGTGGTTCCAAGAGGGCCTCGCCACATACCTCTCCGTGAAGATGGCGGACACCGCTGGACTCGCGGCCGCCTCCTATCTTCGGTCGATGTTCGGTCGTTTCGAGATCTCCACTTCAGACCTCCGAGAGCTCCTGATCTGGAGGCCCGGCGAATCACGAGGTACTAGGTGGTACGCGATGGCGTATTTCGTGTTCGAGAGACTCTTCGAGACGGATGAAGCTGGTACGGTGATGGCCTTGAGGTCGCTCGGAAATACGCAGCTGACCACACCGCAGGACGCCTCGAAGCACCTCTTCAATCACCTGAACCAGGAGGGACGAAGTTTTCTCGTTGAGAGCGGTCTTGCTGCTGGAGGTTCTGAGACGCTGTCGAAGGGCATCGTAACTGAAACAGTTGCGCAGATCGACGGAAACTCGAATTATGCTGACAGCAGAAAAATCGATAACTCAACGCAGTTTAACGATCTCCTGGTAAACGTGCTTGTGATAGCTCTGGCAATCGTTGTAGTCGCGATAATCCTGATCGATTTCAGAAGGATCTAACCCTGCTGCTCCAATTTCGTGATGTCATATCCTAATTCCTTTAGCCGAATAAGATATTCCGATTTCAACCGCTCGTAAACCTCCTGCCTTATGCGGCCGTCCCTGTAGGCGAGCTCTAGACTCTGCAAGAAGTTCAGGTACCTCGAAACCATGAGGTTTCTTCCCTCGTCGACGATTTCCCTGCTGACGGTCCCCTCACCGATGCGAGCTGTTCCCTCGCCCTCAGCCGTAAGGCGACGGACCTCGGACTCCTCCACAGAAGGTTGCTGTTCAAGGGCCTGAATGCCCTGCTCCCAGCTAGCACGGACCTTCATCCTGAGGACCTGGAAACCCTCACTCGGCCGCAGGAAGACCAACTTCAGCGTGTACGTTGATATTTTGCCCGCCCAGACCAGCAGTCCGAAGAGGGCTATTGATACAGCACCGGCGACCAGCAGCGGATAATAGCCCGGTAACAGGGCATAGGCCAGCGAGATCGCAGCTATCATGGCGGCAAGTGTTGCGATGGAGTTTCGATTCAGCCTGATGTTCACGATGCCCCTGCTGGCAAGGAAGACCGTCACCATTAGCGAGATGACGAGACCCGTCACGTGACCTGCTACGAAGGCCAAAGCCGTGAAGAAAAGCGCGAAGACCGAGTAGAATATCAGGACGTCGGGCCCCTTCGCGAGGGAGACGAAGACCGCGAGGATTGCGATCACCAAGATGATCAGGGTCAGGCTCGGAACTCCGCCGAGGGAATAGGCCGCAGCGACCGCAGTCAATAGGAACGCAACCATAGCGATGTCTGACCTGAGAATGTTCTTGAACCTCGCTCCTGTGCCGAGCTGCTCCATCGCCCATTAACCTTCTTGGCTAATAAAATCCTTTTCCATTCCGTTGGAATGCCGACGGACTTGTCTTGCCCAGAACCGCAAAACTCGAGCGACTCAGACAATCGAGGGGCACGGCCTGCACCGTTTAGGGATACGTTTTTTATGGTGCTGTAGATCTAATGGAACGATGGATGGAGTCATCAAGACGGCTGCCGCTGCGATCTTAGCTTTCATCGCCGCACTAGGAATTGTAGTGGCCTTCCCTGGCATCGTTCCTGGGACGCTGAGGACCCAGACCGTTCAGGTTCCAGTTGTGGTCACCCAGACCATGAAAATCAACGTGACGCAAACGGCGTTCCAGACTGTCCTCAGGGACACGGCAGGACCTGTCTGGGAGACGATCTTCATTGAGCTCCCACCTCAGCCGAAGGAAGGGTCGCTGACGGTTTACAACGCTACGCTCGGAAAGGCGAGGAGCGGGATAGCGGCCGTCATCGTCGTGAAGGCACCTGACGGCTACCAGTTCGCGCCGACGGTGAACGGGTTCGTCTTCAGGTTGGAGGCGAACCTCCCGACGAAGGTGCTGGTGCTGTACTCAGACGTCTCGGTCCCGGTGGTCCCCGGCATCGACAAAAGCAACTACAGGACGGTGCTGGCAGAGAAGGCCTTCTCGCCTTCAGCTACGCTGCCGTATCAGAACCCGAGGAGGGCCGATGCGTCGCCCGGTGCCTTCACCCTTCAGCGCGAACGCGGCACCTTCACGCCCTACCCCTGGCTCGCTATATGGCCTCTCTCAATATACTTCCACGGACTTGAGGATCACGAGACGAACGTCCGCGTCACCCTGACTTACAGCCTAGTCGAGGCGAAGTGAGCTTTGCCGGTCTCTGTAGGCAGCACCAAGAGGCTTCCGGTGGTCGGGGTCTACCGGATGGACGACGACGTATACGAGAGGCAGAGGAGGATCTGGAACCAGGAGAAGATCGGGAGGATGAGGGCCCTCGTCGGAGGGGCGGGAGCGCTGGGGAACGAGATCGTGAAGAACCTGGTCCAGATCGGGGTCAAGAGGGTCTACGTAGTCGACTTCGATAGGGTGGTGGCATCGAATCTGAACAGGTGTCTCTTTTTCCGGAGGAGCGACGCCGTTAGGGGGAGCAGAAAGGTGGAGGTCCTTGCCAGGAGGGCGAGGCAGCTCAACGGCGACGTCGAGGTCGTCCCCATTCACGGAGACATCAAGGACCTGAGCGAAGACGTTCTGAGGGACGTAGACGTAGCGCTCGGGGCCTTCGACAACCTCCACGCCAGGCTCGTGCTGAACATGCAGTGCTACGAGAGAAGAATACCCCTGATCGACGGCGGGATCGAGGGCCTGCTCGGGAACGTGCAGGTGGTCGTCCCTCCCTCAACGCCTTGCATCGAGTGCGGCATCACCGACCTTGACCTCCAGCACCTATGGGAGAGGCTCTCCTGTGGTGGCGAAGCTACCGGACTCGAGGGCCCCAAGGTCCCTTACGTCCCTATGACCGGTGCGGTGGTTGCGGGCATCCAGGTCACCGAGTGTGTCAAGGTCTACCTCGGGCTCGAGCGCTTCAGAAAGGAGGGAAGCTGGAGCGACAGCGTCGGAGAGCCCCTTGCCGGCAGGTCTGCACTCATCGACCTCAGAACCGGATCCTTCTACGTCTACGACCTTCGGCGCAGGAGCGACTGCAACGTCTGCTCCCTCTGAAATCCTGCTCAAAAGTTAAATCAAAGGCAGTGGATGCCCGATCATGGGGAAATCCGTCCGGCAATACGACACCATTTCCTTGAAGGGCATTGTGGTGCTTTGCGTGACGGTTTTGCTGGTGCTCCAGACCGCTTCCTTCCACGTCGCATCGGCGCAGAAGGTCCCTGAGCCGCCCATCAGACTGCCACTCAACGCACCACTGCCAGTCAACGTGGTCACCGTTGGACTCAAGCCGGAGTTCTTCGGGCTGGACTCGATGGCAAAGCTGCAGCAGGTCCTCGAATCGAACGTCAGGTCCAAGGCAGCTTCCTACGCAGGGTTCCGCCTCGACGACCCGATACTCCTTGCGACCTTCGACGTCGAGCTGCAGGTTCTGGAGGCACCTCAGAGGTTTGTGGCCGAGTTCGTCAACGACCTCTCGCTGATCACAAAGGATCCTGCGAGGCTTCCGCTGGAGCTGAAGCAGGCGAACCAGAACTACAGGGATTTCGTCAGGTCCTTCTACGGCGGAACCATCGCAGGAAGCCTGACCTACACTGTGACGGACATGGAGGCAGTGGTCCAGCTGATGGCCTATTACACGGAGAAATACGTACCCGCGATCTTGGAGGACTACAACGTTTACCTGCTCTGTGGGACCACGTTCTTCGGCGGAAAGATCCCCGTTTACTACACGCTCGGCTACACGCCTGAAAGGCAGGTCCCCAACGCGATAGTCGGGCTCAACATGTACGGCGGTATGTGGACCGGACGGCACGTGGTGATCGACCTCTGTGCTGTGCCTAACCCCTTCGGCAACTTCGCACCTAAAAGCGAGGAGGATATCCTCAACTACCTTCCGTTATGGGTCTCCAACGATCCCAATTTCAGGTTGGGGATGGTAGTGAAGTACGTTGACGAGGTAATCGACACGTTTTTCGTCAAGTCGCTGCTCTATCTTCCCCGCTACCAAGTGACCTACCTGTTCGACGTGGTGGTGATCGACCTCACCACATCTGGAGGCGGCGTCTCGTCCCTGATCAACCACTTCTCGCCGGAGCTCTTCGAGAGCGCGATGAAGCAGCTCGCCCCTTACAACTACTACACCAGCAGGTACAGCTACTACCACATCAGCGACGTTCCTCAGATGAGGCAGACCATCAGGACGGTAAGGGGATACCAGGTGATTGACGTGGAGGCCGCGCTGGACACGGCCCAGCGTCTGGGGATCATCAAGGAGACGGTTAAGGGCGTCGCCTACACGCCGATACTGGTCTTCGTCTCGGACTCCAACATATTCCCAGACTCACCGGGGACTTTGGGGATTGCTTGGCCGGATTCTCAGGATCCGAGGTATCCCAGGGGCGTGGTAGCGGGGGTGGTTTACCAGTCAGTACAGCGCGAGGGCCTCACGTTCACAATAATCCACGAGGCCGGGCACACATTAGGGCTTGCACATCCGTTTCAGGACCTTGACGAGTCACAGATGACGCCAGGGAAGTCGGGAAACCTGAGGCCGTCGTTCGCGAACAGGTGGATCTACGCGTATGTCGACTCCTCTATGACCTACGCCAGCGTCCTTCAGGTAACCGATTACAGGGAACTCTTCGTCTACAAGTATCCCATGAGAACGTTCTTCAGCATCTTCGACCTTGACGCCCTCGACAGGGCCACCATATCCATGCTCCTCTACTATTACCTCCTCTATCGTACAGAGGCGCTGAACGTGCTTGAGAAGCTCAACAGGCCGCTCGAGGCCTTCGAGAAGGGCAAGAAGCTGCTCGAGCTGGCCGACCAGTCGGCGGTCGAAGCGGTCAAGCTCTTCCAGCAGCACAAATACTTCGACAGGCTCGAGTTCGAGGGGCTCGGCTCACAGCTGGTGTCCTCGTTCGACTACGCATGGCTCGCCTACCTCTCCGCCTACACCATGTACAATCTGATAGTTGGGGTCCAAGACGCTGCGGCCTTCTTCGAGCCCCAGATCGAGGAGCTGCAGAAGAAGGTCAGCGACCTGAGCGGAAGACTTCAGTCGACCATGGCGCAGCTCGATGAGACGAAGAGGCAGCTGGACCAGGTGAGGAACTCGCTTGAGGAGGAACGCCGACAGAGGACTGCAATCCAGGCAGACCTCGACAAAACCCGTGCCGATCTGCAGCGAACGCAGGACGCTCTCACATCGAAGGAGAAGGAGCTCGCAGAGGCCAACGCGAGGGCCTCGACCTACATGTACGGAATAGTGGGGGTTGCGGCTGTAGCTGCTGTCCTCGTGGCCTCAACCCTACTGCTCGGCAGGAGGAGGTCTGCTGTCATTACAGTCCCTAAACCCTCTTGACCCTACAACCCGTCCGATAAAGCGCATTTTTCCGCGATGGAGTTTCCCTACACGCCTAACCAGTCTGAGAGGCCCATCTCGTGCTGAGGACGGGAAAGGCAGCCCATCGTTACCATGGCACATAAAATATTTAATAACAAGGAATAGGAACCTGCTTCATGCGGGGAAGAAGCAAAGAGGCATACGATAAACGGAGGCTCGGTCTCAGCGAGGCCGTGACGACCATCCTGCTGGTTGTGATCGGGATAGCGATGGCATTGATGATATGGCAGTTCTTCACCCCAAGACCCTCGGAGGAGCTGAGGATAGGGCCCATCGACGTCTCAGGTGGAACGGTAGTCTTCACGGCCCAGAACGTCGGCAGCGTTGATGCGGAGATAGTTGGCGTTGCGTGCTATCCGCCGGGGAGCCCACCGCCCTCAACCGGTGGCGGCATCACGCCGCTCGGGGGAGCTGACACGAAGCTTCAGCAGGGCGAGTCGAGCTCGTTCTCGGGGAGCTGCGCAGGCTCCGAGCCCGGCAAACCGATAAACGTGATGGTCTTCACAAAGAACAAGGCCTACGGCCCCTTCACGGTCATCGTCAGGTCCTGAGAACGGCGTTAGGCGCAACACAACATCCTTTTTCTGTTTGGAACTGTGCTGTGAACCGAAAAAGGAAAGCTGATGGAATGCTGTTCGGACCTCCAGTTTGTAACAGTACTTCCTCTACAAATGAGTTTACCGAAATTCTCTATGTTACGTTAAGTGCCCCGATCAAAAAATCCATCTCCACGCTAAGAAAGTGGTCCATGAAGCATGACGAGAAGCAGCTTAACGGATTCTGAGGGACGAGTTAATGGTCGATGAACCTGTAGAAGGTGCCACTGTAGATAGAGGCGATGTTGCTGGTGTTAGGTGAATCCAATGTGAACATACATGTGTATACATCTATACACACTTGTAGAAACAACCTTTTCTAACTAGCCCAACACCATATTAAGTGATGACGAAAATATCGCGGCGGGAATTTCTTGGCGCCGTTTCGGCGATGGTTATGCTCCCCGCCGTCTCAGCAGTCCCTAATGCGGAGACAGGTAAGCGGTATGCGATGCTGATCGATGTCAACAAATGTTATGGATGTATGGCGTGTGTCGTTGCCTGCGCTGCTGAGAACAACGTCCCACTCGGCAACTTCAGGACATGGATTGAGCAGCTGGTCAAACCGGATGGGAGCAGGATCTTCGTCCCGAAGCAGTGCAACCACTGCGACGACCCGCCCTGCGTCCCACCCTGTCCGACGGGCGCAACTTACAGAACGGCTGACGGCCTCGTCCTCG
>Ga0079997_119108_pt1 | contig 12090 bp, 16 predicted proteins | sample PerSpoCPS_CMetaG_FD_69200 | JGI IMG/M metagenome (GOLD analysis project Ga0079997, IMG submission 69200) | Archaeal communities from Yellowstone National Park, Wyoming, USA - Perpetual Spouter C (PS_C) MetaG (SPADES assembly) (version 2) | ecosystem: Environmental > Aquatic > Thermal springs >... | reverse complement strand
CACGAAGCGCTCTGTCCTGGAAGCGCATAGACGGGGGAGAGGGCCTCGAGGCCCAAAGGAGGGTAGGTGCCCTCGGCCTCCTTCCTTAGGCGGGCGAACCCTCGGGCCCGGGCCACGGGGTTGTCCACCAGGAGCCTTCCCTGGGGAAGGCCCAGGTAGCGGGGATAAGTGCCCATGCATTAAACTATCCACATGCCTGCCCCCCTTGGCATCCACCTGACCCCAGAGGAGGACGCCCGGCTCCGGGAGCTGGAGACCAACCCCGTGGTCCCCTTCAAGGTCCGGCGCCGGGCCCAGGCCGTCCGCCTGGCCGCCCAGGGCTGGACCGCCCCCCGCATCGCCCGCCACCTGGGCCTGGACCGCACCACCCTCCACCGCGACCTCAGGCGGTGGCTGGAAAGGGGAATAGAGGGGCTTGGTCAGCGAAGCTATCTTGTAGACGGCAAGCCCCCCGGGGCCAGGCCCCGCTGGACCCCGGCCATGAGCGCCTTCCTGGGGGAGCTCTTGGCGGGGGAGGAGGCCTGGACGGCCCCCCGGCTCCAGGAGGCTTTGGAGAGGCGCTTCTTCGCGACCTTCCACCCGGGCACGGTAAGGCGGAAGCTCCTGGAGATGGGGTACCGGTGGGTCACGCGAAAGCGTACGTTTTAACGGACGCGGTACGTGCCCACGGGGAAGCCCACGGCGGAGGAGAGGGAGAGGTTTGAGGCCGCCTTGGAGGAGGCGGAAAGGGGGGGCTGAGGGTGTTCTTTCTAGACGAGAGCGGGTTTGGGCTTTCCCTGCCTCCCACCTACGCCTGGGCGAGGAAGGGGGAAGCGGTGCGGGTGCCCCGGGCCTGGGGGAAGTCGGGGCGGGTGAACGCGGTGGCGCACCTGGAGCGGCGTTCCTGTGGGGGCTGGGGGTTGGGGTACGCCCTGCTGGAGGGGCGGTGCGGGACGGGAGAGGTGGTGGCCTACCTGGAGGGGCTGACCCGGGAGGTGGCGCGGGAGGGGGTGCGGGGGGTGGTGTTCCTGGACAACGCACCTTTTCACCGGTCCCGGGGGTTTCGGGAGGCGGTGGAGAGGTGGCGGGGGCGGGGGCTGGAGGTGGCCTACCTGCCGCGGTACAGTCCCCATTTGAACCCGGTGGAAAGCGTCTGGCGGCGGGTGAAGGGGTTTTTGATGCCCCGGCGGCACTACAGGAGCGTGGAGGAGCTGAGGGGGGCGGTGGCCGTGGCTATGGAGAGGCTCAGGGAACAGCTGGGGCAAGGGGTGTTGCAAAGTCTATGCATTGGCACTTAAGTGGAGACCGATAGATCAGGGCTCCACTTCTGTTCCCCGTACCCAACCAGGCTGAAACCCCCCGCCGGTGGGCGGGGGGGATAAGGGTGGGCCCTTCGGGATAAGGGCATCCCTGAGGCCCGGAGATTCCACGGCCTGAAGGCCCTCAGGCCCTTTGGCCGCCGCCCGCGTCCAGTCCCCGCAGGGACCTTGGCGGACTTCCCCGTCTTCCACCCTCCGAGGGTGGGGCAGTCCCCCGGGGGTTCCCTGGTGCGACCCTCCCGGCCGCACCTACGCCCGGGACTGGGCGAGCCCGTGAGGTGGGCCAGACCTCCCTGTGGCGGCGCACCGCCCTTGGGCCCCTTTCGGCACCGGCTCCACCGCCCGAGGTGGGGGGTGAGCCTTCGCTTCACCCGCCAAGCGTGGCCCCAGCTTCTTGGCTGGCCCAAGAGCCGCCCGGCTGGAACCACCACCCCAAGCCACCGGCACCTACTGGCCAGGCCTACTGGGACGGCGAGCCCACCTGGCCCGGGACGGCCGTGGCTGTGGCGCTTTGGTGGCCACCTACCCTCCCTTGAGGCCGGGAGCGGCCGGCTGGGCCTCCGGGATCCCGGCGGGGAGTCCCCTCCCCCGTGGACCCTTTTGGCCCTCGCCCTTCCTTCGGGGCTCCACGCCCCGCAGATTCCGATACTCCCCTTCCGGGGAGGCCTCCTTCCCGTGGGGGAGAGCCCGAGGCCCAGGCCCTCCCCCTAGGTGGCACTGAGGCCGGCCCTGGGGGTGGAAGCCCCCAGGGTGCCGGTCCAGGCTTTCGGCCCTGGTTGCTGGGATGACGTCCCTCCACGACACCACCGGGCATCCATCAGGTACCCCGTGTGGGAGCCGCTTCGGTTTAGCCTATTCGCCTGGTCTCCCCCTCTGGTGCGAGCGACTTATCCCCGGGCCCTCGGGGTTTCCCCCTAGAGCCTGCGCGACGACATCACGACGCGGTTTCGCCGCTCTACGCTACGGCCATCGTCCGGGTCCCCCAACCCGTCCGGCCTTCACGCCCAGAGGTTCCCCCGTTAGCCGGCTCCTACCACGCCAGTACGCCCTTATGACCCGCCAACCCTGTTGCGGTGACCGCACCCCCCACCCTACGAGGTTCCAAGCTCGGATAGGGGGGCCAGGGGCAGACGGGATTACCCGTGGGCACTTGGCTTCCCATAGGGACCACGTGGGCCCCATGTACAGACCCGAGCTATGCGCGCGGCCAGGGGTTTCAGCCCGAAGGCCTCCTCCCCTGTGCCCCTCCCTCCAGTCGCCCTCGGGAGGCTGGGAGCTCACACTCCAGCCGGGTTTCCCCGACTCCCCACGTGCACTCGTGGGCCTCAGCGCTGGGCCTGTGGGCACCGGCCTAGGGTTTCCCCCAGACCGGAGGCGGGATAGGGACATCCCCCCCGCTTTCGGAGCCGGCAGCCTAACGGCCAGCATGCGCGACGGCTAGAGATGCGCTGACGGCCAGACCTGTCCGGGTCGCCCAACGTCTAGCCCCGAGTCCCCTCGGGTTGGAGTGCGGTCGAAGGGGGTTTACCCCAGCGCCGCGTTGAGTGCGGGGCGAGCCCCCATTTCCTGAGGCACCCCGCTTCCCCGGCAACGCAACGTGTGTGGGGGAACACGCCGTTGCGCCTTCCGGCCCCAGTGCCACCTGGGAAGAGGTTCGCCTCCACCTTACTGCGCCGGCCCGACCGGGTCAAGGCCTGTCGCCCAAGGGGGCCTCGCGCCCAAGGGAACCTCAATAAGGACAGCCCTATCGCTACCCAACGCTTGCAACCATAGGCCTTCTCACTACCCGGAGCCGGCCCAGACAATAGGGGACCAGACCCCTCTCCCTCCAGGCCACCCCCCCAGGCCACCTCCCCCCGGAGCACCCCCTTGAGCGATGAGCGCTCACCGCTTGCCAGGCCCCTGGCGGAGGGATCCAGGCCCCTGGCGGGGGTGAACCGGATTAGGCGGCCATCAACCCTTCGGGGGGAGGGGCGTTGGCCAGGGGAATGGTCCAGGGGGTTTGAGGCCCAGGGCGGCGGTGCCCGGGTCCTGAGGGGGCGGTTGAGCCGTCAGGTGGCGTGCTCCCCCACCACCGCCTCCCACACGTGCTGACGGCTATCTCGGTCGTACCGGCGGCGCACAAGGACGATAATCCCCCCACCCCCGTACACCGCCAGGGGCCACTCAGGGGGGTGGCCCGACACGCGGGCCGCATCCAGGGCCAGGCCAAAACGCAACTCCACGCCCCCCTCTACCGGCACGAGGGATAACCGAATGTCCCCCTCCGGGTGTGTCCAGAGTGAACGTGGCCACCACATCAGGCACCCCTTTGGGGGTTGAGTTTACCGCCCCTCGCGATGCCCAGGGCGCAGAGTGGAGGTTGCGGTAAAATCCCTCCCATGAAAATGGCACGCCCCCCGGGTAGGACCCGGAGGACCTCAGCTTGGCCGACTGAGGCCTCCACCCTACCCCAAGGGGGCGGGAGGAGGCAAGTGTGGAGCGCACAGAAGGCCAGAACACCCTTCCCCATCGGGAGGACCTGAGCAGGCAGGAACTAGCCCAGACTCTCTCCCAACAAGGCCTGAGCAGGCGTGAACTAGCCCGGATTCTTTTCCAGGGGCCCTACCTGGCGGCCTTCCGGGAGCGCCTTCCCCGCTACCCCTACGCCACGGACGACCCCCGGCAGGGGATGCGGCCCCGGAGGAAGGAGAAGGCCCTGGAGCACCTCTACATCCAGGTTGGCCGCTACCCCCACGCCATTTTCCGCATCGTCCTGGACCTGGACGAGCCCACCTGGTGGGACGCGATGGACCGCATCCCGCCCACCCTCACCATCCCCAACCCCCAGGCCCCCTGGAAGGCCCACATCGTCTACGAGCTGGAGCCCCCTATCTGGCTTTCCTCCCCCAAGGCCCACGAGGGCCAGGGCAACCCCTCCCGCTTGAGCTCTTTCCGATCCCGCCCTTCCAGGAGGCGGTTGTAGGCGAAGCGTGTAGCGCTGGAGAAGCGGCGCATCAGGTCCAGGACGGCCTGTTCGTCTTCCTTCTTGGGAAAGACCAGGCGGGCGTGGACGCCGAGGAAGAGCTTCGGGGCTGCGCCCTTGGGCATCCTTGGGTTCATTTTACCCCCTTTCGCCTCTTTCGCCGCCCTCCGCGAAGTCTTGCGCTTTTGGATGAACCGGGAACGAAAGGGAAAAAGTGTGCGGATTTGTGGGCTGTTTTTCAGCTGTTTGCACCTCCCTCCCAAAGCCAAAGCCTCTAGCGGTCCCCGGGTGTCTAGCCTACGGCCCTGTGCAGGCCTGCCCCAACCTGTCTTACCCCTGTCTTCCTTCCTCTCTTCCGCAAACGGGGGTAAGAGGCCCGGCCGCCAAACCAACCCACCGCCCAAGCCACCCCCTCGAGGCCCGCTAAGACGAACCCCCTTGGCCATCCTCTCCAGAACCTCCCTACAGCCGCCATCTGAACCCGGTGGGTCAGCTGTGAGGCTATGTTCTGGCCATCCATCTGGTGATAATAGGTGAAGGGATTTTTAACATCCGGAGGAACCGTAGTAAGAAGAGCTGAGGAAGGCGGTGGCGTCTGCCATGGAGAGGCTCAGGGAAGGGATAGGGCAGGAGTTGTTCCAAGCGGGTACAGCGAGGGGAAGGCTCGAGGGGCCGACACCCTAAGGAGCCAGCCATGAGCGTCTTTGACCTCCACAAAAGGGTCTTCTCCGAGTACCGGGAGTTCGTCCGCTCCTTCGTCCGCGTGGCCGATGAGCGCCTCAGGGCCTACGTAGAGGAGCGGATCCTGGGGGAAGCGGGAGAGCTTTGGCCCGAGCCCCTGGTGCAACTCTCCCCCGCCTATGAGCCCGGGGAGACCGTGGACGAGCTAGTCAAGATGGGCGTGCTCCACGAGGTCACGGCCCGGATCTTCCGCAAGGCGGACGGCACCCCCTTCCGCCTCTACCGCCACCAGGTGGAGGCCATCCGGAGGGCCCGGGAGGGGAGGAGCTATGTCCTCACCTCGGGAACGGGCTCGGGAAAGAGCTTCGCCTACTTCATCCCCATCGTGGACCTGGTGGTGCGGAACCCCGGGATTCGCGGGCCTGTGGCCATCGTGGTCTACCCCATGAACGCTTTGGTCAACTCCCAGCTCCACGCCCTGGAGGAGCTGCGGAAGCGCTACGAGGACCGGTACGGGGAGGGGAGCTTCCCCGTGCGCTTCGCCCGCTACACGGGCCAGACGGGCGAGGACGAGAGGCGGCGCCTACGGGAGGACCCACCCCACCTCCTCCTCACCAACTACGTCATGGGGGAGTACCTCCTCACCCGCCCCGAGGACCATGGCCTGGTGTCCCCCCCTCCCTCGGAGGTCCCCTTCTTCCTGGTCTTTGACGAGCTCCACACCTACCGGGGCCGGCAGGGGGCGGACGTCGCCCTCCTGGCTCGGCGCCTCAGGGCCCGGCTGGGGGAGAGGCCTGTGGTCTACGTGGGCACCAGCGCCACCCTGATGGCCCGGGAGGGGGCCACCCCCCGGGAGAAGCGGGAGGCCGTGGCCCGGTTCGCCTCCACCTTCTTCGGGGCCGACATCGCCCCGGAGGACGTGGTGGAGGAGAGCCTGGTGCCCGCCACCAGAGGAGGGCCGCCCACCCCCGAGGAGCTCCGGGCCGCCCTCCAAGCCCCCATCCCCGAGGACCTCGAGGGGTTTCGCTCCCATCCCCTGGCCCGGTTCGTGGAGAGCGAGATGGGCCTCAAGGAGGAGGAGGGAGGCTACGCCCGCGCCCGGCCCACGCCCCTCTCGGAGGCGGCGGCGAGGCTGGCCGAGAAGGTGGACCTCCCGCCCTTCGGCCCGGAGGAGGCCCGGGGGCTTCTGGAGAGGGTCCTCCAGGCGGGGGCCAGCCTGAGGGATGGGGGGCGGCCCCTCTTCGCCTTCAAGCTCCACCAGTTCGTCTCCCAGACCACCCCCGTTCGGGCCAGCCTGGAGGGGCCGGAGGTCCGGGAGTTCGGCCAGGAGCCTTTCAGCAAGAGCGGCAAGCTCCTTTTCCCCCTCTACTTCTGCCGCACCTGCGGCCAGGACTACTACGCCGTGGTCAAAGCGGAGGGGCGCTTCCTCCCCAACGAGGGGCTGGTGGGGGAGGAAGGGCCCGAAGGGGAACCGGGTTACCTGGCCTTCGTGGAGGACTTCAACCCCGACACCGACCTCCCCGAGGCCTGGTTTGACGAGAGGGGGAGGCTTCGGTCCACCTGGAAGGACCGGGCCCCCAGGCCCGTCTGGGTGAACCCCGAAGGGGAGGTCCAGGAGGAGGGGGCACCCGGGGCCACGCGCTTCTACTACCAGAAGGAGCCCTTCAGCCTCTGCCTAAGGTGCGGGGCAAGCTGGAGCGCCCAGGAGCGGGAGTTCACCAAGCTCACCTATCTGGGGAGCGAGGGACGCACCTCGGCCACCACCGTCCTCGCCCTGGCCCTTCTGCGGAGGGCCAGAGAGGTCCTGGGGGAGGGGAGGGACAAGCTCCTCTCCTTCACCGACAACCGCCAGGATGCCTCCTTGCAGGCGGGCCACTTCAACGACTTCGTGCGCACCACCCTGGTGCGGGCCGCCCTGGTGCGGGCCCTGGAGACCAATAGGGACAGGGGCCTGGACTACCTCTCCCTGGCCCGGGAGGTCATGGCGGCGCTCCCCTTCTCCGTGGGGTACTTTGCCCGCAACAAGAGCGTGGGGGAGGGCACGCCCGCCAGCCGAAAGGTTAGGGAGGCCATGGAGGAGCTCCTCCGCTACCGCCTCTACGCCGACCTAAAGCGGGGGTGGCGCTTCGCCCAGCCCAACCTGGAGGAGGTGGGGCTCCTGGAGATCGCCTACCCCTACGCCGAGGATCCGGGTTTCCTGGCGGAGGCGAGAGGGACCCTCTTCCCCCACCTCTCCCCCGAGGAGACCCTGGAGGCGGTGCGCTTCTTCCTGGACTACCTGAGGCGGAACCTGGCCCTAGAGTCCTCCCTTCTCAGCCTAGAGTCCTCCCTTCTCAGCAAGGATGGCTTTAGGTATTCCTTCGTGTGCTACTTGATCTGGACCCTCGGGATGTGAAAAAAGAGGGGGTGCCATGCGGCAAGATCGTGAGCACCCCCTCTACTATCTTGACGCAGAAACCCTCCTCGTGGCCATCTACGTCTGGGTGGATGACGAGCTCAAGGCCCTTCAGGCTCAAGGCTTCAAGCTTCCCCCAAAGCAAAGGCACCAGAAAGCCACCCTGGCCGAGCTCCTGACCCTGGCCATTTTTCTCTTGTTGCAGGGCCAGGACCTGGCCAAAGGCTACCTGGCCGCCAAGACCACCCTGAAGGCCTACTTCCCCTCACTCCCTCATCTCACCCGCTTTTATCGGGTCCTGCAAAAGGCCCAGGGGTTGTTGGCTCACCTGGCCATAAGGCTTTCCGGGGGACAAGGCCTTCTGCAGGTGGTGGACCTCAAGCCCATTCCCCTGGCCCACGGCCACAGGGTCCACGGTCTCTCCCTTCCTGAAGCCGCTGTGGGCGTGGGGCCCCTGGGCGCGTTCGGCGGTTACGTGCTGATGCCGGTAATGAACGAGCGGGGCCTATTTTTTCGCTGGGCCCTCCTCCCTGGGAACGCCCGGGAGACTTGGGGAAGGGACTTGGTGGCGGACCTCCCCGCGGTCTTGGGGGACCGGGGATTCCGTTGGGTTCAGGGGGTCAAGACGCCGCCCTACCGGGTTCGTGGGGGGAAGGTGGTGGAGACGGGGTGGAGAGGGTGGATGGGGAGGGTCAGGAACTGGATTGAGGTCCGGTTCAGCGTGATGGTGCGGTCTTTGGGCCTTCATCGGATAGAGGCGCGGTCCTACTTGGGCTTGCTCGCCCGGGTCAACCTCATCCTGCTCGTTCACAACCTCATTCGGAGCCGGGTCTTGCTCAGGATGGCCGGAGTGGAGCTATGAGGTAGCACACGAAGGGATGAAAACTGGGACCCATGCGATCGCATGGGTCCCAAAGCAGTGCTCAAGCCTGCGGTTCCTCAGCCTTGGGACAGGCCAGCAAGGTGATGACGATCACACAACACAGGAAGCTGCGCAGGCTTATGGTTACGCAGGGCCCGGTGGTTTGCGGACTGATCGCGCCTGTGCTCATTGAGGCGCTGGTCCTGATGTCGAGACTAGCCGGGTCGAAAGGGTTAAGGGCTGCACTTGCCATACACACCTCCAGTCAGCGGGTTGGTCTTTGGAATTGGGGTATCCCGCAAGATCAAGCCAAGCTTAGCCACTAAAGTCGAGGCATTTCAACAAAGAAACTCATCCGGCTACGGGTGAGTTTTTACCCTGGCTCAGCTCGGGGCGGTCCCACTTTTGGCAGTAAGGGAGTAAGCCGAAATAGTATAAAGCGAGCTGAGCCCGATTCTCCAGGCCGAGTTTGTCCTTCAACCTGTGCACCCAGTTATAGATCGTCCGGTGAGAGACCTGCAGGGCCCGGGCGATCCGATCGTTCGACCAGCCCAAGGCCACAAAGCGAAGCACCTGACGCTCGCGGGGCGTAAGGGCTTCGCCGTCAAGCGATGGCCCTTGGTAGAGGCGTTCCCCTGTTGCTATTCGGCGGAGGGCCACATCCAATAGCACTGGCGCATTGGGCTCGGCGATTAGGCCCTCGGGCTTCCGATCCACCAGATCTCGCAGGTAATGGAGGGCAGTACAGCCAGTCACGATCAGAACCGGGCGGGGTAATTCGAGGAACGCCCAGTAGGCAAAACCCCATGGGGCATCTATGACCAAGTGCACATCATCGGCTAAGCCGAGCTCCTCGAGAAGCTCCTGGCCATAGCGTTGGAACAAGGGAAGGCCGCTGTGGCATGGCATTAGCTAGTAGCATACAGGAGACTGCCTTTGCCTGTAAGTACCCCGACTACATCCCCCCAGGGGTGGTGCGCTCGGGGGAGGCTAGCGGTACTGGGCGCTGAGTCTGCGCACCCAGGCCCGCACCGCGGGATGGCGGGGGTCTTGCGGGGACAGGCGCTCTAACAGGGCCTCCCAGAGGGTTAGGTCGTCCGGGATCTGCTGGGCCAGGCGGTAGAGCAGCTCGAGGTCGGGCTGTTGCAGCACGGCTTCCTTGAGCTGCTCTTCGATGTGGTGGCGCAAAAGCTCGATGCCGGGGGCCTGGCTTCTGGGCAGGAGAGGGCCCTGGTAGAGGGTGAGGGCTTGGTAAAGCTGGTTTCGTTCCAGGGCTTCCTGCAGTTGTAGGAAGTCCGCCTCGATGGGGCTGAGGAGCCGGTAGGGGCGGTTCTGGACTTCCAGGCCCTGCTGGCGCAGGCGGCAGAGCTTGGTCTTGAGGGCCTAGGGGTTGGGTGTGGGGTAGAGCTGCTGGGCCAGCTTCTCCCCTTCGATCCCCTCAGGATGGGCCAGCAGCAGGGTGAGGAGTTCCAGGCTACGGGGCCGGAGGGCGGGGTAGCCCTGGAGTTGGGCTTTGCCCAGGGTTTGCAGGTAGGGGGTGGCTGGGCTAAGCGGGGGGAGTTCCGCCGGCAGGAAGACGGCGCGGGCCTCGGGGACGAGCAACGACCTCAACGGCGTGACCTACGGGAACGGCACCTTCGTGGCGGTGGGGTACTGGGGCACCATCCTCACCTCCCCCTGAACCGGAGATCCCCACGCTCCTACCCCGCCCCATGGGCGATGGGGCGGGGCACCCTTACCCGGGGCCCAGCGGGAGTGGGCGCGCCGGCGGACTTGGCCGGTACGCGGCCTTTGGTCATAGGAGCGCCACGCGTGCCCAAAAGCGCACCTTCGCAAAGGAGGGACCTCCAAAGCGAAACCCCCCGCCGGTGGGCGGGGGGGAGTAAGGGTGGGCCCTTCGGGATAAGGGCATCCCTGAGGCCCGGAGATTCCACGGCCTGAAGGCCCTCAGGCCCTTTGGCCGCCGCCCGCCCTCCTCCCCTCGAGGAGGGAGCGGACTTCCCCGTCCTTCACCCGCCGAGGGTGGGGCAGTCCCCCGGGGGTTCCCTGACAGACTACGTGAGTCCGGAAGTTACAGAGTCTGGAAGTCTGTAAGTTACAGAGTCTGTAACTCTGTAACTCTGGAAGTCCGGAAGTCTGTAACTCTGGAAGTTCCGAAGTTACAGACTCTGTAAGTCTGTTAGTCTGGAAGTATGTTCGTGGGCCGGAAGGAGGAGGGGAGGGCGGTCCTGCTTTCGGTGCGGGCGGGGCGGGGGGTGGTCCTCGCCGCCCCGCCGGGCTACGGGAAGACGGCCCTCCTTAGGGAGCTTCTGCCCGCCCTCGAGGCCTGGGCCCCGGTGGTGTGGGCGGACCGGGTGGCCCCCTTCGGGACCTTCCTCAAGGACCTCTACCGGGCCCTGAGGATCCTGGAGGAGGCCCTTGGCGCTAGAGGATCCCCTCCCGCTTCTCCTCTTCGTAGAGCCTCTCCAGCACGAACTCCTTGAGGAGGGTCTGGTAGCCCTTGCCCTTCCTCCTCGCCATGGCCTTGAGCCGCCCGAGGAGGTCCTCGTCCAGGCGCAGGGAGATGACCCGGCTCCTGGGGCGGGGCGGGGGCAGGAGGCCCTCCGGGGGTGGGGTCATCTCCTCAAGAAGCGCCTCTCCCAGGCCGTGTTCCGCCCAGAAGCGGGCCTACGCCTCCTCGCCGGCGAACTCGGGTATGGCCTCCAAGCTGTGGACCTTCTTCAGCTTCATGGCCTACTTACCCCTCTTTCGGTACCGCCGCTTCTCCTCGGGGGTGGCGTCCCGGGCGGTGATCACCCGCACCCTGCCCCGCCGCCGGGTGAAGACCACGAAGAGGATCCCGTCCCAAGCATATACCGGAGCATATACAGGAGGGGGCCATGACCGCCGGGACCCACGAGGGCCTGGCCTTGGCGCCGGGGATAGGGCCCGCCTCGAGGCCAGCCTGCGGGAGGCCCGCCTGGCCGAGGAGCGCCTGCGGAGGCGGCTCGCCCGGGCCGAGGAGGCCCAGCTCGTCCGCTCCCCCGTGGCGGGTCGGGTGGCCGAGGTGAAGGTGCGGGACCTGAGGTCGGGGGAGGTGGTGGTGGAGGTGGTGGTGGCAGCGGGAGAGCGGGGACCTCAGGAAAGGTAGCTCTCTCTTTTCAGTAAGGTTGTGCTGAGCGAGCCCTTCCGGTCAAACTACACCTTGAAGAAAAGTCTTTCTAGTCCCCATGGATTTCCTACGTGGAGAAACTCCACCATGATAAAGGGATTTTTGGAAAGCTCGCTTTCCAAGGAGGCGTGTGGAAAGTCCCACGAGCGCCTTTCTCCAGGGGCTAGAGCCGCTTCTTTAAGGAGCAGGACCGCGACTGGATAATCCCCTTTCTCATCAGGTTCCTCTGAGGAAAGAATCGCGGTTCTGTAAATGAGGCAACCGTACTTTCCAAGGTTTGTGAGCGAGAGGCTGAGCTTTTCATAGAACCGCCCGAGCGATGGCTCCACAACCTCAACCCCTTTTTGGGCCTCGAGGTGAATCAGGCCCATGCGTTCAGCCTCGGCTAGCTGCTCTTGGAGTTTGGCTAGAGCTTTTGAAACCTCCGTTTGTTCCTGCGCGATTTTGGCCTGTTCTTGCGCTATTCTGGCCTGCCGCATGGAAACCCAAACAAGTCTCTTAGTAAAGATTGCCGTCGCCAGCGCCGCTATTGAGCTCGCCAGCGCCGCTATTGTGCTCCAGTCCATTTGATAAGAACTCCCCCTAGATCTCTCTGCTAGGATGGGGCATGGACCTGGCCAAACACCAACGCCGCCCCCGGCTGGAACTCAAGCTGCGGCATCACCCGGACAACCTGCACGCCTTGTACCGGGAAAGCGAAGACCCCGTGGAACGCTCCCGCTGGCACGCCATCTGGCT
>Ga0079997_119090_pt1 | contig 12106 bp, 7 predicted proteins | sample PerSpoCPS_CMetaG_FD_69200 | JGI IMG/M metagenome (GOLD analysis project Ga0079997, IMG submission 69200) | Archaeal communities from Yellowstone National Park, Wyoming, USA - Perpetual Spouter C (PS_C) MetaG (SPADES assembly) (version 2) | ecosystem: Environmental > Aquatic > Thermal springs >... | reverse complement strand
TTTTCCTCGTAGAAGGGAGCAGGCAAATTCTCGTTGACGGTGAATTGGTTGCCGAAGGCAACGGGCACTTTGCTGCTTTCGCCGACAGTGATTTGAGGGAAGCGAAGCAAATTTGGCTGCTCCCGACCGAAGCAACACACATGATTTTGCGGCGAGCGAAAAGAGCACCAAAATTGAAAGTTGCAGAAGTTGGCGAGTGGCGTTGTGGTGAATGGTCTGTCCTGACACGAGCATCCTTGTCCCATCACGCCGCCACAATCGCCGCTAAGATCGCCGACGACCTGAAGGGCGAGGTTGTGCAAGTAAAGTGAACTGGAGGGCGCATCTCCTGATGCGCCGAAAATTTCGGGCGGAAGCCCGTCCTTCTTAGAAAATTCGCCGACTAAAGTCGGCGCTCAGTTTCTTCGTCACCGACTACGGGCTGAAGTCCGTAGCATGGATTGTTTTTTGTTGCGCCATAAACAACCATTCATGCCACTGGCTTTAGCCAGTGGTTGATGACGGATTTTTCTGAGCGCCGAATTTATTCGGCGTCTGGGAGGGCTCGTGTGGAAAGAGCGGGAGCGATTGAAAGAAGCCAAAATTGTTAAGGCGCGAAAGCATTAGGGAGTTTGTAAGGGCAAGTTGATTTTGCCCTGATGCCTTCATGCACGGGTTGACTCGCTGGTTGCGTGAAGCCGAAATTGTCCAAAACCTGCAGCGTTCCGTTAAGGGACGGATGAAACTGCAGGTTCAGGGGGGATTTTTGTCTTCGTGGGCGGCAATTCTGGCAGCAACTCTTTACGATTGGCAGCACCCAAGTTTGATTCTCGTCCCAGGTCCGGAACGACTGGCATCTTTTGCTGCAGATTTGGAAACTTTGCTTGGGCAACCGAACCGAATTTTCTCTTTCCCGCTCCACCCGATCCTGCTTTCAGGCGATACCGATATCGCAATTACCCGTGACCGCATTGCAGCTATTGACGCTTTGCATCGCCACCGAAATCCCATCATCGTGACGACGCCTTTCGCCATCTGCCAACCGACCGTTCCCGTCACCGTTTACGAGCAAAGTGCATTCACAGTCCGTATAGGTGAAATCCACGAGCGTGACAAACTCGTGGAGCATCTGATTGCCGGTGGTTACGAGCGAGTCACTCAAGTGGAAGCACCGGGACAATTTGCCGTTCGTGGCGACATCGTTGACTTCTTCTCACCTGCCCACGACCAACCTATCCGCATTGAGTTGTTTGGCGACGAGGTTGAAAGCATCCGACCCTTTGATGTTGAAACCCAACGCTCAACGGAGAAATGGAACGAGTGCGTGATTTTGCCCGCACGAGAATTCATCATTCGGGACGAGGGGCGGGGGACGAGGGACGAGGGATGGGCGGAGAAAATTCGGGAAATGTTGGAGCGTGAGGTTGAGCGACTGCAGAAAATCGGGAAGCCAGAGCAAGCACGACTTTTGAGGCAGCAGGTTGAGCACGACTTGGAGCGGCTTTTGGACGGGCGTTACTTTGACGGTTGCGACTGGTATTACCCGTTCGTTTACGACCCGCTCCCTACCATCGTTGACCACTTGCCGCCCGATGCCATCGTTGTTTGGCTTGAACCGCATGACCTTGACGCCGATGCGGCAACCCTTGAGGAGCGGTGGCAGAAAATTCTCGCCGAGTTGGTTGAGACAGGCGATTTGCTCCGCCCACCAAAACCGCCGTTTGTTGGATGGGACGAGGGACGGGGGACGAGGGAAGAAACGGAAGGGGACGAGGGGCGGGGGACGAGGGACGGGGAAGGGTTAAAGGCACGGTTGCAAAAGTTTTTGTCGCTCGTTTTTACTGCCGAAATTCACGAATCCGCCTTCACCAGCCAGTCACTGCTCACAAGTCACAAATCCCAAACCTTAACTTGCCATCGCGTTGAAGCCTTTTTGAGCGATGTTCGCAGGTTTCTCGCCCGCGTTGATGAATGGCGGCAGCGAGACTACGCTATCGCCATTGCGACCCGCTATCCTGAGCGGGTAAGTGACTGGCTTCGTGACATCCCACTCGCCGATATGCCACCAATTGTGCGACTGAGCGCTGACGATTTACCCATTGCCGACCGCATCAACATTTTCCCGACTCCACTATCGGCGGGCTTTGTGCTTCCAAACGAACGGCTCGTTGTTGTGACTGACAGCGAACTTTTCAACGCACCTTATAAGCCTCGCAAAAAGCGTTGGAAAGGGACTGCCGCGGTCAAATCTCCTTCCGATTTGCGCGAGGGCGATTATGTCGTCCACATCCATCACGGCATCGGAATTTACCGTGGGATCGTTCGGCAGAAAGTTTTGGGCAAGGAAAGCGACTACCTCGTCATTGAGTATGCTGAAGGCGAACGGCTTTATGTCCCAGTGCATCAAATTGACCGAGTTCGCAAGTATGTCGCTGTTGACGGCGGTGAGCCGCCTCTCTCTTCGCTGTCAAACAACAAGCGTTGGCTTCGGCTGCGCCAAAAGGCGAAAGAGAACGCCGAACAAGTCGCCAAAGAACTGCTGGAACTTTATGCTCGCCGTCAAATCGCTGAAGGTTTTGCCTTCTCACCTGATACGCCTTGGCAACTGGAGATGGAAGACGCTTTCCCGTTCGTTGAAACTGAAGACCAATTGAGAGCCATTGAGGAAGTCAAAGCCGATATGGAATCGCCCCGACCGATGAACCGTTTGGTTTGCGGCGATGTCGGCTTTGGCAAAACGGAAATCGCCATCCGCGCCGCTTTCAAAGCCGTCATGGACGGCAAGCAGGTGGCGATGTTGGTTCCGACAACTGTGCTGGCGCTCCAACACTACCAAACCTTCACCCAACGCCTTGCACCTTATCCCGTCAAAATCGCCATGCTCAGCAGGTTGCAATCGCCGAAGGAGCAAAAGGAAGTGATTAACGGGCTGCGGACAGGCGCCATTGACATCGTGATCGGAACCCATCGGTTGCTTTCCGACGATGTGAAATTCAAAGACTTGGGCTTGCTCATCATTGACGAAGAGCAGCGTTTCGGCGTCAGACAAAAGGAACGGCTCAAGCGGTTGCAAGTGGGCGTGGATGTGTTAATCCTGACGGCGACACCCATCCCCCGAACCCTCCACATGGCTTTAGGTGGTTTGCTGGACATGGGTTTGGTCAACACGCCCCCTGAAGGGCGAAGACCCGTCAGGACTTACCTCAGCGTTTACGACCACGAGTTGGTTAGGTTCGCCATTCGGCGCGAGTTGGAGCGGGGCGGACAGGTATTTTATGTCTACAACCGAGTTCAAGGCATTGAGCATGTCGCTGAACGGGTGAAGCAACTCGTGCCTGAAGCAAGAGTAGCCATCGCACACGGTCAAATGCCCGAAGACGAACTTGAGCGGGTGATGTTAGAGTTTGCGGAAGGCAAGTGGGATGTCCTCGTTTGCACGACCATCATTGAGAACGGGTTGGATGTGCCCAACGCCAACACCCTCATCGTTGAACATTGCGAGCGGTTCGGTTTGGCTCAGTTGTATCAACTGCGAGGCAGAGTGGGGCGAAGTGACCGACAGGCTTATGCCTACTTTTTCCACGACCATCCAAAGCGATTGAGCGAAACTGCCCGAAAGCGGTTGGAAGCGTTGCGGGAGTTCACTGACTTGGGAAGTGGCTTCAGATTGGCTCTGCGGGATTTGGAAATTCGCGGCGCGGGCAACTTGCTCGGCGTTGAACAGCATGGTTTCATCAACGAAGTAGGCTTTGACCTTTACATGGATATGCTTGCCGAAGCCGTTAGGAAGTTGCAAGGCGAACCGCTCCCGCAAAAAGTTGAGTTGCCTGAAGCCGATTTGCCCGTTAAAGCCTTCATCCCCGAAACTTATGTTGAAGATTTGGAGCAGCGGCTTTACCTGTATCGCAAAATGGCGGGTGTCCAAACCGAAGAAGACATCGCACAAATTGAGGCAGAGTTGCGAGACCGATACGGTGAACCGCCCCAACCCGTCCGCAACATCCTGAGCGTTTTGCGCATTCGTGTTCGTGCCCACAAAGCCAAAGTCATCGCCATTACTCACGACCGCAGAACCGTGACGGTTCGGTGCGCAATGAATTTGAACTTGAGCAATGCAGCACTTATTCGGCTTTACCATCGCCTGCGTGAAACTCAACCGACAGAAGTTCTCCATTGCGTCCGATATGAGCGCGACCGCTTCTTGATTGACTGGACTGATTTGACTTCAGCGCAACTTCTGCGGCTTCTGGAAGACCTGTTAGCAGCATTGCCCGATTTCTTGCCTAAGGAATTGACGGTTGAAGCAGGTTAATGCACTCAAAAAGTGGCATCATTTTCAATAGCGTCGTCAAGGAAGTGTTTTCAGTCTGGCTTCAAGAGAGGTGAGTGATGGTATGCGATGGAGTGGGTGGTTGATGGTGCCGGCTTTGGCGGCTTTGGTCGCACCGGCAGTCTCTCAACAAACTCCAAGCGATGTAGCCTTCGGCGGCGAGTATTTCTTCCGCTTCAGGGCATCGGCAGGAGGGCTTTCTCCCAAAGAAAGGGCAATCGCTTTGCAAGCACGGTTCACTTTGATTTTCACAAGGTTACTCGCTCAAGGCAAACTGTTGACAGTCCAAGTCCACTCCCTCGGAGCAGTCAAGTCAATTTCGGTGGCAGGCATTCCTTTTGTGACGGTCACCGTTACTGATGCCGAAGCCAATCAAATGACCGTTGAGCAGTTAGCGAATGTGTGGGCAAACAATTTGGCTCAAGGGTTGCGGAGAATACTGGGCGAGAGCGCTCGGTAAGTGGTCTCGTTAAACTGTCAACTTTTGAGCAAAGCGACGGCTTCTTTGATCCAGTCCCAATTTTGCCGCCTTAGGCTGCCATAGCCAACGATGACCACGCCGTCAACCTTTTGCTCCTTGCAGGCTCGAACTTGCGAAAGAAAGGCTTGTCGGTTGGGGACGAACCTTTCGGAAGGGTGAAGGCGAACCCAGAGTTCCGTTTGGTCGCCCAAAACTTGCCGGTTCAAAAGCAAGTATGGCGGCAACCGGTCTGGAGCGACCTCTTTCGCATCAACCTCAACAGCATGTGCCAACTCTCGTAACTTGTGCCTGTCAATGCCGTATTGCCAAAGGGATGCGGGCAGCAAGTGACCTTCAACATGGACACGCTTGTCGTGCTTGTGAGCGATTTGCTCAACGAGGAGTGCGAGCAGCGATGATACGATGTCCATTCGCATGTGAATGACCTTGCGAGCCTCGCCTTCAATCAAACCCTCCCACAAGTCCCACTCCAGAGGCAACTGGGTCAGTTCTGTCGGAGCGATGAAAAATTGCTCCAACTCGGTTTGCACGAAAAACCTCACCCGCTCAATCTCTATCCCACGCTCCGAAGCGGCTCGGCAACAATACTCGCAAAAACATCTGGAAAGCAGGTGGTCAACAGCGGGGGTTATCGTCAAATCTGTAACCAAATCCCTCGCCTTCGTCAAGGACAAGTAACCCAAGTCCTCAAGTTCAACAGCATCAATGGGGTAATTTGTGACCAAATCCCCGACCATGCGGACGAGAAACTCGCGGACGACGGGGTTGGCTGGGCAAAGAAGGTGCAAAAGCCTCTGCCCCAAAGCGTTTTGAACCGTCAGTTCAGGATGAAGTTTGCCGAGCAGAGGGTTGTAGCAGCAAGAGACGACTACCGAAACTTTGAGACCAGCAGCCTTAGCGTGTTTGGTTGCTTCCTTCAAAGGGTTGTGTCTGCCACAAAGTTCACTGGCGACAGGCACAACTGTCAATCCTGCATACCAACTCTTTTCGGGTCGGAAACAAACGGCACCTTCATCGGCATATCGCAATTTCTCGCCTTCGGCATTCGGGAGGAACAGAAGTTTTGATGGGTTTGAGACGACGAAACTGATTCCGTCCAAACCCCACTCCTCGCGGAAGCGCCGAAAGGTTGAGGGCATCGTCTCTGGCGAGAAGTCCCAAACGAACGCCCGCAAAATCACTTGCATGGCACTCACCTCTAAGCCCCTAAAATTGCCTCCGACACCCTTCATCTTAGCACATTCAGTTTCCTCTGCGCCTCCGCTAACCTTTCCGTCAACAGCACCAACCACGCTGCCGACCACCCGTGCCCGACAGCCCAGTAACTTGAACTGAATGGGTCAAACATCTCCGCAACTAAACCTGCAGGAGTAGTGTGGTGGGTGACAGCAAGCCAACACTTTTTCGCAATCTGCCACCAATCTCTTTTGCCCGTCGCTTCACCCAATGCAGCAGCCGAAAGCCCAAGCCACAAAGTTGCTGGCGTGCTCGCCATTCCCCAAGCGTAACCGTCACCCGAAAACCTCCAAACCGCTAAGCCCCCTTCTGGCGTCTCTTTTGTCAAGTGAGAAAGCACTCGCTGCACAGCCCCTTCCGCCATCTCCCGTTCCTCAGGTTTTGTCAAGTCAAGGATGCGGAAGGGCTCAATCACGCCCAAAATGGAAGCGTCAGGTGTTGGGTCAGGATGACCGTCGGGAGTGAAACCGCGAAGAAAGCCTTCTTTTGTCCAGAAACGCTTTAACAAGGCAGATTTCGTTTCTTGCGCCAAAGCCTGATATTGTTTCGCCAAGTTTTGTTCACCCATCAGGTTTGCCAGTTCCGCTCCCGCTTGAAAGGCTGCCACAAACGCTGCTTGCGTGTAGGTGAAGTGACCGCGAAAAGTTTCCCACAAGTCCATCCCAACCTTGTGGATACCAGCGACCAAATGGTTTGACAGGAACTTCAATGCCCTTTTGATTGACTCCCAAACTTGTTGGTTCGGTTTTTCCTTCAACTTGCTGTAAACTTTCGCTGCAGCCCAAACGACTGTGGCAGTTTCGTCAACCTGCAAATTGTCGTGGTCTTCGCTCCAAGCAGGTGCTAATGAGCCGTCAAGCCAATAACGCTGGTTGAAGTAGCCATCAGGCGATTGCGACTTTGAGCACCAATCAAAAAAGCGAGACGATTTTTGAGCCAAACCGAGTTGCGCGAAAGTGTGGGCAACGAAAGAAGCGTCACGGCACCAGCAGAAACCGTATCCGCCACTTGCTTCAAAAGTCGGGTCAAATTCAGGAGCCGCTACAGGTGCTCCCATCCCCTTGTCCCAAGTCAGCCTCATCGTCCACAGCGCCGCTTCTAACACTGACTTGGCTCTCTCACCGTTCAATGAGTTCAAAGATGAAACCTTGACTCGCTTCAACCACTCTCTCCACTCAACCCGATGCCGCTCGTGATGGGCATCAAAGGAATCCGCCAAGTTTCGCCCCAGCCTGTGGACAACTTCGCGCTTGCTTTCCCCGAAGGCAATAACCATCGTCCTTTCAACAGAACCGAAAGGTGGGACGGAAATTTGCCAGCCAACTGCGAAGGCGACTTTGCCAATTTCCAAGGTCTGACCGTTGAGCCATCCGTCAAGCATGTCCGGCTTAGGGTGGTTGTGAGCGTTCGGGAGTGCCTTGCCGCATTGCCATTGCTGGAAAGGCAAGTCGCTGGAAACTCCAAACCAAAAATTCCCGCGCCACTGAACCACCGCTGGGCGGGGTGTTGGATGGGGGAGCGTAATGACTTGAACGGCTTGTTGCCACTCGTGACCGCCCAAAGTCAACTCAAAGTAGTGCAAAAGCCTCAGCCGCTTCGGTTTACCGTCCAAACTCCGGACTTGCCATTGGCGAAATAGGACAGGCTCGTTGGGAGAGACAAAATCGCAAACACTAACGCCAACTCCCAAAAGCGGGCTTGTCAGTTCCGTCAGGACAGCAGCCTCGCCCTTCAAATACCGCTGCTGCCTTTGCCACTCTTGCCCGAAAAGCCAACTGAAACCGAAGCCGTCAAGGTAAATCCCTGTCAATCCCTCACGGACATTTTGGGCGTGGTCACACCTCGGATAAAAAAATGCCATCAATTCCGCCGAATGCCCCAAAGTAACGAGGACGCGACCGTTGCCGATAATCGCCGTCGGTTGGAAAACAGCCATCTCTCTTCCCTCGCAATTTGCTGTGGTTGGTTAACCCAAATTGTGGCGCCATTGGGTGAACGCGGTTTGTGATTTACTCCCAATCCAGCAAGACTATGCCCGTCTTGCCCCGTTCCGTCATGAGCATTTGGTATGCCGACGGGGCGTCATCGGCTTTGAACCGATGGGTAACCAATTCGGCGGCAACGATTTCCTTGTTGCGGACTAACTCAAAGAAGAGTTCGGTGTTGCGCTCGCGGGTCCAAGGGTCATCTGGGTTCTCGTGAGGCGGGTGCGAACTGGTGTGCGCTCCGATGATGCTGATGCTTGTCCAGTTGCACCAATCGTGGAAGTCAAAAAGGGTCTTGCCCCTCGGGCTGCTCAGGATTATGAGCCTTCCCTGCCGACGCAGAACTTTCGCCTCATCCAAGATAGCATCGGGGTTGCCCGTCACTTCAAAGACGACATCAGCCATCCTACCTTTTGTCAAGGCAGAGATTCTGTCAACCAGTTCGTCCTTGTCTTTGCCGTCCAAGACGAAATCAACCCCTGCCTTCCTCGCCCACTCTCTTCGTTCGGGTATCAAGTCAACGCCGATGACGGGGCGAGCACCAGCCAAGCGAGCAAATTGGGCTGCCCAAATGCCGATTGGACCGAGCCCGAAAACCACTACGCTTTCGCCCAGTTGAATCTTCGCCCTTCGGACTCCGTTGAGGGAAATGATTGCGAGGGCAAATAACGCTGCTGCCTCGTCTGGGACACCTTCGGGCACCTTCATGCAAAATTCGCCTTTTCGGTAAAGCACGAACTGAGAGTGATTTTTCCAGCCGACGACCTTATCTCCGACTTTCACATTGTCAACACCTTCGTCAACCGCGACGACTTCGCCCAAATGGCTGTATCCCAGTTTGAGAGGATACTTGGCGAGCCGAGCCCAAACGCTGTCGGGAGGAAAGTCGGCAGTGACCAAAGTTAACTCTGTGCCAGTGCTAATGGCTGTCAGTTTCGCCTTGACGAGGAAAGTTCCCGGCTCAACATCTGGGATTTCCTCTTCCTGCACCACAACTTGCTTTGGGGCGACGCAAACGACGGTTTTCGTTTTCACTTCCGCAACCCCCTTTCAAGTTTGCTGCTTCAGGAAGACAAGTATCGGACCAAACGGCTCGTCCTGACGAGCGCCTGCAAGGTTGCGGCGAACGAGTTCGAGCACAGCGAGGAATGTGACGACGACCTCAACCAAACTCTCGCAATCGGCGCACAAAGCATCAAAGGTTGCCATCTTGTCTGGCATTGACTTCAGGATTTGAAGCAGCATTCGGATTCGTTGCGGGACGGTGAGCCTCCGTCTCGGGACACGGACTTGAGCGCCCGCCATCCTCGCCAAAACCCGCTTCAACGCTTCCGTGAGGAGAGTCAAGGGTTCATCCCCGACTACCAACTGCTTCAAAGGTGCGGGTGTATCCTCGTTTGCTGGTCTTGGGAACATTTGAGACCAAACTTTTCCTCGTTCCGCCAGAAAACGAGCCACTAACCCGTAGGCTGCGTTCCTCAGCAAGCGCCGTCTCAACATTTCACCGTTCTGAGGCTCCTCTTCAGACGCTTCAAAGGCTTCCGGTTCAGGTTGAGGAAGTAAGAGGGCTGATTTCAGCCAAGTCAGTTCCGCAGCGACAGCCAACGCGTCCGCTTTTTGAACTGGTGAAGCGAAATGGTTAGTGGCTTGGCGGGCGACGCTCTCAGCAGGCACATCTCCGATTTCCACCAACTGGCGGCGCAAGAGCCACAAAAGCAGTTCCGCCGAACCTTCGTATGCTGGCAACCTAACAGGCAACTTGTCAAACGAAAAAGGTGCAGGCAAAGCGATCAATTCTAATGGCTCAGGCGACTGAAGTTCTTCTGCTGTCAAAACTGTTTCGCGTTCCATCCTTCCTTCACGCTCCATTTCGCTCTTTGCCCCTCAGTCCCCTGAGCCACTTTTTCACGCTTTTCATGATAGCGCATCCTGAACCGATTTGCCAACTTTTTTGGAGCGTGCCTTGAAAAACTCGTTTCAACGGCTTTAGACAGTGGAGAACAATCGCTGCCTTTCCGACCTGCCAATTTGCCGAATTCACGATTGCCGAAAGATGAGGGCATCCATCCAAATTGCTGCCAGTTGCAATAGGATTTTTTGCGGTGATAAGGCTATGAGCAAATGGGCAGAGTTTTTGGAGAGGCTGAAAAGGGCTTCAGATTATCGTGGGCAAATAGTGGCGACTTTGTTTGTCCCTGCCCGTGAACCTGTCTTTGATGACCCGCAAGAACCATTACACCCTGCACTCGTTGAAGCGCTCAAACGAGTGGGCATAGAGCGGCTTTACCGCCACCAAGCGGAAGCGTGCGATGCAGCGAGGCGATGCGAAAATGTCGCAGTCTTCACCCCAACAGCCTCGGGCAAAACTTTGTGCTACAACCTGCCTGTCCTTGACACATTGCTGAAAGACCCGAAAGCGAGGGCATTTTACCTGTTCCCCACAAAGGCTCTGGCTCAAGACCAGTTGAGGAAGTTGCAGGAACTCGGTTTGGTGAGGGAATTGCCAGCAGCGACTTACGATGGCGACACGCCGATGGACATGCGCAGGCTGGTGAGGGAGCAATGCCGAATCGTTTTGACGAACCCAGACATGCTCCATGTCGGAATTTTGCCCAACCATACCCTTTGGGCTCATTTCTTCCGAAACCTCAAGTTCGTCGTCATTGACGAACTTCACACCTATCGTGGCATTTTCGGCATTCACTTCGCTTATGTCATCCGAAGGCTCAGGCGAATATGTCATCTTTACGGCAGCAATCCCGTTTTCATTTGCACATCAGCAACTTTGGGCAACCCAGAAGAAGCCCTGAGCAATCTCATCGGCTTGCCCTTCCGAATAATCACTGGCGACACATCGCCGATGCCGGCAAAAACTTTGGTCTTTTGGAACCCGCCCTTCCTTGACATAGAGGCTGGCATAAGAGCCAGAGCCAGCACGGAAGCGGTCAAGTTGACGGTCAAGTTGCTCAAGGAGGGCATCAGGACAATCGTGTTCACGAAATCGCGGATGGGCACAGAATTGCTGCTGAGATATGTCCGAGACCAACTCGCCCATGAGTGGCTTGACGATTTGAAGGAAAAGGTGATGAGTTATCGGGCAGGGTATTTGCCAGAGGAGCGAAGGGAAATTGAACGCAAGTTGTTCAACGGCGAACTTTTAGGCGTTATTGCCACGAGCGCTTTGGAGTTGGGGATTGATGTCGGGGAACTTGATGCCGCAATCTTGGTGGGCTATCCGGGAACAATTGCGAGCACTTGGCAACGGGCTGGCAGGGCTGGTCGGCAGAAAGAAGGTTTGGTCATTTTGGTCGCAACCGCAAACCCCGTTGACCAATACATTGTCCACAACCCCGATTTTTTGCTTCGCGGCGCAGAGCCAATCGCAATTTCCACGCGAAACCCATACATCGCCGCAGCCCATTTGATGTGCGCCGCTTTTGAATTGCCGCTGAGCGATGCCGACAAAGAGTTCTTCGGCGAGTTGTTTGACTTGCTGGTTGAACGGATGGAAGAACAAGGCATCATCAGCAAAGGTGAACGCAAGTTTTGGCTATTGCGGCACAGACCCCATGACGACATCAACATCCGCTCCGTCACATCTGAAGAGTTCCAGATTGTCAACCGAGCGACGGGGATTGCGTTGGGAACAGCGGAAAGGTGGCGTGTCTTCAGGTCACTTTATCCAGGCGCAATTTACCTGCACATGGGCGAAACTTACTTCGCTGAAGCCCTTGACTTGACAAAGAAGGTGGCTTATGTTCAACCGACGGTCACCGACTATTACACCGTGCCGATGGAGCAGAAAGACAACGAGGTTCTTTCGGTTTGGACGCAAAAGCCTTTGAAGTTTGGGATGGCTTACTTGGGCGAACTGAAGGTCAGGGAGCAAGTGGTTGGGTTCAAAAGGCTTAGGCTTTTCACCGATGAAGTGATTTCCGCAGAGGTTCTGGACTTACCACCTGAGGAATTTGAGACGGTCGGGTTGTGGATTTGCGTGGACGACGAGTTGGTCGCTGAACTGGAAGAACACGAATTTCACTTGATGGGTTCGCTTCATGCAACCGAACACGCAGCCATTGCCATGATGCCTTTAGT
>Ga0079997_126233_pt1 | contig 12107 bp, 17 predicted proteins | sample PerSpoCPS_CMetaG_FD_69200 | JGI IMG/M metagenome (GOLD analysis project Ga0079997, IMG submission 69200) | Archaeal communities from Yellowstone National Park, Wyoming, USA - Perpetual Spouter C (PS_C) MetaG (SPADES assembly) (version 2) | ecosystem: Environmental > Aquatic > Thermal springs >... | reverse complement strand
GAGAGGGGTTCGTACCGGGCCCGCCAGGAGAGGCGAAGGAGCCGCTTGTAGGCCTTTCTCAGGGACCTCGGCAGGCCGGCCCGCTTGAAGAGCCCGTCCGCTTCCTCGTAGTCCCGGGGAACCCTAGCCTCGCCCAGGCGCTCCAGGCTCAGGGCGATGAGCAGGTGGTGCACCCCGTAGAAGAGGGCCACCACCGCCCAATGGGTGTCCCGGTCGGCCAGAAAGAAGGCCAGGGCCAGGTCTGCTTTGGGGTCCCTACCCCAAATGGACTTCCCCCGCTCGGGCCCTACGCTTCTCGCTCTCCGGGGACAAGGATCACCGCCACGCCCACGTCCAGGGCGTCCTCGATATCCAGGAAGGCCTCTTCCAGAGCGTCTACGGCCTCCTTAGGCGCGCCCTTGGGATAGAAGGCCAGGCCCCCCACCCCGGGCAGGGGCTCGCCGCTGAAGTCGTCAAGGGAGTACTCCAGGATGAGCCCCCGGGCCTTGGCCTCCTCCAGGAGGGCCTGGACCCGCCTGGCGGCCTCCTCCACCTGAGGGGGTAGGGTGAGGATCATCCCCTTCATCTTACCAGGCCCGCCAGGACCTCCACCTCCTGGGCCCGGGCCTTGGCCATCTCCAGGCGGAACTTGGCCCGGGTAAGCGCCTCCTCGGCCTCCAGGAGGGCCTGGAAGAGCGTGGGGTAGAGGGCGCGGGCCCGGGCCTCCCTTTCCTCGGCGTTCCTGCCGGCCACTTCCCCGGCCAGAATCCCCTGGGCGATGGCCGCCTCCAGGGCCTCCTTGGCCCGGCGGTGGCGGAGGGTGGCCTCGAGGGCCTCCTCCAGGGCTTGCCTGAGGTCCTTGTGGGCCTCCCTAACTTCGGCTTCCAGCATCTCCACCTCCTCAAAAGGGGTGCCCCCGGGGTCGCCCCCGGGGGCTTGCCTAGAAGGGCAGGTTCCCAGGGGGCGGGAAGTCCTCTTCCGCCTCCTCCGCCTCCTTGGCCTCTCCCTCCGCCTTCTTGGCCCGCACCACCACGGCCAGGCCGTCCAGGACCAGGGTGAGCCGGGTCTTCTTGCCGCCCTCCTTGGCCTCGTAGGTCTCGGTCTGGAGGCGGCCCTCCATCTGCACCAGGTCCCCCTTCTTCAGGTCCGCCTCCGCCAGGGCCTCCGCCAGGCCCCCGAAGGCCAGGACCTCCACGAAGAGGGACTCGTCCTTGCCCCGCTCCCGGCCCTGCACGGCCACCGCCGTCTTCCAGATGGCCGTCCCCTTGTCGGTGTAGACCAGGTCGGGCTTCCTCGCCAAGTACGCCTTCGCCGCCACCTTCATCCCTTACCTCCTTTCACCCTTTTCCGAGGGGCGGGGTCTCCCCCGCCCCCCTAGCCCTCACTCAGGCAGTCCCTCAATGGGGTCCATTCCCAAGAGCTCCTCGTCTATGGTCAGAGTGTAGTGGAGCTCCGTCCGCCCCTCGTGGTCCCATCCGATGCCGGAGAGGACGGCCACGGGCATTTTCGCCTTCTCGTAGGGCTCACCCCGGAGGAAGAGGACGGCCTCCCCGGGCCGCTCGTTGAACACCTCCTCGTCGGTAAGGGGAAGGCCCTTGGCCCGCCAGGCCATGTCGGGCACGGCCTCGTAGAGGTCGTCCCAAAGTTCCTCGGGCACCTCGTAGGCCACGGCGGTCGCCTCCTTCAGGGCCCGGGCGGCCTCCAGGACCCCGCCCTCCCGGTAGAGGGCGTAGGCCCGGCGCGCAGGCTCTTCCTCTACCAGGACCAGGAAGGCGTGGTAGTCGTTTGCGTCCAAAAAGCACAGCCAACCCTCGCGAGTCTCGGCTATCATTTCCTAGCTCACCTCCTTCACCCAAGACCGAGGGGCGGGGTCTCCCCCACCCCCCGGCCCTAGAAGAGCCCAAGCTCCCGCCTCAGGGCCTCGGCGGAGTTGTCCTCCAGGGGGCGCTTCGCCCTCACCTCCAGGGCGTAGACCTCGGAGGCCAGGGCCCTCAGGCGCTCCGCCAGGCCCTCGAGCTCCCCTTTCCACTCCCTCAGGCTCAGGGGGGCCCGGGCGTGCAGGGCCTTGAGGTGCCTCACCTGCACCACCAGGAGCCGGGCCTGGGCCTCGAGGTCCTCCAGGAGCCGGTCCATGCGCATCGCCACCTCCTAGAAGGGAAGCGGCCCGTAGACCGCCAGGTTCGCCACCCTCGCCGCCTCCTCCGGCGGAAGCTTGGCCTTCCCCCGAGCTTCCCTGTAGACCCTAACCCACTCCCTAAGCTCCTCCTCCTCGTGAGGGAAGCGAGGGCGGAGGTCGTAGGCCTCGAGGTGAGGCTCCTCGTAGACGGGGAAAACTTCACCCACGCCCTCGCACACGGGGCACTCTGTCCAGGAGATGGGCTTGCCGTAGAAGCCCCGCTCAAAGGGCACAAACCGTTCCCCCCCGCACACCGAGCAGGTCTCCTTCCTGAGGCGCTTGACCCTAATCATTCGCACCTCCGCCCCTCCCCGTGGGGCCGCCAGGCCCCCAAGCCCTGTCGGGCCTGCCTGTTTCCGTAGGCGATGGCCTTCACCCCACACCCGAGGGGCGGGGAAAGCCCCCACCCCACGGGCTTCCCTTGGCGTACCCCCCGGGACTCGAACCCGGACCCTCCCGTTTTGGAGACGGGTGCTCTGCCGATTGAGCTAGGGGCACACGCGCCGGGGGCGGGAAGCCCCACCCCCGAAGGTCTCCGCTAAAGGGCCCTCAGGACCCGGTAGGCCGCCTCCAGGGCCTGGGCCTTGGCCTTCTCGGGGTCCTCGGCCACGCCCTTGGTCAGGACCACCCCCAAGGGGCCGGAGAGGTCCTGGACCACGTCCACCGCCCACTCCCTCTCCCGTACCAGGGCCCGCACGTGCCCCCCCTGCACGCTTCCCACATAGGCTACCTGGTGCTGGGGAAGGAAGGGGAAGAAGCGGTCGTAGTTGGCCATCAGAAAGTTCCCGATGAGTTCCCGCCCCAGGTGCTCGGCGGCGGTCTCCCCCCTGTGCCGGGCGATGTCTTCAAACCCGTCCACTACCACCAGGCGGTCGTTGAAGGGGGCCGGAGCGTCCTCCTCAGGGCTCTGGAAGAAGTCCCAAAGCTCCACCTTCCGGGCCTCCTCCGAGGTGAGCAGGCCCAGGTGGGTGATGGGCGTGATGGTCTCCGACTCCTCGTTGATCCCGTAGACCACAAGCATCCTTTCCTCCTCTCTGGGCGAGGCCTGACCGGGCCTCCGCCCTCCCCATGGGCGAAGCCCCCCTCTAAGGGGGGCCGCCCCCTTCACTTGGCGATGGGAAGCCAGTCAGGCGTCTCCCCCTCGGCTACCAGGAGGAAGTCGCCGTTGCCCAAGCGGGTGAGCCGCCAAGGCCCGTCCTTGTAGCCCCCGATGCCGGGGACGGTGCTGAAGTCCAGAAAGAGTCCCTCGCCATCGGCGGCGATCACGTCCATCCCATCCTGGTCCAAAACGAACCTGACGGGCACGCCACGGGACAGGAAAGCCGCCAGCACCTCCGCCTGCAGTCCGGTGATGACCTTCACCTTCACCTTCACCTCCTTTGGGGGCGAAAGAGGTTCATTTGGGGTAGGGGCCCCAAAGAGGGGGATGGGAGGTCCTCTTGCAACCCCCGCCCTCCCCCTGGGCGTGAGCCCCCCTCTACCTCCAACCTGGGTAAGACGGGACGGGGAGTGAAAAGACCTAAGCCTTGGGCCTCTCCCGAAGCTTGGCCAGGAGCGCCCGCACCGCCCGCTCCCGTCCTTCGATGAACCCGGGGTCCTTTCTGACCCGAAGGAGCAGGGTAGCTTCGCCCACGGTGAGGACCCCCTTGTCCACCAGGCCGTAGACCTCCCGCACGTCTTCTGGCGTGGGCTGGACCTCCTCCCAAAGGTCCTCAAGGGCTCGTGTCGCGCCTTCTTTGAGCGCCCAAATCGCCCACGCCCGCTCCAGGTGGGGCCCCACAAAAAGTATGAGCCGCCTCATTTCCCGTTCCGGGTAAGCGGTGGCCAGGTATCCGAGGACGTAGGCTCCCCGCTCCACGGGGTCCTTGTACCGCCTGATGGCCTCTCGGATGACCTCTCGCTTACCCTTCACCGCGTTGGGCATCGCTCACCCCCCTCACGGCTGCCCCTTCTCCAGAGACCTTTTGCCCGCCTCCGCTCTTTCCAAGAAGGCCTTGACGGCCTCGGCGAAGCGCCGCCAGTTGTCGGGTGAGCAGTACCGGTACTCCCACCCCTTGAGGGTCTTGGGGGAGACGCCGATGAGGCGGGCCAGCCCCACTTTGGGGCCCCCGCCCCAAATGAACCTCCCGCACCCGCTCCACGGGGAGGCCCAGGCGGTGGCGGAGGCCCTGGACCACGGAGTGCACCCACCAGGGGAGGGAGTCGCCATCGGTGTCCAGGCCGCACCGGGGGCAAGGTCGGGAAAAGTACCAGTCCCCCGGGTCGTACTCGTGGCCGCAAGCGGGGCAGGGGAGGGTGAAGCCCGCCTCGCCGTAGTCGGGGGAGAAGACGTGGATCCGCATCTCAGTCCTCCTCCTCGGGAACCCGCTTCATGGGGTCCTCGAGATCCTCTACCCATGGAGTTTAGGGGAGGCCCGGCCTCCCGGGCCTCCGCCCCCCCTCTACAGGCTCACCCCGTGCCGGTGGAACACCTCTCCCAGGGCCAGGAGCAGGGCGTAGCCGGGGTGGTCCATGGGGACTTCCTTGTCCCCGAAGACCGCATACGGCACCCCGCCCCACCAGTCCACCCGGAAGCCGGCGGCGTAGAGGGGGCCCAGGTCGATCTCGGTGGCCGGGAGTTGCCCCTCCCGCTTCAGAATCCCCACGGCCCCCGAGTGGAGACCGTTCACGAAAAACGCCACGCCGACAGGCCGGTAGTGGTAGGCCTCGTGGTTGCCGGAGTCGTACCGCCACGGGACCTTACTGATGCGCTCCAGGCTCTTCCGAAGCCGTTCCCCGTTCCAGGGGAAGGAGACGACGGTGTCCGTGGCCAGGTCCAGGGTGAGGCCCTTCGGGGGGCCCTCCTGGACCCACACCTTGTGGAGCCGCATCGCCTCGAGCACCTGGCGGGGGATGGCCAGGTGGAGGAGGCGGGGGAGGTCCCGCTCCTTCTCGTCCGCCCAGCCCAGCATCCCCTCGGCCATGAGCGGCAGGGCCGCCGCCCGCACCAGAAGCCTCAAGGCCGCCACATCACCCTTCTTCGCCAACTCTTCCGCCAACGTCAGCACACGCTCTTGGCGCATAGCGCCCTCCCCCTGGGCGTAAGCCCCCCTCTACTCCCTCATCCGGAAGGAGGCGATCTCCCCTAGATCCACCAAGAGGTCAGGGGTTCCCCTGAAGAGGGGTAGCGGGGGCCTCGAGGTCCTTTTCTTCTCCCTCCTCCTCTTTCCTTCAAGACGGTGAAGCGAGACGTTGAAGGCTTCTCCTTCTCCCTGAAGAGGAAGGGCAAGGGCCTCGAGGTCCTCTTCCTCTCCCTCTTTCCCTCAAGACGGTGAAGCTCTCCCTGAAGCCGGAGAAGTCCTCCCCTCCGGATGAAAAAGGGCCCCCCTCGAGGCCCGCCGGGCGGGGTGCGCGGATCTAGAACAACTGGGGGGCGAAGCCCCCCAGCCTAGGGGGCGGGCAAGGTCTTGTTCTAGATCCGCCGCGAAGCGGCGGCCCCCCTCACCGCCGGCCCCCGTCAAAGGGGTCGAAGGGGTGGCGGTCGAAGGGGTCCCAGGGCCAGCGGCTCTCTTCCTCATCGGGCAACCACCACCAGGGGGGGTCCCGCCAGGGGGGCTCGACTCCCCGGTCCGGCTCCTCGGGAAAGGGGCCGAACCTCCGCTCCAGGAGGTATCTGGCGATGTAGGCCAGGACCCCCAGGACCACGGTGAAGACGAGGGTGTCTCCTCCCACGGCTCACCTCTCTTTCCGCCATCATGGCACAGGGGCCATGGGCGGCTAGCCCCCCTCTTCACCTCTCCCTTTTCCTTCAGGCGTGAGCCGGCGGGGCTCGGGTGGCGGCGTTCTCTCCCACCTGGGCGCTCTGGGCGGGCTTCCCTTCCTCGGGCTCGGGGGGCCTCTTCTCCCGCTCCTCCCCTCCCTCTCCCCGCCGCCCCAGCCGCTCCCGGTAGAGGGCCCGCTCCCAGGCGAAGAGGAGCCTGCGCCTGTTCCACCTGGCCCGGGCCGAGGCCTCGGCCGCCTCCAGGTCGGCCAACTTCCACCCCTCCGGGGGCCCGAAGAGGGCGGTGAGGCGCTTCAGGGCCCGCCGGACGGCGTCCCGGGAACGCCCCGTGGCCTCCATCAGGTCCCGGGGCCTGGGGGGCACCCCCTCGCCCACGGCCCGGAACACCTGGGGCCGCCGTCAGGCCCAGCCCCGAGGGGGACCAGAGGGGCCGGGCCTCGGGGCCTTCCTCTCCGCCGGGCCAGGCGGTGGGGTCCAGGGACCAGACCGTGCCGTGCTCCGCCTGCCCGGACCACGCCCCCTCAAGGACTCCCGCCTCCTTCAGGGCCTTCACGGCCTTGAAGGTGGTCTGCAGGCTCAGAGAAGCTCCTTCGGCGATCTGGCGGTAGGAGAGTTGCACCTTGGGCCTCCCGTCCTGGGACCAGCCGTGGGCGGTGTAGACCTGCCAGATGGCCCTCAACACCAGGTAGCGGCTCTGGCCCGCCCGCCCCCTGAAGAGGGGGTGCTTGGGGTCGGGGGGGAGGAGGCGCACGCGGCCTTCCCCTTCCCGCCGGCCCCCCTTCTTGGCCCGCTCCCTGGCCCACTCCAGGACCCGCTCCACCTCGTCCGGGTCGGTGTCGGGGAGGCCCGCCTGGGCCGCCGCCTTCCGGAGGCCCTCGGCCACCTTCTCCTCGGGGCCCAGGGTGAAGGCCAGGGGGGCCAGGCGGGCCAGGGTGTTGTGGCGCTCCCCCTTGGGGGCCTGGGCGATCCGGCGGTAGATGCCCTCCAGCCTGAGCCGGGCCAGGGCGTTCCGGTCCGGGTCCAGGCGCTTGAGGCGGGGCAGGCGCTCCAGGGGGACGGGGGTGAGGTCGGGGTAGAGGAGGGGGTTGCCCCCTCCGGGGGTCAGGTAGCCGAAGTAGGGGAGGAAGAGGGCCTTCCCCCGCCCCGCCTCCGGGGAGGAAGGGAAGACCTCCGTCCTCCCCAGGCCCGCCTCCTGGGCCAGGGCGGCCAAGCGCCGGGCGATGGCGTGGGCCCGGCGCTGGCCCGTGGGGCGCTTGAAGAACAGGTAGAGCCGGAAGCCCCGGGTGAGCCCGGTGGAGGCGTAGGCGGGGACGCCCTTCCCCCACAGGTCCTGGTTAGCAAAAGCGCACATTAGTGCACTCCGGCCCGTCCACCAGGAGGAGGGCCTAAGCCCACCTTCCACCCCTTCCACGGTCCCTGGGTCAACGGAGCGAGGTTTAGGACGGGCTTGAGGGGAGAGAGGTCTCTCGGCGCCTCGAGCCCGAGAAGGGGAAGGAATAGGCCTACCCTCAGAACCCTCCAGGGATTAGCGCCAGAGGGGTTCCTTCCATTGGTAGACCCCTTCTGGCTCCCTAGCGAGCCCTGAAAGCTAGCCTTCCGGCCCCTTTGGGGGCCGGGAAAGCTCAAAAGGAGGGAAAGCGCTCGGCGGGCCTTCCCGATTTCACGGGAAAGCTTCCGCTTGAGGTAGGGGTTCTTCTCCGCCTCTTTGAGCGTTTGAAGTTCCTGGAGGCGGCTTCCGTAAAACCCCTCGGTGTACGCGAAGAAGCTTTTGTTTTGGAGGAGGGCCCGATAGCCCTTGGGGAGCTTCTCCTCAAACCCCAGGGCTCTTCTCCCGATCACGAGAGCGGCCGCCACGTCCTTGGAGAGGTGAAGCAGGGGAGCGTACTTGAGCATCCCGATGGTGGAGGTGTCCTGGGGGTCAACCTCTAGGACCTCCACGCCCCGCCTCCAGGCCAGGGAGTGAATCTTCTCCAAGAGGGCGCGGTAGGCGAAGCGGTGCTGTTTATGGCGAAACGCCCGGCCTGAGCCGTCTCCTCTCCAGGACTTACGGAGGTACTTGAGCTTTTCCGTGGCGATAGCGACCCCGTGTTCCTCGGCAACGGCCACCACCCGGTGGGCGACTTTCCAGAGCGCGAGCTCTTTGGCACCTTTGTTGGGAGCCCGGTCCACTTCCTCCAGGGAGAGGGTCAGGTGGCGAATCAGGTTGCCGTCCTTACCCACCACCGTCAACGCCAGGTGGTAGGGGTCGGCGTTGACGTCTATCCCCAGGACCCCGTTAGCTCTGGTGTGGACAGGAGGGGGAAGTTCCTCGCTCCAGGTGAAGTGGGCGTAGACCTTCCCTTCCTTAAGTTGGAGGGTCGCATTGTAAGGGAGGGAGGCGTGGACCCTCTCGAGGAGCGTCTTCAGCTGAGGGTGGGAGGTCTCGACCAGGACGTGGACGTAGCTACCGTTGCCCAAGTTGACCTGGAGCCAGAGGGCGCCGTCTCTGGATTCCAAACGCAGGTTGGCGTTGCCCTTCTTGGCGGCGTCCCCCCGGGAGTAGAGGAGGCCCTGCCTCTTCTCCTTCCACTCCCGCTTCAGGGCCAAAAGGGCCTTGCCGGAGAGATGCCTCCGCTTCAGCTGCTCGAAGAGCTTTCTCCCGCCGAAGACCACCTTTCGGGGGTCTTGCCCGAGTTCTTTAGCGGAGTCCAAGATGGCCTGGGCCTTCTCTATGGCCCCGTCGGCGTATCTGGTGTTGAGGCCGAAGAGCCTGCAGAGTGGACCATCCTCCCGTTTGAGTTCTTTCCGATCTTGCCCTTCCAGAAGGCGGTTGTAGGCGAAGCGTGTAGCGCTGGAGAAGCGGCGCATGAGGTCCAGGACGGCCTGTTCGTCTTCCTTCTTGAGGAAGACCAGGCGGGCTTGGACACCGAGGTAGAGCTTCAGGTTTGCGCTCTTGGGCATTCCCGGGTTCATTTTACCCCCTTTCGCCTCTTTCGCCGCCCTCCGTGAAGTCTTGTGCTCTTGGATGAACCGGGAACGAAAAAAAAGAAGTGTGCGGATTTGTGAGCTATTTTTCAGCTGGTTGCACCTCCAGGAAGGCCTCCAGGGGGCCGGGCTCGGCCTGGTCCAGGTCCACGGCCACCCAGGAGACCAGGCCCCGTGAGCCCACCGCCGTCCCCGGCAGGCCCCCCGTGGCCCGAAGGCCCCGGAGGTGGTCGGCCACCTCGTCCAGGCCCGGCCGGCGGGGGGTGGAGAGGACTTCTTTGGAAAGTCTTTTCCCGACGTCGGGAATGATCTTTCCAGAAATCCCCCGGCCCCGTTGGAGGGGAAAGGCGTTGTGGAGGAGAGGAATAGGGGTTGCTTGCTCTGGTTGGGCTTCCGGCGCCACGCTCTCCCCGTACATATCCACGCCTATGTTAGGGAGAAGCGCCCGGATTCCTACGCGCAGGAGTTGTACTTGGTGCGCAAAATATGGTGAATGGCCCCCTGCAAGGGCCCGGAAGCTTTGGCTAAAGCCCTCCTCCGTCAAAAGGCCTTCCCCAGGCTATGGCCAGGATTGTTGGCATCCTCGGTCGGTAAGAGACCTCGGGAGCAGTCGTCAAACGACCCAATCGGTGATGGCATAGGGTCCCTTCCGGGTCCGCTTCCTTCGGGGTCTCCAGCGTTGGGGCGCCCTTCCTGAGTCATAACGTTATGACGCGCCTATCCCTTCCCCTCTCTCTTCTCCCGCTCTTCCAGCTCCTCTAGCCGCTTCGCCCACCGTTCCCACTTGGCCCCGATGACGGGCTTTTTCTCCACGGGCTCCTCCTGGGCCTCCGCCTCCTCGGCCCGCTTCACCTGGTCCTCGTAGCCCCTACGGGTCCCCCGAAGGAGGAGAGGGGTCTCCAGGAGGGCCTTCACATCGGCATCGCTGTTGGCCGCCGCCTGCTCAAACCCCCCGGCGTAGAGGATGAGGCGGATCTGGCCCACCTCCCGCTGGGTCCTCCCCAGCTCCTCCTTCAGGTGCTGGAGGAGGCCCAGAATCACGGGGATTTCGCTCACCTTCTCCATCACTCCCTCGAGGACCTTCAGGATCCTCTCCTGGACCTCCGGGGAGGGGACGGCGCGGCCCTCCAAGGCCCGGAAGGCGGCCTCGTAGGACGTGGCCTGACCCGAAGCCACCATGTCCCGGGCCTGGCGGAGGAGGTCCACCACCGGCTGGGACACCACCCGCGCCCGGCCCCGCTTCGGCAACCTGCCGAACACCCGCTCATAGGCGGCCAGGATCGCGTATACCCTTCTCTCCGAGAGGCCGAGGAGGGGGACCAGGTCTCTTATGCTTGTCCACGGCATACTGGTAGCGTAACAGAGTGTTGGGGGATAGACAAGCTCTTTGCCCGAAGGCCTTTATTGAAGGGCTTTAGCTACCGTCATGACGGCATCTGATGTAGGTGATGGAGAAAAAAGCGGGCTTATGGCCCCTTCAAGACGGCGATAACCTTCATTGAAATGTCGCCGGCAGACAGCAATCAAACCCCGGAACCTTCGCCTCCCACCCCCCCTTCTCCCCTCCCGTCAGCCCCAACCCCCCTTCTCCCCTCCCCTTCCCGCCTTACCTCCCCGGGGTATCTGTTGCCCACCTCAGTTTCTGGGTAAGAGTTTCTGGGTAAGGCACCCCCCTCACCCCGCTTCCCTTTTCCCCTTAGCCCTCGAGGCCCGCACCTGACCTCGAGGCCCGCCTGGTGGTCCGCCCTTCCGTGGGCCTGGGGGGAGAGGCTCCTGCCCCGCCCCTCAAACCCCCCAGGCCTACCCAACCTGGATAAGATGCCCTACTTCAGAGGTGTCCCTCCGCCCCCTGTTCTGGTTGGAGAACCACCCGATCCCCTCCCCTGGCCGCCTTCTGGGTAAGACACCTCCCTAGCCCCGCCCGCCCATGAGCCCGAAGAAAAGCGCCGGACCCGCTTTTTCCCCCTCTGGGCCTAGCCCCGTTCAGGGGGGAAGGCCTTGCGAGAAAACCCTTCCGCGGCACGGGAGGAATATACCAACGGCTATACTGAGGCCATGAGAACCCGAGTCGCCCGTTGGGGCCACAGCCTGGCCGTACGCATCCCCAAGCCCCTGGCCGAGGCCACGGGACTCCGGCCCGGGGAAGAGGTGATCCTGGAAGTGGGAGGGGAGGGGTTGGTCCTCCGCCCCCTCCGGTTGGATGACCTCCTGGAGGCCATCACCGAGGCGAACCGCCACGAGGAAGTGGACTGGGGGCCGGCTACGGGACGTGAGGCATGAGCTTCGTGCCCGACCGAGGAGACCTGGTATGGCTGGACTTTGACCCCCAGGCGGGACACGAGCACAGGAGGAGGCGACCCGCCCTCACCCTCGGGCTTCCCGTGGTCGGTGTGGTCCTATCGGGGCAGGCACTACCTGGACCCCACGCGCTTCGGGGGGCACGTGGCTCTTCAACCTGACCTACGGGAACGGCACCTTCGTGGCGGTGGGCAGGTACGGCACCATCCTCATCCCCCCCCTGAGCCGGAGATCCCCACGCCCTACCCCGCCCCATCGCCCGTGAGGCGGGGTACCTTTACCCGAGGCCCGGCGGGAGTGGGTGCGCCGGCAAACTTGGTTATGATACAAAAAGCCACTATGGTGTGCGAGAGCATAGCGGCCACTATCTTTTCTGGCCCAGGGGGTAGGTAGCAACTTGGGTTAGGGTAGCCACCATCTCGCTTACCCGGGCGGAGCCGAGGCCAAGATGCCCCGGCTCATCTCCTCCCAACGCCTGAAGAGCCGCTTATCGGGGGAAAAGGCCGGCGAACCGGGCTATGAACTCGTGGAACCTGCTCTCCGCGACCTTGAGCGCCTTCATGGCTCAACCTCGGTTGCAAAATCTACCACAAGGCAGGATGTGGGTAAACTCGTGGGAAGAAGTGGATCTCCCCCGGGCCCAGCCGGCCTATGACCACCTGGGCCACTGTGGGCCGGGCAATGGGGTAGAGCCTCCAGGCGTGGGGAGCCGGGATTCCAGAAGGGCTGGTGGGCCAGGGCTAGGCCGAGGCCTAGGAGAAGGGCGAGGGGGCGCATGCCCGGAGGCTACCCCAACCCCCCGGCCCCCCGTGTGGCCCTAGACCCTGAGGGCGTGGTGGAGGTCAAAGAGGAGGAGGAACCCCCCTTGGACCAGGATGGCCGCCCCGAACCCCCTGAGGTGGGCCTGCCTCCTGGAGAAGAGGAGGAGGC
>Ga0079997_124907_pt1 | contig 12134 bp, 18 predicted proteins | sample PerSpoCPS_CMetaG_FD_69200 | JGI IMG/M metagenome (GOLD analysis project Ga0079997, IMG submission 69200) | Archaeal communities from Yellowstone National Park, Wyoming, USA - Perpetual Spouter C (PS_C) MetaG (SPADES assembly) (version 2) | ecosystem: Environmental > Aquatic > Thermal springs >... | reverse complement strand
CGCAGTAATCCTAGAAACAGACCTTGCAGAGACAACCGTGGGCTATAGCTATAGGAAAGAGAGCATTTAGAGAATAATGGATCTAGTGGCAAGGAGGTTAAGGAGGCTATGGAGAAGCTTAGAGAGAAAGAAGAAAAGGGACTATAGGATGAAGACAGCAAGCCTGATAGTCAGAGACGCCATGAGGATGAGGGAAATGATGGTTGTTGAGAGAATATCTGGAGATGACATCAGGATCATGATCAGCAGGTATAAAATAAGCAGTTGAGGCACAGGATATATCAGAGTGCTTTGAAGGGAGAGCTGAATGCGATAATAGATAAGGCAAAGGAATACGGAGTACTGGTATTAATGGTTGATCCCAGGAATGCATCTAAGATCTGCCCGATACACAAGGCTGTAATAGAATATGGGGAGGATAGAATAGGTGTCTGTAGCAAAGGTGGCAGGAAATGGCATAGAGAGGTAGTTGCCTTGATAAATATTTATCTTAAAGCCCTCGAAGCCCTTTATGAGGGCTATGCCCAGAAGGGCTTCGGGGTTTCAAGTCTAGATGGGAGCCCGGTGCCGCTGGGCTTCACAGCCTCTCGAGAAGCCTCCCAGGGCATATAGTCCGGGAGGTGGAGTGGGGGAGAATTCCCCGATGGTCACAGGGATATCATAAAAACCCTGTAAAGGAAAAAATATGGCAATTCCAAAACAAAGGAAACAGCGACAATCAATGGCTATCGAGGGACAAACAAATGAACCGGTATACATAATTGATCGTTGGGTTATGAGTATTCAATAGATTCTCTTTTTGAGATCTCTTCTTGTTGAAACATCGGTCTAGGTCCTCTAGTAGTACTTCGATATTGTCTAGTGTGTGAGATTTCTGAGGTAGAATATGCTTCCCATTATAAGCAGGACTATACACCATATTGCGAGCTTGAGCAACAGGATCACAGAATCTTCTGCCGGCGTGTTCTGCGTGAAAATGTTTCTATAGATGCTAGTCGCTATCGACACTGGATTGTTGGAAATCACTATATAGAGAGCATGTGGAAAGTACCTAGATATAAGAGCATCAGGGTAGAAGACGTTTGAGAAGAAGAATAGCACGAAGTATGTGAAGCTTCTCATCGTGGCTTGGAGGTCAAAGCTTCTAACCGCTGTAGAGATCACTATTGATAGGCTTGACATAGATATGGTCAGCATAGAGGAGGTGACAGCCAGAATTCCAGCCTCGCTGAGTGTTGGAAGTTTCTCATGTAGTATAAATAGGAGGGCTATGAAGGGCATCTGGTATATAAGTCCTCTGACAGCTCCACCTAATATTCTTCCGATTGAGAGCTGCATCCTAGTCAGGGGCAGGCTCAGTAGATACTGTGTATAGCCTCTCCTAACCTCCACACCGACCTCCCTGCCTATGGAGAATGCAGAGGCGAAAGTTGCTATAGCAGCTATCCCTGGTGCTAGGAATAGGAGGTAGTTATCTATATATGCTCTATTCACTATATTGTTAAATATTAGAGCGAATATAAATAGATCTGTTAGGTTCATTGTTATAAGCCCTGCGAGCCACCATTTATATTTCCAGAATCTATCTAGATCCCTTTTAACTACTATATAGAGCCCTCTTACATAGCCCGTAGCTGTGGATCTCATCTCCATCCACCGCCCTCAGCTCTTCTCTCTATAAAAAGCATGGCCATTACTGAGAGTCCTACCGCTAGGCCGAGTATGTATGAGATCATCTGCCCTTGGTCTAGATATAGAAACACCTTTAGATCTTCGAAGAGGAATAAAGCTCTTAAGAAATCTGCTAGGCTCGAGAGAGGATTGATCATAGCTGCGTAGAAGTACGCAGGTACTGTGGATAGGAATGGGAGTGGATAGAATATAGTGCTGAGCCTAACAAGTAAGGCATCCACAACCCCGAAAAGGATATCGGTCCTGTCTCCAGATTTTAGCCCAAATACTATGTTTATAGCTAGCCCAACAATCCCTATCGAGAATGCCAGCGCCGAGAGCATTGCTATGAGTATTGATAGGGGGTTCCATATACCAAGCATCATTATTATGAATAACATCATGGGTAGGGTATATGTGAAAGAGGCTATCCCACCGCCGATAGTTCTACCTATTGCTAGAATCCTCCTCCTAACCGGTAGTGAGAGGTGATACTCAATAATCCCCTCCTCAAACTCTTCCGCAATCTCGTAGCCCCTGAACATGGATATGGAGAAGAGCAGCGCGGTATAGGCTCCAAATAGATAGAACTCGTAGTAAGAGGTAGACGAGGTTGCAGATGGCCTGATAGCTACTAGATATGACATGAGCACCGCGAAGACCGAGACCTGGACTACGAACCACGCGAATCTCATTAGTAGAAATACTTTGTACCTAGCTACCTTTCTCACATCCCATATGATCATGAGGAGAAGCGATCTGAGATCCTCCCTCAGTTCTCATCCCCCACAAGCTTTGCCCCCGTGTAGTAGAAGAATACATCGTCTAGCGTTGGCTCTTTTAGACTGATCTGCCTTATCTTTATACCTCTGCTAGTAAATAGATCCACGATCCTTGCTATCTTTTCCTCACCCCTATTAACATAGATCCTTATCACAGCGTCTTTCAGATCTATTCTCATAGCGTCGACACCGTTCTTAACCATCTCCAGAAAATCCTGCTTTATAGGTCCATCAACAATAGCCTCTATAATATCTCCACCAGGGATGCCGTCTTTAAGCTCTCCCGGCGTTCCGAGAGCCCTTAGAGAACCCCTATATATAATTCCGATCCTATCGCTCAGCCTCTCAGCCTCAACCATCTCGTTAGTAGCAACTATCACAGTTGACCCACTCATCCTGAGATCCTCTATCATCCTCCAAACATTGTGCTTCGTTATAATATCCAGCTGGGCTGTCGGCTCGTCGAATATAGCGAGCCTTGGCCTCTGTATGAATATCTTTGCAAGCTCCACCTTCTTTTTACTACCACCACTCAGCTCTGCAAATGTTTTATTTCTGTGCTCCCACACCTCTAGATCCTCCATAACATCCCTCACAACCTTCCTAGCATCTCCCATGCTATAGCCAACTACCATGGCGTGCCAGAGAAGGATCTCATATGGTTTATCCACCCAGAGAGCCTTAGGCTCTTGAAATGATATCCCTACATATCTCCTAACCTTATCGCCCTGCTTAACAACGCTTTTTCCGAATACAATTACATCTCCCGATGTTGGCTTATACACTGTAGCTATTATTAGTAGCGTTGTGCTCTTACCAGATCCATTGGGGCCTAGAAGACCGAAGATCTCTCCCTCCTCTATGGTTAGGTTGAGACCGTTAACAGCTATGGTGTTACCGAATCTCTTAACAAGATCTATGATCCTCACTGCAGCTTCCATTCTAAAAAACCATCCATATATATCCCCACTAGCTAATATAAAAAATATACGCTCTCCCACATACCATAGAGACGGGGTTTGGGTTTCATCGGGCTTGATATTGTTTGATATCAAGCCCTCTTCCCTTGGTTTCATCGCCCTCAGGATCCCTTTTCATCGGGATCCATATCGCTGGGCTCCGCCCGCTCGGGGTGACCCCGACCCACAGCTCCACCATCATAGAGATCTCTGGTTCATTGCTGGGGGAAACCCCGCATCCTGGCTCTCCTCTTCCTTCTCCTCTTTTCTTCCATGTATCTCCTCCTAATGTTTATAGATGCAACCTTATGCCTACTCATTTTTAATCCACATCTAGGGCATTCGAAGACATGCCCCTCTTGGGTCTCTACAACATACCCGCATCTGGGGCATTCCCTAGACGTATTCCTTGGATCTACATAAGCTGTTAATGCCACCTCTGACATCCTCTTATGTATTCTTTTCCAGGGTGTTCTAGCATTCCTCTTCCTCTTAACCTTCTCAACCCTTTTCCTAGACACGAGATCCTCCTTATCAAGATCCTCGAATACATGGATAGTGTTTGGGAATAGCGATCTCAAGCCTGCTGAGAGTTTGTTTATAAAGTCCTTCTCCCTATTCCTCTCCCTTCTAACATACTTCTCATAAAGCTCCTCCTTACCCCTACTCTGTGCTATAGCCTTTTTACGCTCATACACGATCTTCATGCTCTGGAGAGGCTTTAGATCTACATGTATAAAACCTATACTAGGCTCGTAGCCATCCAGTGAAAGCTCGTTACTATCCCAGCCAATAACCCTCCTAACCTCGATCTCCTCAGAGCCCTTGAAAGGGATAACTACTCTATCATCCTTGATTATAACCTCACCTACAGTCCAGCCTCTAACTCTGTGCTCAAACCATGTTGATCTCCAGGATACATAGAGGTATTCACCTTGTTTTAGAGTTATCCTAATGGTTTTAGCCTCATAATCTATCTTCATAAGCGTTATCTTACACTTAGCGAATCTCCTCCTGATCCTCGGCTTTATCTTCCTAGCCCTACCTTTTAGATACCTCTTCCTCCAGGATTCTATGATCGAATAAGCTTTCCTAATAACAGCATCAACCCAATGCGCAGCGTAGGGGTTATCCTTCATAAGCTCATCCCTGAGGCGTTTCTTGAAAGCCCTGTCCCTCGGTATTATTGGGACATGCATCTTCAAACCCATATTAGTGATCAGCTTTCCACCCCTTCTGACAAGCTCTGGGAAGCTGTATTTCCACTCGATATTATCCCAGATCATATCTATAGCATTCTGTAGAGCCTTGACATACCATGTTATCAGCCCTCTAACCCTGTCATCCCTGATAGGTACAGAATATGCCCTCACAAGCTCAAGGATCTGGCAAACCTCCTTAGACCTCAGCAAAATAGCTCCATAAAATGATATATCAACCCTTATAAACTTTTATGAAACTCAAAGCAGTTTCTTGAGGCATTTGATTCACACTCACCAGCAGGCTAGGATTCGCAGCATGCCTATATCTCCACTCATCCAGATCGAAACACTTAAACACTCTATCTGTTTTTAATTTTATACCAGACAGGGCTCCCCGACTATTCTCCCACGAAGGAAGGGCTGGAAGGGCTGAACCCTTTTTTATGATAGTAGAAATCTTTTTATATTCTTTATTATTAATTAATTTTGTGGAGAGGTTACTTGGAGATGTTACTGAGACCTAAGGAGGTTTGCCTGCTCTTAGGAATTTCATACTCAACACTCTTAAGGTGGATTAGGGAAGGGAAGATAAAGGTAGTAACTACTGAAGGAGGAAGGTATAGGATACCTTATAGTGAGGTTAAGAAGTATTTGGAGAGGAGGGAAGAGACGAGGGCTGTGATTTACGCAAGAGTTTCCTCAGCAGACCAAAAAGAGGATTTGGAGAGGCAAATAAACTATCTAACGAACTATGCAACAGCAAAGGGTTACAAGGTAGTTGATGTGATAAAAGACTTTGCAAGCGGGTTGAACACACAAAGGAAAGGGTTACTAAAACTCTTCAAACTGGTTGAGGGAAGGAGTGTTGACGTCGTCCTCATAACCTACAAGGATAGGTTAACACGTTTCGGTTTTGAATACCTTGAGGAGTTCTTTTCAACCATAGGTGTAAGGATTGAGGTGATTTTCGGAGAAGAACCCAAGGATGCTACACAAGAACTAGTTGAAGATCTGATTTCCATAATAACTTTGTTCGCTGGGAAAATTTACGGAATGAGGAGTCATAAGAAGACAGTCCTAGTTCAGGGTGTAAAAAAGCTGATAGGTGAGTTGAGTGGAGAGGACAGTGAAGTTAAGGGTTAAGGTTGACTACAAAACTTACTCGGCACTTAAGGAAGTTAAGGAGAAGTACAGGGCAATACTAGAGGATGCAATAAATTATGGGCTCAAGAACAAGACTACTTCCTTCACTAGGATCAAGGCTGGGATTTATAAGGCTGAGAAAGAGAAGCACAAGGACTTGCTATCACATTACATTTACACCGCCTGCGAGGACGCAAGCGAGAGGTTAGATAGTTTCATGATAGTAAAGAGAAAGGGGAGGAGTTACACTGACAGACCAGTAGTGAGGAGGGTTACTGTACACTTGGATGATCACCTGTGGAAGTTCAGCCTTAGTACGATCTCCATTTTGACTAAGAGGAGTAGGGTTAACATTTCGCTGACCTTCTCTAAAATTTTCTAGAAGGGTTGGTCTCGACATGAGCATCCCAGCATATATTGGGTTCCTTGTGGCTGGGTTAGCAGTGCTGCTAGCCCCACAGCTATGGCTATTATAACAACGAGGACTATGATCAGGATCCTTCTATCCATGCCCCACCCCTGATTAGATAGTGGGTAGCCTAATAAGCATGCATAGATAACCTATAGACAGGATTATCAAAAAACACAGATCCTCGCCCCTTGGGCGAGGATTTTGATTGTAAAAAATGGGAAAGACTACTCTTTTCTCGACACAGTTATCTCTATGGCCGAAACCCTAGAGGTTCTTCCACCCTCTCTAGTAACCTCTTGGCTTCCAATGGTTATGTTGGCTACAGATAGCTTGTCCTTGAGGAACCTGCTTCTAAGAATCTCAACTGTGTCCACAGCCTTGCTAATAGCCCTACCCCTGGCCTTTATCACAACCTTATCCATGCCCGGTTGAATAGTGTTAGGGTGCTAGGACATAGTTTATAGCCGGCTTCTTACCTATTAGAACCACATTCGACGCCTGCTGCGCTATATCCGCTCACCGCAGCACATTATATAACGGGAAGCTTATATATCTTTCTCTCAGCCGTGTTCTATATAGGATCTTTGAAGAAATATGGTGGGAATATAGCTGGGCATATATATCGTTTCTATACTTTTTTCTTAATAACTTCAAACCTCTCAGGGGGTCCCCTCAATATTGCTATAAGTGAGGTTATAAATGTCCAGAAAGAGCTGGGGTATGATGCGAGAAGACCTAGTATAAAGTACCTAAGGTTTCTACCAACCATATAGCCCGTAACACCCCAATGAATTAGCCATAAGATCATAGCTATGATTCCCATAACATAATACAGAGGATCTAGATATATAATGTTTAGAGCTGTTAGCACAGCAAACAAAGCTGAAGATGGGAATATTAGAAATCCAGACATGGTTGCTATAGACGTCCTTATTCTTGATCCATGGGGCAATATGTGCAGAGATTCAATGATGCCCCATGTCCATCTTCTTCTCTGCCTTAGAAAATCCCTAGCCGTTAAGGGCGAGGTTATATTAACCCCACTATAGCTGAAGCCCATCCTAAAACCATTTGAAACAGCTATCTGACCATAGACCAGATCTTCAGCTTTGCTATCAAAATCCCAGGAGATGGCCTCATCGACTTCTGCGTTCACGCACATGGCCTCTCCATGAATCCATACAGGCTTGCTCAGTGTTTGGAATAGAGAGCACCATGTGAGACAAGCACTTGTCCTCATATAATCCAGAAAAGTATATAATCTAGATCCTCGATTCCTTGGGTATATCACTGTCTCTAATATATCGAAGTCGCCTCTATAAAAACAATCATTGATAAACCCCTCAGTTGGGATAGAATCGTCATCTAGATATAGGACACGATATCTAATGCTAAGCAGACCTTTTCTAATAAGATCAAGCCTGTATAGCCTAGCATATTCAAGAGCCCTAGCCTTATACCTAGCTCTTGATCTAAAGCTTTTGGGAACAGTAATTATTCGATCAATATATAGAGATCCCTTAAAGTCTGTTCCCTCATCAATAACCACCCATATCTCGATAGGAAGATTCATCTTGGAGTTCATTTCCTTAACCCTCTTAGCAATATCATATGTAGTGGTATTGCCAATAGTTGTAATTTGTATAATCAACAGATCCACCTTTGATAGGCTTTGAGATCTTCTACCAACATTAACTATATATCCAGCAGCCATAATAAAGATTATTGAGACTGCACTTATTATCCACACTATAATAACTATAATAACTACCATCGATAATTGCAAACTGTCTACACCTTTTTTGCATAAGAATATAAGGGGAGGAGGCTTATATATTTTATTTTTTAAACTTAATTGTTGCATCCATTCTATAATTAACTAGAAATTTGACAATTCAAGGAAAGGAACTAATAGGAGTGCTGGGGTCAAGACCTATTGGGATTTAATGAGTGATCCTTCAAGAATGCGGATTATCATGACCGATTAGGATAGCAGTACAGAGAAGGCAGAATATAGAGAGGCTTGTGATAATGCCTATAGAATCTTTAAATATAGGGCTAGAGTTGAAGAGCATGCAGTTATTGATTACCTGATTAGGGTATACTTAGATGCTTCCATAACTATGGCCTGGTGATCTCTAGGTATTCTCGAGGCATATAATGAGTTAAGGTATGTTGCTCCTCAGCGGTTGTCTAGCCCGATCTCCCTGTTAAGGGATTTGATAGCCCTGAATATGCTGCTCCTGAAAGTGCTGGCACTAGCAATATGATCTAGATCCTTTGGCAGGCACTTGCCATCAAATGGTTTTCCTGCTAGCTCTTTCCTCCTGCCCCAGCGTCCTCCCTCCAGGTTGTCCAGAATTTCTGTTGGCGATAATATGTCGAAGATCTTGTTATGGTCGGCTCCGTATCTCTTGGATATATAATAGATCTCGTTGTAGAAGGATATGACGAGTGCTCTGAGGGCATTTGTTCCTAGTTTTACTATCTCGGCCTCTTCATAGCTTAGGCAGTAGATCTTTGCACCATACTTTTAGCCTACCTTGTTGTAAGGCTTAAGACATACCCCTGGGGGCATGATCCACTACTTGTTCCTATAACAATCCTCCTGGGGGATCTTATGTCCTCCTCTATATGCATCTCCCTAAAGAACATGGGCATGTATACAAGATCTTCTCTTCCAAATCTCCTCATAGCCCCAACAGGCATCGTGCTGTGTATAATAACCGAAGATCCTGTGGGTATTTTGGAGACAAGATCCTCAACCCTGTCTTCTGGAACGCATATGTGGTAGATATCAAAGCCCCCCCAGATCCCCGGCTCTTTTCCCACCATCAAGGGATCTGCTGGGGTCTATATCGTAGTAATAATAGCTAGTACCCATGACATCCCTTATAACTGTGGCTATAGCTCTACCACAGGATCCGGCTCCTACGATGATGATACTATGATCTCTGGGTGCATCCATATTCCTAGCTAGAAGAGCCCCTCCTCCATCATTGATCCTTGTGCGGGTTATTGTTATTGATAGGGGCTCGGCAGATCTATATCCTCCTAGATCTTTCGCCAACATGCTCACATTAAACATTATAGAGGGGGTGAGCCTAGATATAAGAGTTTAACACTCTAGGAAAGATCCGGAAGTGTTCTTCTGGATCTGTGGCTTGCCTCACTAAATCATACAGAGGGATCTTCCCAGAGTGAACGAAACATGAACAAGTGTGAACATCCCATATTTAGATCCCCTTGTTCTGGAGGGTCGAAGAACCTAGGATCAGATCCTGGTGAATCTGATCAAACGCAGCTAAACAACATAGGAATTCACAATCCTTGGGGGAGATCGTGAACCTATTATATGATTCCCAGGGCGGTTATGAATTTCCCCGTGGTTCATCAATGTTGACGCGTCTAGCCCCTCTAACAATGAATGATATATTCTCTAAAGGGTTAGTGAAGAGGTTGGATTTAACAAAACTCTGGAAGCTTCGGGGATTGGTAGAACAATATCGCATAACCTATCCATCTGGTAAGAACAGGGTTCTGGTGATGTTATTGCTAGAGCTCAACAATATCATGAGAGATACAGATTGAGGTTATACCCATAGCCTCACCCTTCAGAGCGGGGATTAGGATTTATAAGCCCTACATCTTCTGTTTTTTGTAATGATGCGTGTGAGCCTTGAGGCACTCTCTATTGATACTTGATGGAAATGCTAGGCATACAATATTAAACCTATGCCTCTGAGGCTATGATAGAAATGCATAGGCATAATCACAGCCACAAGCGTTTCTCTAGGGAATGCCCCAGATGCGGGTATGTCGTGGAGACCCAAGAGGGGCACATATTCAAATGCCCTAAGTGTAAGTTGAAAATGAATAGGCATAAGGTTGCATCTATAAACATTAGGAGGAGTAAACATTAGGAGGAGATATCTAGAAGGCAAGAGGAGAGGGAAGAGGAAAACCAGGATGCGGGGGTTTCCCCACAGCAATGAACCTGTGGAAACTATGAGGGTGGAGCTGTGGGTAGGGGTCGCCCAGAGCGGGTGGAACCCTGTGATATGGATCCCGATGAAAAGGGATCCCGAGGGCTTTGAAGCCGAGGAAAGAGTGCTTAGCAAACAAAGACTGATGAAACCCGAACTTCTCTCTCAATTCTATAGCCTTTTTATCCACTGATGATTTATCTACCAGGGTTTAGGTTTCATTGGGCTTTGATTTCAAGCACTCTTTCCTTGGTTTGTTTATAAAGTCTTTTTCCTTATCCCTCTCCCTTCTAACATTTCTCATATAATTCTCTTCTACCCTTGCTTTGTGCTATGGCTTTCTTCCTCTCATAAGTGATCTTCATGCTTCAGAGAGGCTTTAGATCTATCATGTATAAAGCCTATCGATGACTCGTAGCCATCCAGTGAAAGCTCGTTGCTATCCCAGCCAATAACCCTTCTAACCTCGATCTCCTTAAAGTTATTGAAAGAGATAACCACTCTGTCGTCAAAGATTATAACCTCGCCGACAATCCAATCTCTAACCCTTTTCTCGAACCATGTTGATCTCCAGGATATAGTCAAGTATTCCCCTTGTTTTAGAGTTATCCTAATGGTTCTAGCCTGATAATCTATCTCCATAAGCTCTTCTCTAAGCCTTTTCTTGAAAGCCCTACTTCGGAATTATTGGGATCCTCATCTTCCAACCAATAACAGTAGTGTGCTATATTTCCTTAGGTGGTCTCTGCTTAGAGGGTGTTCTCGGGGTGCTATCTGTAGCTTCGCGTTCTTTGTGTTAGCACTCCCAGCATGATTGTCGACACTACCTAGCCATCCTCTGATATGCTTAACATTAATCATACTATTGTGTGTATCGGAACCTATCGTGAGGTTGATTGCCATAATTATGTTCTTCTTATCTACAATAATGCCCATTGATCTCATCTATAGGAGATAATCCTCTATATTGGTTTGAAAACCATTATATATAGCATTAATATATAATATGCTGTGAAAATAGGTGTTAGAAATCTAATCAACGTGAATAGATGTGAAACCTCGCACCTATCCACAGAGCGTCGAGCTTCTCGGAGGTGTAAAGCCTCTATAATCCCTAGAGGCATCACTATAATCGACGATATATACGCCCACCTGGGCCACCCAATTATGGATGCCATGGAGATGCCTGATGCATATAGCCCGAGGGCTGAAGCAACCTCTAGATATACGAGTCTGCTATATGATTTTATTGCCTCGCAGCTTGGCGATGATCTAAGCACCAAATACCCCCCGAGGGTGAGAGCTGACCATGCTGCGAAACATGTTAGGTGGATCATTTTTAGCAGCCCATAGAAACCGATCATCGGATCACCAACGCCGTCATTATTTATGCGACACACTAGCAAATATACTTCACGCCTTTGAGGGCTGTTTCAGCTTTCATTATTATTTGTAGTGCTCATGTTCATTGGTTTCTGAGACCTCTTAACGCTATGAGATATGCTGAGAGCCATGAAATCAGTAAATATGAAAGGCGATGAACCACCATCCTTTTTCATGATAGTAGGAATGCTTTTATATTCATTTGTTGTCTATACTTAAGCTTATAAGTATCCAATCCATAGTTGTTTTGATGATGAGGTGATATCCCTGCTAGATCTTGGTGTGGAGAGACCTCGGGATGCGATGACCTTTGGAGCACCCGAGGCCGAAGCCCTGTATGAGGGCTCTGCCCAGAAGGGCTTCGGGGATCCAACCCTAGATGGGAGCCCCATGCCGCTGGGCTCAACAGCCACCCATGAACCCATAGAGATCCCAAGATCTCTATGGGGGAGGTGGAAGTCCCTCGATGACCACAGGGATGCTATAGCATCCCTGTGGGTTAAGAAGCAAAGCAATCCAAAGCAAATGAATATCAATGACGATCAATAACCATCGAGGGACAAGCGGTTTGAATGTATAGCTCTATTTATAATATG
>Ga0079997_111946_pt1 | contig 12161 bp, 12 predicted proteins | sample PerSpoCPS_CMetaG_FD_69200 | JGI IMG/M metagenome (GOLD analysis project Ga0079997, IMG submission 69200) | Archaeal communities from Yellowstone National Park, Wyoming, USA - Perpetual Spouter C (PS_C) MetaG (SPADES assembly) (version 2) | ecosystem: Environmental > Aquatic > Thermal springs >... | reverse complement strand
CCGTGTTGGTGGTGTACGACGACATGGACCTGCCCACGGGAGCCCTGCGGGTCCGGGCGCGGGGGAGCGCGGGCGGCCACCGCGGCATGGCCTCGGTCCTGGAGGCCCTGGGGACTTCGGAGGTTCCGCGGGTGCGGGTGGGGATCGGCCGTCCGGGCACGGACGCGGTAGACCACGTCCTGTCGCGCTTCACCGAGGCGGAGGAGCCCTTGGTGGCGGAGGCGGTGGAGCGGGCGGCGGAAGCCGTGGAGACGGTGCTGCGGGAGGGAATCCAGCGGGCCATGGACCGGTTCAACCGGAGGACGGCCCCGGCGTCTGCGGGGTGAGGGGTGTGGCGCGCGAGGATCGGCCCATGACGTGGATCGAGCACCTGGAGGAGCTGCGGCAGCGGCTCCTCTGGAGCCTCCTGGGCTTGGCCCTGGGGACGGCGCTCTGCTGGAACTTTTCGGAGGCCCTGCTCCGCTTGCTCCTGCGGCCCACGGGGGGCATTCAGCTCCACGCCATCGGGATGCTGGAGCCTTTCTTGGCGCGGTTCCGGGTGGCGGTGACGGGGGGGCTGGCTCTGTCCATGCCGTGGATCGTCTACCAGGCGTTCCGGTTCGTGGACCCGGCCCTCAAGCCCCACGAGCGGCGGGTGGTGGTGCCCGTGTCCCTGGCCGCGGGCGTCCTGTTTGCGGCCGGGGCGGTGTTCGGGTACTTCTTCATCCTGCCCGCGGCCTCCAACTGGCTCCTGGCACAGGCCGGCCAGCTCATCCGGGTGCAGATCACCGCCTTAAACTACCTCCACTTCGTGACGTGGCTGCTGGTGGGCATGGGGCTGGGGTTCCAAACCCCCCTCCTGGTGGTGGCAGCCTGCGCCCTGGGGATCGTGAGCCCGCAGCGGCTGCAGCGGGAGTGGAAACTGGCCCTGCTGGTGATCCTGGTGGTGTCCGCGGCGGTCACCCCGGACTGGAGCCCCGTGACCATGTTCCTGTTGGCCCTGCCGATGTTCGCCCTGTACGAGGGCGCGGTGCTGGTGTCGTTCTTGATCGTGCGCAGGCGGCGCGCGGCGGAGGAGGCCGCCCTGCAGCCGGACGTGTGAGGGGGGACGGGACGGTGCGGAGCCCTGCTGCGGGGAGCCGGGTGCCCCCCGGCCAGTACGTGACGGACCACTGGCCGGTGCTGCACTACGGCCCCGTGCCCCGGGTAGACCTGGCCGCGTGGCGGTTCCGGGTGTTCGGGGCGGTGGAGGAAGAGCAGGTGTGGGACTACGAGGCCTTCCGCGCCCTGGGCCGCACGGAGGTGCGGTGCGACGTGCACTGCGTCACGCGGTGGACCCGGCTGGACAACCGTTTCGCGGGCGTCCCGGCCAAGGCGGTGCTGGCCAGGGTACGACCTCTCCCGGGCGCCCGGTGGCTGATGGTGCACGCGGAGGGCGGCTACACCACCAACCTCCGGCTGGAGGACCTGGACCGGGAGGACGTGGTGTTCGCGTACGAGCACGACGGGGAACCCCTCACCCCGGAGCACGGCTGGCCCCTGCGCCTGGTGGTCCCGCACCTGTACTTCTGGAAGAGCGCGAAGTGGGTGCGGGGGTTGGAGTTCCTGACGGAGGAGCGCCCGGGGTTCTGGGAGGCCGCGGGCTACCACCTGCGGGCAGACCCCTGGCGGGAGGAGCGCTTCGGGGGCGGCCTGCCCTGAGGCAGCTCGGGAGGTGACGGAATTTGGCGGACCGCTTCTACATCACCACGGCCATCGACTACGTGAACGCCACGCCCCACATCGGGCACGCGTACGAGAAGGTGCTGGCGGACGTGTTGGCCCGCTACCACCGCCTGGCGGGAGAAGAAGTGTTCTTCCTGACCGGGACGGACGAGCACGGGCAGAACATCGCCAACGCCGCCGCCCGGGCGGGCCAACCGGTGCAGGCCTTCGTGGAAGAGAACGCCGCGGCCTTCCGGAAGCTGTGTCGCGACCTCAACCTGTCCAACGACGACTTCATCCGGACCACGGACCGGCGGCGCCACTGGCCGGGGGTGCAGGAGCTCTGGCGGCGGGTGCAGGCCGCGGGTGACCTGTACAAGAAGCAGTACCGGGCCCTGTACTGCGTGCAGTGCGAAGCCTTCGTAACCCTCAGTGAGCTGGTGGACGGCCGGTGCCCCCGACACCTCACGGAGCCCCAGGTGGTGGAGGAGGAAAACTACTTCTTCCGGCTTTCCCGGTACCGGACCTTCCTGCGAAGGCTGTTCACGGAGCGGCCGGACTTCGTGGTGCCCGAGACCCGGTACGCGGAGATGCTGCAGCTGGTGGACACCCTGGAAGACGTGTCCGTCTCCCGCCCGGTGGAGAAGCTGGCGTGGGGAATCCCGGTCCCCGACGACCCTTCCCACGTGATCTACGTGTGGTTCGACGCCCTCACCAACTACATCAGCGCCATCGGCTTCGGCCGCGACGAGGACCATTTCCGGACCTGGTGGCCCGCCGTCCACCTCATCGGCAAGGACATCAACCGGTTCCACTCCCTGCTGTGGCCCGCCATGCTGGCCAGCGCGGGCGTAGACCCGCCCCGCCAGGTGCTGGTGCACGGGTTTTTGACCCTGGAGGGTCAGAAGATCAGCAAGACCCTGGGCAACGTGGTGGACCCCGTGGCCGTGGCCCGGGAGCTGGCGGAGCGCAGCGAGGCGGACGTGGACGTGTGTGTGGACGCGGTGCGCTACTTCCTGCTCCGGGAGGTCCCCTTCGGGGAGGACGGGGACTTCAGCCGGGCGCAGCTCGTCCACCGGTTCAACGCGGACCTGGCCAACGACTACGGGAACCTCCTGAACCGCACCCTGCCCCTGGTGGAACGGTACTTCCACGGAGAGTTGCCCGAGCCCGGAGGGGAGGAGGGCGCAGACCGCGAGCTCCGGGAACAGGCCACCTCCGCCGTAGAGGCGGTGTGGGGGTGGGTGCGCCAATACGACTTCCAGCGGGCCCTGGCCGCGGTGTGGCAGCTCTTGGGCGCCGCGAACCGCTACCTGGACCGGGAGGCCCCGTGGAGCCTCCACCGGGAAGGGCGACGGGAGCGGGCCGGCTCCGTCCTCGTGAACACCCTGGAGGCGCTGCGGGTGGCCACGGTGCTCCTGGAACCGGTCTTGCCCAGCGCCACGTTGAAGGTCTGGACGCAGCTGGGTTACCCGGAGTTCGAACAGCGGGCCCGGCAGGTGCGGGAACGCGGGGAGCCCTACCGGGGGACCGGGCTGCGGCTGGAGGACGCACGGCGGTGGCGGTGGCTCCGGCCCGGCACGCGGATCCGGCCCGGAGCACCCATTTTCCCCAGGGTGGAGGAGGCGAGGCCGGTGCAACTGCCCAAGGAACCCAAGACGGAAACCCTGAGCCTGGAGGAGTTCCGGAAGCTCGACCTGCGGGTGGCCCGGGTGGTGGAGGCCCGGCGGGTGCCGGGTACGGACAAGCTCATCGAGGCCCGGGTGGACGTGGGGGGCGAGGTGCGCACCATCGTGACGGGCCTGGTGCCCCACTACCAGCCCGAGGACTTGGTGGGGAAGACCATTGTGGTGGTGACCAACCTCGAGCCGCGCAGGGTCCGGGGGGTGGAGTCCAGGGGGATGCTGCTGGCCGCGGAGTGGGACGGGCAGCTCAGCTTGGTGACCCTGGACCGGGACCTGCCGCCTGGGGCGCGGGTGACGTGATCGACACCCACGTACACCTGGACCACCCGGACTTCGAGCGAGACCGGGAGGCGGTCCTGGAGCGAGCCCGGGCGGCAGGAGTGCGGGCGGTGGTCACCCTGGGCACCGACCGGGAGACTAGCGAACGGGCGGTGGCCCTGGCGGAGCGGTTTCCGGGGGTCTACGCGGCGGTGGGAATCCACCCCAGCCGGGCACACGCGGTCCAGCCAGGGGACTGGGAGGTGGTGGTGCGGCTGGCGGAGCACCCGAGGGTGGTGGCTCTGGGCGAGTGCGGGCTCGACTACGAGCGGGCCCAGGCCGCCCCGGAACGCCAGCAGGAGGTCCTCCGGTGGCACGTGCGGTTGAGCCGCCGTCTCGGGAAGCCCCTGGTGGTTCACAACCGCTCCGCGCACCACGACCTGCTGCGGGTCCTGGAGGAGGAAGGGGCCTGGCGGGTGGTGATGCACATGTTCACGGGGCCTGCGCCGTACGCGGAGGCGTGCGCGGCCCGCGGTTACTGGGTGTCCGTGGGCGGGCCCGTGACGTACCCGAAGGCGGAGGAGGTCCGGCGGGCCGTGCGAACCATTCCCGAGCACCTCCTCCTGGTGGAAACCGACTCGCCCTTTGCAGCCCCCTACCCCAAGCGGGGCACCCGGAATGAGCCCAGCTTCCTTCCCCGGGTGGTGGAGGCTGCGGCCGCGGCGCGGGCGCAAGCCGTGCCCGCGGTGGCGCAGACGACGGAGGAGAACGCACGGCGGTGTTTCGGCTTGCCGCGGTGACCTTGGGGCTCGTGCTGCTGGCGTCGCCCGGGACCGCCCAGACCGCAGGGGACCGCGCGGAGGTGGAGGCAGGCCGGCGGGCGGGGGCCCAGATCGAGCGGTCCCTGAAGCTGGTCGCGGATCCGGAGCTGAACGCCCGGGTGGCCCGCATCGGGAAGGCGGTGGCTTCGGTCACGGAGCGGCCCCACCTGCCGTGGACCTTCAAGGTGGTGGAGCACCGGGTGCCCAACGCGGTGGCCCTTCCCGGAGGCCTGGTGTACTTGACCTCGGCCGCATTACAGCTGGTGCGCACGGACCACGAGCTGGCGGCCCTGCTGGCGCACGAGGCCGCCCACGTGGCTTTGCGCCACCACCAGCGGATGGAACGCGAGGCCAACCGCACCAACCTCCTCGTGATGCTGGTGGCGGTCTTCGCCCGGGACGCCCGGGTGGCCGCGGGGGCGCAGTTGGTGGCGGGGGGAGTGTTGAGTGCCTTCGGGCGAGACCTGGAGCGGGAGGCGGATTCGGCGGCGGTGGGCTACCTCCTCCAGACCCCGTGGCACCCTGTGGGCGTGCTGACGCTCCTGGAGCGGCTGGCCCGGGAGGACCTCCTCTCAGGCGGGGTGGACCCCGGGGCGTTCCGCACGCACCCCACGTGGGGGGAACGTGTGCGGGCGGTGGAGGAAGAGCTGGCGCGGCGGGGCGTTCCCCTGCACCGGAGGGTGGCCGCGGGGTTCTTGCAGCTGTCCGTGGACGAGGAGGGGCCCGTGGGGGTGGTGCGGGTGAACGGCGAGGCGGTGGTGCGGGTGAGCGGGGGCAGGGTACGGGCCGCGGAGGTGGCAGCCCGCCTGGACCGCATCTTCAACGAGGACCCCTCGCCCTTCGACGTGCGGGCGGTGGGCGTCTTGGGGGAGTGGAGCGTGCGGGTGGGGGAGGAGGTGGTCCTGGTGGTGGGGCAGGAGGACGTGCGCCTGTTCGGGCGGGAAGCCCGCGCCCTGGCGCAGGAGTACGCGCAGCGGCTCCGGGAAGCCATCGCCCAAGACCGCCGGCGGAGGGCGCTGCAAGGCTAGACCAGCGATTTTTGGGGACCCTTCAGCATTGTCGAACGGGCTCGTTGCGCGGTGGCCGGAAGCGGGAAACCATAGACCCGGTACCCGGCGAAGGCCGAGGGCACGTAGACTCCCCTTCGGAGGCGTTTCGGTGAGCGAGCTGAAGATCGACGTGTTCTGCCACGTGCTGCCCGACCCGTACTACCGGAGGATGGTGGAGCAGCTGCCCGGGGGCGGCTATATGCAGAAGCGGGTGCGCGGGGTCCCCGCCCTGCACGACCTGGAGTTGCGTTTCCGGATGATGGACCAGCACCCGGGGTACGTCCAGGTCCTGTCCCTGGCTGCACCTCCCCTGGAGGCGGTGGCTCCGCCGGAGCGGTCCGTGGAGCTGGCACGGGTGGCCAACGACGCCATGGCGGAGTTGGTGGAGCGGTACCCTGACCGGTTCGTGGGGTTCGTGGCCTCGCTCCCGATGAACCACCCAGAGGCGGCGGTACGGGAGGCGGAGCGCGCCGTGAAAGAGCTGGGCGCCACAGGGGTACAGGTGTTCACCAACGTGAACGGCGCGCCCCTGGACCAGCCCGAGTACGAGGCCCTTTTCGCCCAGATGAGCCAGCTCGACCTGCCGGTGTGGGTACACCCTACCCGGCCGCCGGAGCAGCCGGACTACCCCACGGAGCGGCGGTCCAAGTACGACATCTGGTGGGCCTTCGGCTGGCCGTACGAGACCAGCGTGTTCATGGCCCGCCTGGTGTTCTGGGGGTTGTTCGACCGCTACCCGAACCTGAAGGTCGTCACGCACCACATGGGCGGCATGGTACCGTACTTCGAGGGGCGCGTGGGGTGGGGCCTCGACCAGGTAGGCCGTCGCACGGACGAGGAGGAGGACGTGCGGGCGAAACAGGCCCTCCGCCGGCGCCCCTTGGACTACTTCCGCATGTTCTACGCGGACACCGCCCTGTTCGGGGCCCTGCCCGCCACGGAGTGCGGGATCGCCTTCTTCGGCCCCGAGCGGGTCCTCTTCGCCACGGACTTCCCCTTTGACCCCGAGGGAGGCTCCCTGTTCCTGCGGGAGACCATCCGGGTGGTGGAGAACGTCTCTTTCCCCTTGGAGACCAAGGAGGCCATTTTCCACGGCAACGCCCGGCGCCTGCTGCGCCTGCGGTTGCCCCGGCCTTGAGGAGGGAGCCTTGCGGCTGGTCCGGTTCGAGTCCGATGGCGTGGTGCGTTGGGGCGTCCTGGAGGGTCAGTCTGTCCGCCCGGTGCGGCAGTTCCGGTACGACGCCCCCGTAGAGCCCGACGACACCGCCCTCCCGGTGGGGTCAGTCCGGTTGCTGGCTCCCGTGGACCCGCCCCGGAACGTGTTCTGCATGGGGCTGAACTACCTGGCCCACGTGGAGGAGTCGCCGGCCCGGCAGGTGCCCAAGGAGCCCGTCTGGTTCACCAAGGCGACCACGAGCATCGTGGGGCCGGAGGAAGACGTGGTGGTGGACCCCGCCCTCACCTCCCAGCTGGACTGGGAGGTGGAGCTGGCCGTGGTCCTCCGGCGGGGAGGGCGGAGGATCCCGGCCAGCCGGGCCCTGGACCACGTGCTGGGGTACACGGTGCTCAATGACCTCTCCGCGAGGGACGTGCAGTTCGCCCGCGGCGGGCAGTGGTTCTACGGCAAGAGCTTGGACGGGCTGTGCCCCGTGGGCCCGGTGCTGGTCACCTCGGAGGAGATCCCTGACCCGCAGGACCTGGAGCTGTGGCTGCGGGTCAACGGGCAGGTGCGCCAGCACGGATTCACCCGGGACATGATCTTCTCCGTGGCGCAGGCCATCGAGGACCTGTCCCGGGGCATCACGTTGCTTGCGGGGGACGTGATCGCCACGGGTACCCCCGCGGGGATGGGGTTTGGTCAGAACCCGCCCGTGTTTCTGCGGCACGGGGACGTGGTGGAGGCGGAGATCTCCCGGATCGGGGTCCTGCGGAACCGCATTGTGTTCGGGGACGCGGCGGAGCCGGACCCCGGCCCGTCTTCCAGACCGCGGCTTTTCCGGGACGGGCTCCTGCGATAAGATAGGGACGAGCGCGCCCGTAGCTCAGGGGACAGAGCGTTGGCCTCCGGAGCCAAAGGCCGCAGGTTCGAATCCTGCCGGGCGCGCCAGACCCGTCGGACCGGACTCTAGGTGTGCGGTGATCCTCGGTCTGGACAACGTGGGGGTGGCCGTCCGAGACGTGGCTCGGTCCGTGGCCTTCTACCAGCTCCTGGGGTTCGAACCGGAGTACGTGGCCGAGGACTCCGCCTTCCTGCGAGGGCCCGGGGTGGCCCTGTACCTCTTCCGGACCCAGGGTCCTCCGCTGTCGCCTCGGTCCTTCGACCTGGAGGGGAACCCCGTGGGGTACGACCACCTGAGCTTTCAGGTAGCGGACGTGGACGGGGTGTGCGGCAGACTGCAGCAGCGAGGGGTGGTGGTGGAGCGGGGACCCCAGGACTACCCGTGGGGTGCCCGGGCCGCGTGCCTACGGGACCCGGACGGGAACTGCGTGTGGCTGTTGCAGCGGAGCCCGTGACCGTGTAGGAGGGCTCGGGCATGTCCCCGGAGAGCCCCCGCCCGAGGGTCTTTGTGGACACGGTCTAGCGGGTCCCACGGAGCTCGCCAAACAACTCCCACGGGTCAGTCAGGCGGCCTACCAGGTCGTGCAGAAACCGGCCCGCTTGTTCGCCGTCCAGGACGCGGTGGTCGAAGGTGAGAGCTAAGGTGAGTACGGGCCGTACGTCCACCCGGCCTGCTACCGCGACAGGCCGCTCGTGGATCCGCCCGACCCCCAGGATGGCGACCTCCGGAGGGTTCACGAGAGGTGTGGCGACAAGCCCTCCGAAGGCCCCGTAGTTGGTGATGGTAAAGGTGCTGCCCAGCAGCTGTTCTCGCGGAAGGGTCCGTCGCCGGGCCTCCTCCACCAGTTGCTGGAGCTGCGCTACCATCTCCCACAGGCCGAGGCGGTCCGCGTGCCGCAGCACGGGGACCAGGAGACCTTCGGGGGTGGCGGTGGCCACCCCGATGTGGTAAGCGCGGTGGAGCAGGAGGAAGTCGCCGGAGGGGTGGAGGCTCGCGTTCAGGAAGGGGTGCTGCGGCAAGGTCAGCACCACGGCGCGCACCACGAAGGGCAGGTACGTCACGCGGAGCCCGCGACTCTGGGCGAGGCTGTCAGCGCGTCCGCGCAGCTCCACCAGAGCCGAGGCGTCCACTTCTTCGAAAGCGGTCACCTGCGGGATGGACGCTGCCTGCGCCATGCGCTGGGCCATCTGCCGCCGCAGCCCCCGCAGCGGCACACGCGCGATCTCGCCGGCCCTGGACGCCCGGAACACGTCGTCCTCCGTGATGCGGCCCCCGGGGCCGGAGCCCCTTACGTCCTGCAGGTCCACCCCGAGCTGCCGCGCCAGGCGCCTCGCCGCGGGGGTAGCCTCCGGCCCTTCCCCCCTCTCCGGCGGGAAACCCACCACCCCCAGGGGCTCCTCGGGAGGACGCACGAGGGTCGTGGGGGGCCGTTCCACGTCCAGGACCGCCAGCACCGCCCCCACCCGTACCACTTGGCCCTCGCCGGCGCCGTGCTGCAGCAGGATGCCGGCGGCGGGGCTGGGGATTTCCACCACCGCCTTGTCGGTCTCCACCTCCACCAGGGGCTGGTCTTCTTGGACGGGCTGGCCCTCTGGGACAAGCCACCGGCGGATCTCTGCCTCGTGGATCCCCTCGCCAAGGTCCGGAAGCAGGAACTCGTATCGCACTAGGCCTCCAGCACAGCTCGGATCTCCCGGATCAGGCGGGCCGTGGAGGGGAGGTAGTAGCCCTCCAAGGCGGGGGCGGGATAGGGAACGTCCGGGGCGGTCACGCGGACCACGGGTGCGCTCAGGTGGTACAAGGCACGCTCGGCCACCAAGGCCGCGAGCTCCGCGCCGAACCCTGCAGTCCTGGGTGCCTCGTGCACGACCACCAAGCGAGTGGTCTTCCGCACAGACCCCAGGAGGGTGTCCGAGTCCAGGGGGGTGAGGGTCCGCAAGTCGATGACCTCTAGTTCGACTCCCTCGTCAGCCAGCTCCTCCGCGGCCCGCAGGGCCAGGGGGACCATCGCTCCCCACGAAGCCACGGTCACGTGGCGTCCGGGGCGTGCTACACGGGCGCGGCCGAGAGGCACCCGGTAGGGTTCCTCGGGAACCTCCTCCCGGGTGGCGCGGTACAGTGGCATGGGTTCCAGGAAAACCACGGGGTCCGGGTCGAAGATACTGGCCAGGAGCAGCCCCTTCGCCTCCGCGGGGGTGCTCGGGACCACCACCTTGAGGCCGGGCGTGTGGCAGAGCAGCGCCTCCACGCTGTCGGAGTGCAACTCCGGAGCCCGCACTCCGCCCCCGTAGGGGGCCCGCACCACCAGGGGGGCGGTGAAGCGGCCTCCGGATCGGGCGCGCAAGCGTGCGGCCTGCGCCGCCATCTGATCCAGGGCCGCGTACAGGAAACCGGCGAACTGGATCTCGGCCACGGGGCGAAGACCGTACGCAGCCATACCCACCGCCACACCCACGATGGCGGACTCCGCCAGGGGAGTGTCCACCACCCGGCCGGGCCCGAACCGATCGAGAAGGCCGTCCGTCACGCGGAAGACGCCGCCGGCACGTCCCACGTCCTCCCCGAGGATCACCACCGCCTCGTCCTGCTCCATCGCTTGAAGCAGGGCTTCGTTCAGGGCTTCCGCCATGGTTCGGGAGCGCATCAGCGCTCCTCCCGGAAGGCACGGAGTTGCGCCACCACGGAGTCCGGTGGGGCGCCGTACGCGTGCTGGAACATCCAAGTCGGGTCCGGGCTCGGGGCCCCTTCCGCCTCTTCCAGGGCCCGGGACACGGTGGACCACGCTTCTTCCCACAGCGCTGCCTCCTCTTGCTCCGTCCAGCCCCACTGGGACGTCAGGTACGCGCGGAGCCGGACAAGAGGGTCGAGGGCCTTCCACTGCAACACTTCCTGGTCGGGGCGGTAACGGGCGGGGTCGTCCGCGGTGGTGTGCGGTCCGAACCGGTAGCAAACCGTTTCCAGCAACGTGGGCCCATCGCCGGTGCGCGCCCGCCCGACCGCTTCCAGGGTGGCCTGGTACACGGCCAGGACGTCCATGCCGTCCACCTGCACGCCCGGAAAGCCGTAGGCGGCGGCCTTCTGGGCCAAGGTCTCGCTGGCGGTTTGGCGGCTACGCGGCATGCTGATGGCCCAGCCGTTGTTCACACACACGAACACCACGGGGCACCGGAACACGCCGGCGAAGTTCAGGGCTTCGTGGAAGTCTCCCTTGGAGGTCGCGCCGTCTCCGAAGTAGACGAGGACCACCACGCCATCCCCACGCCGGGCGGCCGCCCAGGCGGCTCCCACCGCGTGCGGGATCTGGGAGGCGATGGAGATCTGGACCGGGAAGACGTTGACCCCTTGGGGGACGTGGTTGCCCAGGGGGTGGCCGCGGAACAGGAGGACGTAGCGGCTGAGGGGCACGCCGTGCATGACGCCAGCGAGGACCTCCCGGTAGGTGGGGAAGATCCAGTCTTCGGGAGAGAGGGCTGCGGCGGTACCCACCACCGCCGCCTCCTGGCCGCTGAAGGGGGCGTAAGTGCCGAGCCGGCCCTGGCGCTGCCACGCCAGAGCTCGTTCGTCGAAGGCCCTGCCCAACACCATCCACCGGTACAGCTCCACCAGACGAGGGCGGGGCCAGGAGACGGGACCGGTGGGGTGGCCTTGAGGATCCAGGAGCCGGATCATGCGATCCCCAAGTAGGCCGCGCGTACGTGGGGGCTGTCGCGGAGCTGCTGGGCGGTGCCTTCCAAGGCGATGCGCCCAGCCTCCAGGACGTAGCCCCGATCTGCCAGCCCCAGGGCGAAGGCGGCGTCCTGCTCCACCAGGAGCACGCCCACCCCTTGGTCCCGAACCGCCAGCACGGTACGGCCAATTTGGTGCCGGACGGCAGGCGCGAGGCCCGTGGAGGGCTCGTCCAACAGGAGCAGGCGGGGGCGGGCCATGAGGGCGCGCCCGATGGCGAGCATCTGTTGCTGCCCGCCCGAGAGGGTGGCGGCCGTCTGGCGCCGGCGCTCCCGCAGCACGGGGAACAGTTCGTAGACTTGCCGCAGGTCCCTTTCCACCTCGGGGTCCGACCGTGCGTGGGCGCCCAGGAGCAGGTTCTTCTCTACGGACAGCTCGCCAAACAAGCGGCGGCGCTCGGGGCAGTGGGCGATCCCCAGCCGGGCCAGGTGGTGGGCGGGGACCCGGAGGAGGTCCCGGCCGAGGAAGCGGAGGGTGCCTTCCGCGGGCAGCACCCGACAGATGGCCCGCAAAAGCGTGGTCTTGCCTGCGCCGTTCGGACCGAGCACCGCAACGACCTCCCCGGACTCCACGCGCAGGTGCACCCCATCCAGGGCCAGGGCCTTCCCGTACCACACGCGCAGATCCACGGCTTCCAGCAGCGTCACGCCGCGCCTCCGAGGTAAGCACGCACGACCGCGGGGTTCCGCGCGACCTCCTCGGGCGTGCCCGTGGCGATGACCCGGCCCAAGTCGAGGACCACCACCCGGCGGACCAGCTGCATGAGCTCCCGCAGTTTGTGCTCCACCACCACCAGGGTTGCGCCCGATTGGGACAGGGTGCGGACGAGCTCCAGCAAGGAGCCGGTCTCAGCGGCGCTGAGTCCGGAGAAGGGCTCGT
>Ga0079997_122500_pt1 | contig 12184 bp, 10 predicted proteins | sample PerSpoCPS_CMetaG_FD_69200 | JGI IMG/M metagenome (GOLD analysis project Ga0079997, IMG submission 69200) | Archaeal communities from Yellowstone National Park, Wyoming, USA - Perpetual Spouter C (PS_C) MetaG (SPADES assembly) (version 2) | ecosystem: Environmental > Aquatic > Thermal springs >... | reverse complement strand
CCCCCGGGTCCTCTTTTTATATAAACCTTCTTTTTGGGCGGCGGCCAGGGCCCTTTGGGCGCTGGGGCCGCCGCTGTGAGGGCGCGCCCGCCCGCAGGGCGGGCGCAGCCATCTTCTCTTGGCATTTAAGAAAGCCTTGGTCTCAAAATGGTATTAGATAGCCAAAAGCCAGGCCCATATACACCCCTTACAAGAATATCTCCGTTCCGCAGTAGCTACACTTCACTATCCCCTTGCCCAGCAGGTCTAAGCTTCCGCCGCAGCGCGGACAGGCCTTCTTCTCCCGTAAAACAGACGCCTCTGCTGAGTACAATACCCCCTCCTGCCAGTCTATGTACCCCGTAAATAACCCCAACCTTTCCAAATCATATATCCAGTCGCGCACCTGCTCCACAGGCATACCACTCTGAATCGCCAACTCAGCCAGTGTAATTTTCCCATGCGCTTGGATAGCGCCCAAGAGCCGCCGCTGCCGCTCCATACGCTCTACCTCCTTCGTCTCTATCACCCCTCGCCGCCAGACATATACCCCAACCCCCAATAGCGGCGACACTACCAATGCTATAAAAAACACTCCTACCCAAAACCCCCCTACCGTAAGCTCCCCAGCCTGGCGCTGCGCCACCAAAAATCCCATAAAGGCCATACCTAATAGTAGGCTTATACCAACCAGCACCTGTCCTACCGTGATGAGTCTACGCGGATGCATAGGATGCCCTCTTTTTTCGTTTGAATGCCATCAGTCAAAGCTGCTGCTCCCCCCGCCGCCGCCACCACCACCCCCACTATCACCTCCACTCCAACCCCCCCTCCCGCTACTACCCGAGCGGGATGGCGGAGCACTGCTCAAAGTACTTGCCATCGCATTAAGCATATCCGAAACACTCGACGCAAAACTATTCAAACTCTTGGTAAGAGAATCCGCCAAAGAATCCAACGAGTAGCTTCCCCTTCCTCTATCCTCAACTCTCTTGTTTTCCATAGAGCTCCAAGAAAAGTCATCCCTCGTTGAGGAGGTAATTTCCGTAGAATCGTAGCTCGAAGTAGAACGATACCAAGACGGTGGCGGTGTATCGGGTGCGATAGCCAGCCACCGAGCCAAGAACTCTTTTTCTATCCCAAAGGCGATGGCATAAGGAAGGTAGGCTTCCAGTTGAGCTTTAGATTCAGTAGGATTTATCTCATGAAGTGCTTAAGCCACCGGGCAAATGCTTGCCACCGGGCTGCCCGCTCCGCTCCCGCCTGCGTCCAGTAAGACCATTTGAACCCCCTGATCAATGCTAATATAAACAATCCCAACCCCAATGCCCCAACCCCTAACAAAATATAGCTCACGAACCCCATACCCATCAGTGTAACCCCTATAACAAACGGCCCAATAAAAAGCGGGCTATCCCCCTCAAGGGGACGACGAGCCCATCCTGCCTTCACCAAAGCGTTCAATAGAGACGCCTTTATCTTGGGAATGCTGGTATAGAACTTGTCCTTGAGCTCACTTAGCCGCCTTACTGGCTTCCCCTCAAATAGAGCATTGAGTAGCTCACGCTCGTAAGAATTTACCTCAGTAGAGGCCTTATCCCCTAAGTGCTCTTCTATTTCCCTATTTTCTTTTGCAACAGAGGCGCCTCCTGTAAAACGAATGACAAAATCCTTTTCTCCTGCCCCCACCTCTTCAATGGCAATAATCCCTCGCCGCGCTAAGTCTACGAGGGTAGCCAGAATATGACGCATCTCTACCTTCTGATCTACCAGCGCCCCCGCCATCCCAGGCGGATCCAAATAAGGCGGCTCCTTCAAAATATCCGGCCTGTCAAATACATACGGTTCCCGGTACTTCCTCACCCACATCCACACACCATACGCCGCCATGCTTATCATTACCAGAAGTATTATCCCTATCCCCACCGGACCTATCACTTGCATCCTCTCTTCTTTCACTTGCCAAGCGGGCACCTCCGGCGAAATAATCCCATGTGGAAACTGTACCCGCACCTCAAATGACTCATCTGCCCCTAGAGGCCGCTCCGCCTCAAACCGCGCTACCTTACCTCCTTCCTCCACCATATACCGCGCCGGCCCATACGCCCCTGCCCGCTCCACTACCGCCCCCTCCGGTAAATACACCACCACCCGACTCTGCCGTATCTCATATCTATGCTCCTCCGGAAGCGCCTTCCACCACACCTGATCACCGCCCTCGTACCGCCTCACAGCCCCAATAGCTCGATACCGAATATAAAACATCCGCTTATCATCCCTAAGCTCCGGATAATACCACCGCACCCGAACATAATCTTTGTCCTCTTCCACCACGTATGTATAATCTTCTTCACCATGGCCTCTCTCATAAGGTCGTCCTTCTTCTCCCACCTCCAAAACCTCTATCCCATCCATGCGACCAAGCGGAATCTCCCGCGACCCTCTCCGAAAAGTACCCTAAAAACTCATATACAGCCGCTCCGTCACCTCCAAGCTCCCATCTGCCAGCACCCGAATCTCAACATGATACGAATCCGCCACGGCTACCTTCTCCTGCCCATAGGCCCCAGAAATATAGGCCAGAACGAATAGGCTAAAAAGCCCCCAACGCCCAACTTGGCGCCGCATAGAACAAAAATACGAACCTCCCTGTCCTTGAAATGCCTTAGAGTCTATCGTTCTAAGACTGGTCCTTTGGAGAATGGAGTGGGAAATCTTGGGAGAGGATACTTATAAGCCTAACTCTCAATGGCCCGAGCCGGTAAGAGCTTTTCCCAGTGCGCCGCCCGAACCGCCGGCCAATTCGCTACATAAAGAGTCCTATACCTCGCTTCGGCGGCTCCACACCGGAAACCGCAAATCCTCCCAAATCAGCACCGCCATACCCCAGCCTTTGTAGTGCGGGATGAGTCGATTCGCTCCTGTTGTGAAAATTTTTTCTTATTCTGCAATGCAAAAGAGATTCCGCTTATCGTAATAGGCCCATTTACTTGTAGAGCTTACCACATAAGCGTGATTGTCCGGGTGGCCCGTAGGGGTGCGCACTTTGAGACTCCCCATGAAGAGGGTCTTATAAGACTGGGCCCAAGTTCAAGTTCTCATAGCTTGAAGAGGGCAGGGCCAGGCTCGTCTTCGGCGGCCCGCTCCGAGACGGAAAAGCCCGTCGACCACGTCTCCGGCAAAACCCAGACCTCTGCTTGTGAGCCGAGGCTCTGCCAGAGCTTTTCTAAGTAAGCGATGTTCTCCTCAGGTTTTCCCATGGCATGTCCATTTGGACCCAGTTCGGGTGTAAGGTTTCAGTGTCGCCCATGAGGGCCTCTCAGGGGTGGTTTTACCCGACCATGGGAGAAAAGGTACATGGTTTACCGAGATAAGCTAATCCCTTAGGTGCCTTCGACTACCACGATATCGTACAGCCCTCATCTCATCAGCCCTCAATGACTATCAATCTCCGTATCACCCAAGGAGGACAAGTTTATGTTCTATATTCATTTCCTCAGCCTACCTATAAGCTCCTTGATTTCATTGATTACCTCTTTGTTGTATATTTCTTTTTTGTCTCCCTTCTTGATAGAGAAAATCGTAAATACCTTTCCGCCAAACTTTTCCTCAAACTTTCTGTGGGCCTTGCTTAACCATCCTTCCCACTTATGGATCTCTGGTGTTTGCTTGTAGGTGATTGGCTTTATTTGTAGGCCTATGTATTTACCCTCTACCTCTATGTAAAAATCCACATTATAGAGCCTATCCCATTCATCCGGTGCTGGCTTTATCTCCATATTCAACTCTATCTGTAGCTTTTTGTAAATAGTATCGACTTCATTTCTGTAACCGTCAAATGTTCTATTTATGACGAGGTTACGAATATAATCTATACAGTCTTCTTCTGATACTCCATCTATTTCTGCCCTGATTACTTCTGTAATCTTTGTATAAAGCTTTTTCCCGAGGTCCTCAAGGTACTCGGATGGTTCTATTGGAATACCCTTCTTCTGAAGAAATACTCTTAGCCTGTCAAAATAGCAGATTTCCCATTCGCCTACGCTCTTGGGAGCGTACTCTCTTATCCATTCTGAGACGGGACCCACTCTACCCTTCTTATTTAGCCCCCATCTGTTGGTGGCCATGTTAAGTATCCATTCCTTGGCCATGTTTTCTCTGATTCTCTATTTCTATAAACTTTTTCCTTAGCTTATATTCCCTCTTCTTATCCGCCTGGGCTATTCCAGATTTTATGAGGTAGGCATTGATGAAAATTTTATTTTTCAGGTACACATACGCAAAAATCGTGTTTTCATCTATCACTGAATCCTCTTCTACCTTTACCATGACATCCCTCTTCACAACATAATCTCGTAAGTATTGTATTGCTCTCTCCTTATCAACGACCTCCACTCCCAAAAACTTCACCAAGAGGCCCGTATCAAGCTCTATTGTATCTTCGCTCACTATGTTGACGACTTTGTACATCTGACCCCTCTTAAGGTCTAAATTTTTCGGGTCCAGCAGAGGTTTAGCATCTGGTACTAATGGTTCGTAGGGAATACTTTTCAACTCAATCTTTTGTGTTCTTCTCACTATTTCCAGATGGAAAAGTTCAAGTAGGAGGTTATTCCCGATTTTATCGCTTATTATCTTGATAAAGTCCTCATTTATCTCATATCCGATGCCATTTCTTTGTAGTTCAAGGGCGGCCTTAATGGTTGTTCCACTTCCTAAGAAGGGGTCAAGCACGACATCACCTATGAAAGAGTACATCCTTATTAGCCTCCTTGGTAACTCTTCTGGAAACATGGCCTCGTGATTTATCTGTTTTTCTCCTCCAAACTTCCAGTGTCCAGAAAAGTATTCTTTCCATTCCTCTTTTGTGAGTCTTGACTTTTCTCGTACTTCTTTTGGTACATTTTCTGATTTACCGGGTTTCTTGAAGATTAGAATAAACTCATAGTCTATCTCAATCATGCCATTTGGGGGATATGGATAAGAACCCATTACAGTAGCTCCCCCTGTCGTATTCATTGTCGTCTTTTTTTGCCAGATGATTGCCCCCATGTAGTCAAAACCGATCCTTTCGCACTGGGATATAACTTCCGCATGTAACGGAATGACTTTATACCTTCCGTATAGAATAGACCTAGCGAATTGATCCCCTATGTTTATGCATAGTCTCCTTCCGGGCTTTAGAACTCTAAAACATTCCTCCCAAACCCGGTATAAATCTTTGAAGTATTCATGAAGGGTTTGATTGTAACCAATCTGTCCAGAAATCCCATAATCCTTGATATGCCAATAGGGAGGGGAGGTAACAACCAGCCCTACACTTTCGTCCGCAAGTTCTATCATCCTTCTGCTATCTCCGATGATTATTTTAGCCCAGCACATTCTCAGAGGCAAATGAAGTAAAAGACGCCGGATTGGGTGGGGGGGCTAAGGACTCTTTTCCACGGGCCGGCAAGGGATAGCACCTTCTCCGGGTTTGATGGCACCGGCTCGGGATTTTATGGGATTAGAGTACTCTATGGGGGGGAAATCATTTGGTTTTAGGCTGGCTGAGGGAGCCGATGCTCATGCCTAAACTATGGTTCCAAGTCTGCCCCTTAGGCGGTAGAGGCCATCCTCTATTGCCTGCCACAAAACCCAGGTAGCCAAGTCGTCATACTTATAGCCGGGCGTTAGGAGCCCTTTACCCTGAAAAGGCCTATTCAAGGCGATGCTCCCCTATCTTTGTACCTTACATGAGGGTAAACTCTCTACTTTTTTTGCTTGTTTTGGGGGTATTGGGGAGCTTTTCTTGCCGTTCTGGCGGTGTGGAGAAGGCGGGAATACCCCCTATTGGCCAAGGGCTTGACCCCATAGACTCTCTTAGAGCTCTCTACACGTACCTTCAGAGGCAGACATCCTCCGAAGCCGAGACCCTGCGCTATCAGGCCCTATCTAAGATGATAGAACTCCTAATTGAGCGCAAGAGAGTAGACTCGGCTGCTCAAGTAGCTGACACCCTTTATGGGCTTGCGCAAAAGACTCATCACCCGCTGGCTTCGCTTATGGGGGCCTTGGCCTGTGGGATGGTTTATACAGCTAAAAGCCATTTTGGGATAGCGGACTCTTGTCTGTATCAGGCGATAAGGTATGCGGATTCGCTGAGGCGGCTGGATTATGTGGGGAAGGCCTATCACCGTCTGGCCCTTTCTGCGCTAAAACGAAGGGACAATGCCCAGGCTTTGGAGGCTTTTCAGCAAGCCCTCCAGGCCTACCAGCAACTTGGGGATACGGCTGAGATGGCGTACCTCTATATGCGACTGGGGCTTTTACATGCCAATGAGGGGCGCTTTTCCCGAGCGGAGTCCCTTTACGCTTATGCGCAAAGTCTCTATCAGGCTATTGGAGATAGCCAGGGGCTAGCCAGTATCTATACTAATCTCACTCTGATGTACGCTTCGCAGGGGTGTTATCCGCAAGCGTTGGCTGTGGGCGACTCTGCCTACCGCATTTGTGAGATGCTAAAGCACCAGACTGGCCTAATTCGCGTAGCTAACAACCTCGGGCTGATTCACTATGAGCAGGGGAATTACCCCGAGGCTCTTTTTTACTTTCAAAAGGCGCTTCAGCTTCAAGAGGCCCTCCAAGATACGCCTGGTTTAGCCCGCTCGTATAATAATATCGGCAGCGTCCACTTTGACCAGCGCAATTTCAAGCAGGCCCGATACTATTATGAAAAATCCCTTGCCATCCGTCAAGCTCTCAACGATCAAATGGGCATGGGCATCGCTTACTCTAATATTGCCACTGCCTACCGCGAAGAGGGTAATCACTCACTTTCCCTCCTGTATTACCAGAAAGCCATCCAAATCTTTGAGGCGCTCAAAGAGCTTAGGTGGTTAGCCAACACCTACAATAACCTCGGCCGTACCTATTACGAACTCAACCAGTTTCCCCAGGCACTTCAAGCCTATCAGAAAGCCCATGAACTCTATACCCAGGTCTATGATCCGAAAGGCCTTACTTATACTTACGCTAATCTGGCCACTCTTTACCATCGTCAAAAGCAGTCTCTGCTTGCCCGCACCTATGCGCAAAAGGCCCTCCAACTAGCCCTCGCCCTTAATGCTAAAGAAAGACTCATGGAAATCTCGATTATTTTAGCACGAATTGACTCTACCTTAGCTGCCGCCGGCAAACCCCAGTATTATCTTTCAGCTCTCCAGCACTATCAACGTTATGCCGCCTACAAAGACTCCCTCTTCAACGAACAAAATATCCGAAAAATAGAGCGCCTCCAAGCTGAATACGAGCATCAGAAGGAGGTAGCCCTACTCCAAGCCCGCCAAGAGAAGGAACGCGCCCTGGCCGCCGCCCAGCTGCGCCAAAAGGAACTTCAAAGAAACTATTCCCTCGTAGGCTTGGGGATTACCCTCTTGGTGCTGGCTGTCATAGCCTACTTCCTCTACCTCGTGTGGCAGAAAAACCAAATGTTAGCCACCCTCAACGCCGAATTGGAACTCACCAATGCCGAGCTTGCCGCTACGAACAACGCCCTGGAAGTCTCCAACCAAACCATTAAAGCCCAAGCCGAAGCCCTCGCCGAAAAAAATGAACAAATCCTAAGCAGCATTCGCTATGCTAAGCGCATTCAAAACGCCATATTACCGGCTCCTGAGCGCTGGCAGCGTCTTTTACCTAATAGTTTCATCTGGTATTTGCCCCGCGATATTGTCGCGGGAGACTTTTACTGGCTTGAGGAGGTGGAGCCGTATATCTTTATAGGGGTGGCGGATGCGACGGGTCATGGGGTTCCGGGGGCCTTTGTAAGTCTGGTTTGCAGCATGGCCCTTTCCAAAGCCGTCTTAGAAGAGGGGCTCACAGCGCCGGCGGAGATTCTGGACCGGGTCAAGGTGCTCGTGACCGAGCGCCTCACGCACGAAGGCGAAAAGCTCTGGGACGGCATGGACATTGCCCTCCTTCGCCTGCACAAGGCCAATCCCTACCAGCTCACCTTTGCCGGAGCCAATCGCCCCCTCTGGATCGTCACAAACCAGCAAGAACTGATAGAAGTACCATGCACTCGTCAGGCTATTGGGTATAGCGACTCTACCATTCCTTTTCAGGAGAGGACCCTTTCTCTGGAAAGTCAGGCACCAGCGATGATTTATGCTTTTACGGATGGTTTGACCGATCAGATAGGAGGTCCTCAGGGCCGCAAGCTCGGATCTAAACGCCTGCGCGAGTTTTTCCTTTCTATAGCGTCGATGCCGCTTTCTGAGCAGCTCTTAGCCCTGCAGGCTTTTCTTAGGGAGTGGCAGGGCGAGTATCCCCAGACTGATGATATTACCTGCTTAGGGTTGCGTTTGGGGTGAGAGACAGGTTAGTCCTCTTCGGGCAGGCGCTGGCCGGTGCGCTTTTCCCAGCGCTCGCGGGCTTTGCGGCGCCAGTCGTGCTTAATTTTCTCCCACAGGGCTCGCTGCTCTGGTGTGAGGACCTCCTCAATAGCGGCGTTCGTCTGCTGCCGAAGCTGATGCAGGGCTTCTTGCTTGGCTCGCCCTTCCTGATTGGAACGCCGAATCTCCCGCGCCCGACTCACATGATTTTCCAAAATCGCCTTCACTTTGGTCTGCTGGTCGGGCGTGAGCTTTAGCGTGTCTGTAAGGTAAGACAGGAAGTGCTCTATGCGGCCTTTCCCTTCACCCTGACCTCGGACGGCCGCTGCCCTTCGCTGCGCCCAAAGCATACTACTCATTCCCAAGAGGCCTATCCCCAAAACTACGGCGCTTCTCCACATATCACTCCCTTAAGAGCATAGCCCCCCTCCCAAGGTTTAAGCCCCGGCCCTACTTTGGAAACTGGGAACTTTTCCAGAGTTTTTTGGGTTTATGGGGTTTGTGGGAGAGCGTATTTTAGAGGTGTCAGAGGCGCTTCTGATGCGGCAGGGGATTCGGGCGACCACGCTGGACCAGGTGGTCGAGCGCCTCGGCATCTCTAAGAAAACCCTTTATGATTACTTCCCCTCTAAGGAGGCCTTAGTAGAGGCGGTTTTGGATCGCTTTCTCCAGCGTATGGAGCAGCAGGTCACCCAGCTTCAAGAGTCCCATGCCTCCGACCCTGTTTTATCTATTGTCGCCACTGCTAACTTCGCTTATCATACCCTCTCCGCTATCAACCCCATTCTCTTCCAAGAGCTTCCCCGTTTAGCTCCCGACCTACAAGATAAGCTTTTCTCCCGCATCCGCGCCCTTATTCAGAAAAATCTTCAGACTAACCTCCAAAATGGCATTCAGCAGGGTCTTTTTCGCCCAGACTTAGACTTAGAGTTCATTCCCGTCTGGATGTTTTATGTGCTGACGCAGGTCATTCTTAATCCCGACTTTGCACAGGCGGTGGGTCGCTCCATTCCGGAAGTCTATGCAGAATCGGCCTTACTCTTTCTGTATAGCTTTACCACCGAAGCGGGGCGCCATCGCCTCCAAGAATACCAAAACCTCATTCGTCAAACCTATGGTCGCTCACGTCCGATATAGCCTTATCTTTTTTATTTCGCTGAGTTTTGCGCAAGAGGGGGTACAGGCATTTAGCCGGAAGGCCGCTATCCAATATGCCCTCACGCATGCGCCCTCTCTCCAAAATGCCTACTTGGATTATCAGATAGCCCGCCAGAAGATTGCCGAAGTCCGATCGGCCGGCTTACCTCAAATCAATGGCACGACTTCGTTTCGGTACTTTGTGGAGATACCGACATCCTTAGTGCCGGGGGAGTTTTTTGGGGCGCCGCGCGGTACTTTTATTCCTGTCCGCTTTGGCGTGCCGTATAACTTAGAGATAGGCGTTACGGGGACGCAGCTGCTTTTTGATGGGACTTACTTTGTGGGGCTGGCGGCGGCCAAAGCGGTCCGCGAACTCACTTACCGTTCCTACCAGCGTTCCCGTATAGAAACGATAGCCGCTGTCTCCAAGGCCTATCTGGCTGTTCTCATTGCCCAAGAGCGTCTGCGGCTTCTCAAAGAGAACTTAGACCAGCTTCAGACAACGCTCCGCCAGACGAAAGGCTTATATGAGACCGGCTTTGCAGAAAAGCTGGACTACCAGCGCTTGGAAGTGGCCTTCAATAACCTCCAGACCGAGTACAACAAAGCCGCCGAGCTGACAGCCTTAGCCTACCTCACGCTCAAGCTCCAAATGGGCTATCCGCTGGACCAGCCCATCACGCTCACAGATACCTTGCCCGAGCTCCCTCTCCTTTTGCCCGATAGTCTCTCTCTTCGGGATTTTGAGCCGTCTCAGCGCTTAGAGTACCAAATCCTCTTAGCCCAGCGCCGCGCCTTAGAGCTCAACCTGCGACGTTACCAAGTGGCTTACCTCCCTTCTCTGGTCTTTATAGGCAATGTCGCTACCCAGGCTCAACGTCGGGAGTTTAACTTCTTTGACACCCGACAGCGCTGGTTTCCTATTGCGTTTATAGGCTTTCAGCTGCAAGTGCCCATCTTTGATGGCCTACGCAAAGCCAGCCAAGTCAGTCAAGCCCGCTTAGAGCTTCTCAAAAACCAGAATGACCTTTTTCAGCTGCGTCAGGCCCTGACTTTAGAAGCTCAGAACGCCCGTATCCAGCTCCTAAATGCCCTGCAAACTCTGGCTATTCAAAAGCGCAATTTAGAGCTGGCGCAGGCGGTTTTAGAGGCCACGCGTAAAAAATTAGAGGCCGGTGTTGCTTCTACGGTAGAATCTGTTCAGGCGCAAAGTGCTTATCAGCAGGCGCAGGTTAGCTACACCACAGCCCTTTTAGAAGCCTACTCTGCTTACATAGATTGGCAAAAAGCCTTAGGCCTTCTCTCGGAAAATGAATAAAGTTTTACGTTTATGATGCGATACGTCGTTTGGGTAGGAGTTTTGGTTGGATGGATGGTGGGGGGCTGCTCGGCCTCTCGTCCTTCTGATGGCAATGTAGAGGCTAAGAAAGCTCGCTTAGAGAAGCTTCGGCAGGAGCTATTTAGACTTCAGGCGGAGATTACGGCGCTGGAGGGGGAGATTGCGGCGGTGGATAGCACTTTTGCTTTGGAGAAGGCTATTCCGGTGTCGGTGGTGGTGCTCAGAGACCGGGGTTTCCAGTCTGGACTCCGCATTCAGGGGAGCGTAGATAATCGGCAGGCGATCACGTTGGCGGCGAAAAGTGCAGGTACACTTTTACGTCTCTATGTGCAGGAAGGGGATTATGTGCGGGCGGGGCAGCTCTTGGCTGAACAGGATGCGGAGGTCCTGCGAAAGAACCTTGCCGAGGTCCGCACCCGCTTAGAATTAGCTAAAACCCTCTACGAAAAGCAGAAAAAACTCTACGAAGAGGGCATTGGCTCAGAAGTGCAATATCTCACGGCTAAGAGTAATAAGGAATCTTTGGAGGCGGCGGTTTTGACCTTGGAGGAGCAATTGCGGAATGCGCAGCTGCGGGCGCCCCAGGCAGGACGCGTGGATGCCATTCTAGCGAAAGAGGGAGAATTGCTAATGCCGGGAATGCCCGTGGTGCGTTTATTGAGTTCTACGGGGACTTGGGAGGTAAAAGCTGAGGTGCCGGAGCGTTTTTTGGGGACGGTTCGGGCGGGGAGCGTGGTGGAGGTAGAGCTACCGGATTTGGTGGGTGAACGTTTTGAGGCGCCCATAGCGGTGGTAGGGGAAAACATCAATCCTGTTAGTCGGACTTTTACGGTGTATATTCGGGCTTTGCCGGGGAGGCTTTTAGGGCGGCTGCGGCCGGGTATGGTGGCATTTCTGACGTTGCCGGAAGCTTCTTATCCAAATGCTTTTCGGGTGCCGGTGGAGGCCGTCCAATCGCAGGATACGGCGGCTTTTGTGTTTCTGTATCGGCAGGGGCGAGCCCGACGAACTCCCGTTCGTCTCTTGGCTATTCAGCGGGATGAGGCGGCCGTGGAGGGGCTAAACCCGGGCGACACCGTGATCGTCTTAGGAGCGGCTCTCCTACGGGACGGCCAGGCAGTAACCATCAGCTCGGAGGGCATATAGTACCATTCCGATGCAAAGAGTTTCTGAATGCCGGTCGGTGGTATTTTGTGGGGCCGCCGCCCGCCTGCGGCGGGCGGCGGCCCCGTGCTGGGGCGGTGCCCGCGCCCCTTGGGCGCTGGCCGCCGCCGTGAGGGCGCGCCCGCCCCACGGGCGGGGGCGGCCACCCCCCCTTCCTATTTAGAAAACCCTAGCCTCAAAAAGGGAT
>Ga0079997_109727_pt1 | contig 12205 bp, 17 predicted proteins | sample PerSpoCPS_CMetaG_FD_69200 | JGI IMG/M metagenome (GOLD analysis project Ga0079997, IMG submission 69200) | Archaeal communities from Yellowstone National Park, Wyoming, USA - Perpetual Spouter C (PS_C) MetaG (SPADES assembly) (version 2) | ecosystem: Environmental > Aquatic > Thermal springs >... | reverse complement strand
AACGCTCCATCCTCTCCTCATCCCGGTTCAGGAACCTGAGCGCTCACCTTGCGTTCAGTGGGCGCAGAAACCTTCCGCGGACCTCCATGGAAAATCCGGCCACCGGGGGTCCGCGGAAGGCCTATAAAATGATCCCTTCGAACCCCTCTCTTCTCCCCCCATCCCCAACCATCCGCTTCCCTTTCGATCCGAAAAGATCCCCCCATAGGGATCTGATCCCATGTTTCGGAAAAGGCTTCCGCGGACCCCCGTCGTCCCCAGATCCGTGGAGGAGCCCACACCCCTTGACAAACCGCACGATCGATGCTATATTTAAGGCGAACTGGATTTCCGAAGGGGGTTCTCTCTCCCTTCCCCCACTCACCCCCTGAAATCGCAGGGCCTCAATCGAACCAGCGTGGGATTGAAACCCTCGTTGATGAGGTGGACAAGGGCCTCGGCGGGATCGCCTCAATCGAACCAGCGTGGGATTGAAACGAAAGGGTTCTGGTGGCCCGGATCCCCGATCCGGCCCGGCCTCAATCGAACCAGCGTGGGATTGAAACACGGACATATCTGAAACTGTGTCTGGCTGGGCTCCTGCCTCAATCGAACCAGCGTGGGATTGAAACAAGCTCGCATATTTCAACCCACCTGGAAATCCTCTCCCAAGCCTCAATCGAACCAGCGTGGGATTGAAACCCGGCCCCCTACACCCCCCCGGACGCCGGCGGCTCCGAGCCTCAATCGAACCAGCGTGGGATTGAAACACGCCTTCATGCCAGATCCTCCCCCCTGCTACCGCCCGAGGACGCCTCAATCGAACCAGCGTGGGATTGAAACGGCGCTTGCGGGGGCTGGGGGGGAGGGGAGGGGAGGGGGCCTCAATCGAACCAGCGTGGGATTGAAACCTGATGGAGTATTCCTGATAAGGCGATTGGCCCAATGCCTCAATCGAACCAGCGTGGGATTGAAACCCCGGAAGCGCAGGCGAAGCGGACGGCCGTTGACCGCCTCAATCGAACCAGCGTGGGATTGAAACCCGGCGGCGGGCGGATTCCCGCAATGGCCGAAAGGGCTGGCCTCAATCGAACCAGCGTGGGATTGAAACACAAAAACCGCCGCCGGGGGCGCGCCGGCGGCGGGGCGCCTCAATCGAACCAGCGTGGGATTGAAACGGCATAGTAGGTCCCCAGGGGCTGGGGGACCACATGGGCCTCAATCGAACCAGCGTGGGATTGAAACGTCCACATCCGCCTCAATGGTGGGCAGCACCTCGGCGGCCTCAATCGAACCAGCGTGGGATTGAAACCGGAACTCCGTAGTGGGGCTCGAATGCCGGATCGCGGCGCCTCAATCGAACCAGCGTGGGATTGAAACGCCGCTCGAGGACCTCGAGGCCGACCTCGACCCCGCGCCTCAATCGAACCAGCGTGGGATTGAAACGAGGGCGATGCGGTCCTTCAGGGCCTCCACCCGGTCCGCCTCAATCGAACCAGCGTGGGATTGAAACGCAGGAAGAGGAGCCCGGCTTCCGCGTCCGGGCTCGGGCCTCAATCGAACCAGCGTGGGATTGAAACCCGCACAGAAAGCGCGGCCCGCCTCCTTCCGCCCGGCCTCAATCGAACCAGCGTGGGATTGAAACGGCACACGGCCCAGCCCCGGACGAGGGGGCGGGAGCGGCCTCAATCGAACCAGCGTGGGATTGAAACCATGGACCACCCGCTCGAAGGGCGTGGCCATGGAGGAGGCCTCAATCGAACCAGCGTGGGATTGAAACCATCGCATGAGGACGAGAGCTCCCTGGGAGACGACGTGCCTCAATCGAACCAGCGTGGGATTGAAACACTCGGCGTTCGCGGGCGCAGGGGTTCTTCCTGCGCTCGCCTCAATCGAACCAGCGTGGGATTGAAACGCGGCCCCGCCCCCTCGCCCCGCTCAAATTTTCTTGGCCTCAATCGAACCAGCGTGGGATTGAAACTCCTCCGCCCCGGCCTGGGCCCGCCGGGCGGCCCAGCCTCAATCGAACCAGCGTGGGATTGAAACTATTAGGCTGGTGGATCTACTCGATCTGGCGGGTGGGCCTCAATCGAACCAGCGTGGGATTGAAACACCGCCATCACCCGCGTTCCGCCCCGCTACCTGGCGGCCTCAATCGAACCAGCGTGGGATTGAAACCTCGCCAGCGTGGGGAGTCTTCATCACCCTCACGGTGGGCCTCAATCGAACCAGCGTGGGATTGAAACGGGTGGAGCGGGACGAGTTGGCCACCAGGTGGGGTCGCCTCAATCGAACCAGCGTGGGATTGAAACGGTGGGGTCTTGGCTACGTGTGGGTCGAATTCTTCGAGCCTCAATCGAACCAGCGTGGGATTGAAACTCGACGGGACATGCATTCCAGCATCAGCAGGGTCACAGCCTCAATCGAACCAGCGTGGGATTGAAACTCGGGCTTGCGCCCGCCGGCGGAGCCGCCGGCGTCCGCCTCAATCGAACCAGCGTGGGATTGAAACGGTTGCTGGACTCGGGATCGCTTGCGCCGTCACGGGGGGCCTCAATCGAACCAGCGTGGGATTGAAACGGTTGTCCAGGCGCTTGATCTGGTTGTCCCTTTCTGGCGCCTCAATCGAACCAGCGTGGGATTGAAACTCTCGGCGGTGGGGGTGGTGGCGGCGGCCGACCCGGCCTCAATCGAACCAGCGTGGGATTGAAACTGGTCTACATCCAGACAATGCTCCCGGCCCTTGGGGGGGGCCTCAATCGAACCAGCGTGGGATTGAAACGACTTCCATCAGCAACAAGAAGCGTTGACTCTTTGGGCCTCAATCGAACCAGCGTGGGATTGAAACGTGGACGGCGATTGCCTGCAGCGGTATCTACAGGGGATGCCTCAATCGAACCAGCGTGGGATTGAAACGGGAGCCGGGGCGGGGAGCCTCGGGAAAACATGGCGCGCCTCAATCGAACCAGCGTGGGATTGAAACCCTTTCTAAAACTCGAGCCCGATCGCCCTCGCCAGAGCCTCAATCGAACCAGCGTGGGATTGAAACGCGTCCTCCAGCCCATGGAGGGTGTAGATCAGGACGGCCTCAATCGAACCAGCGTGGGATTGAAACTGAGCTCCACAACGCGGTAGTCGTAGCGCCCGGAGCGGCCTCAATCGAACCAGCGTGGGATTGAAACTAATAGCAACAACATCAAGGCATTGAAACATCGTATAGCCTCAATCGAACCAGCGTGGGATTGAAACGCGGCCCCGCCCCCTCCCCCCGCTCAAAGTTTCTTGGAAGCCTCAATCGAACCAGCGTGGGATTGAAACCGCAGCCGCCGCGAAGACAAGATCCAAGTTGACCTTAGCCTCAATCGAACCAGCGTGGGATTGAAACGCATATCACGAGCGAGACAGGAAATACCTTGCAACAGGCCTCAATCGAACCAGCGTGGGATTGAAACGACGGTTGGGGCCGGACGGCCCCGCGTCGGAGCCCTTGCCTCAATCGAACCAGCGTGGGATTGAAACCATGGAGCCGGTGAAGCGCCTGGGGGTTCTTCTGGCGCCTCAATCGAACCAGCGTGGGATTGAAACAGCGATCCCTTCGGTCCATCGCCGTGGAGGATTTGCGTCGCCTCAATCGAACCAGCGTGGGATTGAAACGCTGATCCCCGCCCTCATCAACTGGCTGCAGCGGATCCGGCCTCAATCGAACCAGCGTGGGATTGAAACGATGGACGTCGCCGCCCGGGAGACCCGCTACGTCCCCCAGGCCTCAATCGAACCAGCGTGGGATTGAAACATGGGGACGGCGGGCGGAAGGAGGCGGGCCGCGCTTGCCTCAATCGAACCAGCGTGGGATTGAAACGGTGCTTGAGCACCGCCAGGGCGGCCTCCTGTGCGGCGCCTCAATCGAACCAGCGTGGGATTGAAACGTCCTTCCTCGCCCATCTGGGCGGGGGGCTGGTCCTCGCCTCAATCGAACCAGCGTGGGATTGAAACGCAGTCATAACTAAGCCGTTCGATCTCCGAGTCCTCGCCTCAATCGAACCAGCGTGGGATTGAAACGGGACACCGCGCTCATGCTGCCGGAGACGTCCGGCAGCGCCTCAATCGAACCAGCGTGGGATTGAAACGGCGGAACGGGTCGGCACGCCCGGGGGGTTCGTCCCGCCTCAATCGAACCAGCGTGGGATTGAAACTGGCGATCTTGAGGAGGTTTTCCGGGTGGGGGTTGAAGCCTCAATCGAACCAGCGTGGGATTGAAACCCCAACGGGGGAAGACGCGCAGCTCCCCCTCCCCCACCTGCCTCAATCGAACCAGCGTGGGATTGAAACGACCTGGTCCGCGAGACGGGAGTCAAAAACCCACTCCCGCCTCAATCGAACCAGCGTGGGATTGAAACGAAGCTGCTGGAAGGGATACATCCGCGGAAGGCCCGAGGCCTCAATCGAACCAGCGTGGGATTGAAACGCTATATATCGAGCGAGATTGGCTATCGCCAGGCCAGGCCTCAATCGAACCAGCGTGGGATTGAAACTCCAGGTCAAAGATCAAGATCATGAGAGCCATGGTCGGCCTCAATCGAACCAGCGTGGGATTGAAACCTGCTACCTGATGATCTCCACCGACACGTGGATCAAGGCCTCAATCGAACCAGCGTGGGATTGAAACCTGCCAGTATTTGCCCCTCTTCAGGACCTCCACCCGCGCCTCAATCGAACCAGCGTGGGATTGAAACAAGGTCCGAGAAATAGTAGCTCCCCAAAGATGCCCCGCCTCAATCGAACCAGCGTGGGATTGAAACCCCAGATGGCACCCGATCCAGCCCCCTGGAAGGTCAAAGCCTCAATCGAACCAGCGTGGGATTGAAACAAAATTCTCAAACTCGTAAGGCCCTGTCCCCATCGTCAGCCTCAATCGAACCAGCGTGGGATTGAAACACTTTAGGATCTTCAAAATCAAGGTCTTATACGGCTTGCCTCAATCGAACCAGCGTGGGATTGAAACGGAAGACCGGCAGCCAGCCCCTCACCTTGAGCCCGGCCTCAATCGAACCAGCGTGGGATTGAAACAATCAACAACCCCTTATCTGCGAAACCCTCTACATCTCGCCTCAATCGAACCAGCGTGGGATTGAAACATTCCAAACCCTTTCCACCCAAATGAAGCCCAGCCCGGCCTCAATCGAACCAGCGTGGGATTGAAACGCCAGCTTGCAGTAGGAGTTGGGCCAGGCGTCCAAATAGGCCTCAATCGAACCAGCGTGGGATTGAAACTCGGGTCGGCCAGGGGGCCGGTGGGAGCAAGCTAGTTGCCTCAATCGAACCAGCGTGGGATTGAAACATGCAATCTTCAAACGCCGCATTAGGACTTCCTTGAGCCTCAATCGAACCAGCGTGGGATTGAAACTAGGTTCCCAAGCACGCCATTTCCCACTTTTTTCTTCGCCTCAATCGAACCAGCGTGGGATTGAAACTCAGCAGAGAAATCTTTGTGTCAAAATATGTTCCTAGCCTCAATCGAACCAGCGTGGGATTGAAACCCGATCTGCCGTATGTCCTCGAACCTGCATATGCCAGCCTCAATCGAACCAGCGTGGGATTGAAACGATAGTGATCGCAGGTCTCACGGTCCTGTACATCATCGCCTCAATCGAACCAGCGTGGGATTGAAACATGCTTACTGTTACTGCTACTACTACTTTGATTCTGGGCCTCAATCGAACCAGCGTGGGATTGAAACGGGCGTCCAGATTCCAGATGTCACAGTTTGCGTCCAAGGCCTCAATCGAACCAGCGTGGGATTGAAACATTCTTCCTTTCGAGGTCTTGACGGTATGCTGACCCTGCCTCAATCGAACCAGCGTGGGATTGAAACTGCGTTGAGTCATACGCCCCGAATAGATCAGATGGAGGCCTCAATCGAACCAGCGTGGGATTGAAACATGGGGAAGGGGAGCCGGGCGGAGGGCTTGGTCTCCGCGCCTCAATCGAACCAGCGTGGGATTGAAACTGGCGGGGATGGCCATCATCGGGCTGATCCGGGTCATGCCTCAATCGAACCAGCGTGGGATTGAAACTCCAGTTCCTACCCTGGCTGGCCAGCAAGATCTGGGGCCTCAATCGAACCAGCGTGGGATTGAAACCCCGCACGCCGACGCCCACGCCGAACTGGATCCCGCTGCCTCAATCGAACCAGCGTGGGATTGAGACGAGGTCTCCATCGATGAGGGAGGCGATGCCGAAGCCGCCTCAATCGAACCAGCGTGGGATTGAAACCTGCGGTCCAGGATCCACAACAGCAGGAAGATCCACCCGTGCCTCAATCGAACCAGCGTGGGATTGAAACCGGCCCGCGGATCCGCGAGCGAGAAGCCCAGGGCGGCGCCTCAATCGAACCAGCGTGGGATTGAAACAGGAGCCCACGCCCACGCCGATCCCGACCCCGACGGAGGCCTCAATCGAACCAGCGTGGGATTGAAACCTCTACATCACGCCGTCCCTGCCCATCATCACCACGGCCTCAATCGAACCAGCGTGGGATTGAAACTCCCCATCGGGCGGACGGCCTCGGGCCCGCTGGTCCGCCTCAATCGAACCAGCGTGGGATTGAAACTGGATCGAGGTCTTCGTGACCCCGCCGGCGGCCTCCAATGCCTCAATCGAACCAGCGTGGGATTGAAACGTCGATGTGGAGTGGGATTACGTTGCATATGAAACGAGCCTCAATCGAACCAGCGTGGGATTGAAACCGGCATTCTGGTCGCGGGGGCTTGTTTTCTGAGAATAGGCCTCAATCGAACCAGCGTGGGATTGAAACTCACCTTAGTGTCTGGGTGTGCAATCACCCTCCCAAGCCTCAATCGAACCAGCGTGGGATTGAAACTGTTGCCCTTGCCGCGCCGCACGCGCGCCCACCCCGATCGCCTCAATCGAACCAGCGTGGGATTGAAACTCAGGATCGAGAGGGTCTCGATGGCGTTGACGGCGTCGCCTCAATCGAACCAGCGTGGGATTGAAACACCGTCCCGCCCTGGGTGAAGCGCTGGATCACCTCGCGCCTCAATCGAACCAGCGTGGGATTGAAACGCAGCCGCCCCTGCGGGACGTAGCAGGCCTCCCGGGCCTCAATCGAACCAGCGTGGGATTGAAACGCTCTTCAAGATCTTCCGGCTTCCGGCGGACGCCTCCCGCCTCAATCGAACCAGCGTGGGATTGAAACTTCTCCCCCCGCCACTGCCCCTTCTGAACTCGTGTGACGCCTCAATCGAACCAGCGTGGGATTGAAACGCGTTCTCCGGGCCTCCTCCAGGATCTCCCAGAAGGAAGGCCTCAATCGAACCAGCGTGGGATTGAAACCATCCCGGAACGGCGCAGGGGCGGGCCGCCGGGACGCCTCAATCGAACCAGCGTGGGATTGAAACCACAGCGCGGGTCAACCCGAAGCCCGTGGATCCCGGCCTCAATCGAACCAGCGTGGGATTGAAACGCGAACGAGGCGATGCGCTCGAGCGTCACCCCCACGCCTCAATCGAACCAGCGTGGGATTGAAACAAACATCGCCTGGAAGATCTCAGCCGTCTGGGGCCTGGGCCTCAATCGAACCAGCGTGGGATTGAAACCCAGGCGGCGGAGGCCCTGATCCGGGCCGCGCCGAACCGGGCCTCAATCGAACCAGCGTGGGATTGAAACAGCAACTGGAAATACCAGTTGCATAGGTTCGTTATTGGGCCTCAATCGAACCAGCGTGGGATTGAAACGGAAGACCACCGTGGCCACCAACTTCGCCTACCGCCTGCCTCAATCGAACCAGCGTGGGATTGAAACTCCTCCAGGCTCAGGTAGAGAGCCGGCTGCGCCTCGCCTCAATCGAACCAGCGTGGGATTGAAACTTCATCGCCGCAGCCGCGGTTGTTGCCGTGGCCGCTTGCCTCAATCGAACCAGCGTGGGATTGAAACACGCCTGGACGGCGCTGGTGATGATGTTTCTCGTTGTCGCCTCAATCGAACCAGCGTGGGATTGAAACGCGGCGGTTTTTGTTTGGCAGTTTGGCCCCATTATAGGGCCTCAATCGAACCAGCGTGGGATTGAAACCACGCGTTCTCACCCCGACGGGGCCTCCGCCGGGGGCCTCAATCGAACCAGCGTGGGATTGAAACCTGTCCCCGGCGTCTCGGCGTAGATGTAGTCTCTGAGCCTCAATCGAACCAGCGTGGGATTGAAACTTAAATAGAGTGCGGAATACGATGCGCCGAAGAACAGCCTCAATCGAACCAGCGTGGGATTGAAACCGCCATACGTCAGGTAGCGTGCCAGTTCGGCCGGCCCGGCCTCAATCGAACCAGCGTGGGATTGAAACTCTTTCACCTCCGCGTCATTCGTCGAGGATGCGGCGCCTCAATCGAACCAGCGTGGGATTGAAACGGACGACGAGGTTCTCGCCTCTCCGGGCTGGGACCGGCCTCAATCGAACCAGCGTGGGATTGAAACGGAAAGTTACATACTTGTGACGGTCGAGCGAGACCAGGCCTCAATCGAACCAGCGTGGGATTGAAACGTGGGTCCAGGCGGAGTGTCAGGTGGTGGGGCTGGTGCCTCAATCGAACCAGCGTGGGATTGAAACAGTATGAACGCCGGAAGACGCTGATCTCCTCCATTTCGCCTCAATCGAACCAGCGTGGGATTGAAACGGGGCGAAGCTGATCAAGGCGAATAAGATCTGGGGGCCTCAATCGAACCAGCGTGGGATTGAAACACTCTACATTAACCTAGATGCGTCTTTTCAGTCTTCTTGCCTCAATCGAACCAGCGTGGGATTGAAACGCGACTCACGTCGATGCCGCCTACGCGAACGATCATGCCTCAATCGAACCAGCGTGGGATTGAAACTAGGCCCAGAGCGCTTCGGAGCAACGGCGGCAAAGACGCCTCAATCGAACCAGCGTGGGATTGAAACCGCACACCCTGTGACCTCAAGTATCGAACCGACTTCTGGGCCTCAATCGAACCAGCGTGGGATTGAAACCATTGAGGTGACCGATGGGGGCCTTGGGGGATATCATGGCCTCAATCGAACCAGCGTGGGATTGAAACTGCTGGGGCTGGCCGTAGCAGTCCTGTTCGCGATCAGCCTCAATCGAACCAGCGTGGGATTGAAACGCCTTTGGCATCGGTATACACCCGGGCCGCCAGGGCCACCTCAATCGAACCAGCGTGGGATTGAAACCGCGTGGGCTTTCCCGGGACTCCCCGCCCCGACTCCCCGCCTCAATCGAACCAGCGTGGGATTGAAACCAAGTTCTCGAATCCGCTGGGCCGCTGGAACGGCCAGGCCTCAATCGAACCAGCGTGGGATTGAAACGTGGGCAGTTAGGCGGTTAATGGCGAACTCGGGGGCCTCAATCGAACCAGCGTGGGATTGAAACCCTTCATCGCGGTAGCGAAGTGGGCGTTGAATCGGGCGCCTCAATCGAACCAGCGTGGGATTGAAACAGGATTGTCCCGGTTCCGTCCGTTTCGTGTCTCTGGGCCTCAATCGAACCAGCGTGGGATTGAAACCTAAGGTATGCAACGGCTTCGCCGTTGCTTTTTTGTGGGCCTCAATCGAACCAGCGTGGGATTGAAACGAATGTGGCCCGGAGGTGGTGGTGGGAAGCACGGGAGCCTCAATCGAACCAGCGTGGGATTGAAACTCTTCTTCCGGGAGGCAAGGCCCCTCTTATTCCGGAAGCCTCAATCGAACCAGCGTGGGATTGAAACATCCGGGTTTGATCCGCTCCGCCAGAGCCTGGATCCCGGCCTCAATCGAACCAGCGTGGGATTGAAACCTCGAACATATCCACGATGGTATTCAGGCGCCGATAGTGCCTCAATCGAACCAGCGTGGGATTGAAACCATTTTACCGCATCAACTGCCTCAGTTCGGTCACCTTGCCTCAATCGAACCAGCGTGGGATTGAAACGGCGGCATGAAGGACAGCGAATATCCGTGGGCCACCCGGCCTCAATCGAACCAGTGTGGGATTGAAACCTGGATCCGCAGCGCCATGGCCTCGATGGCCGCCGTCCGCCTCAATCGAACCAGCGTGGGATTGAAACTCCGTCTCTGGATGGGCGCAGCTCGGCCCGATCCACCAGGCCTCAATCGAACCAGCGTGGGATTGAAACGCAAGAGAGATGACGATGACGGCCAAGACGGCCTCACGCGCCTCAATCGAACCAGCGTGGGATTGAAACGCGGCTTTCGGTGTGGGGTTGCCGGCGACCCCGGCGCCTCAATCGAACCAGCGTGGGATTGAAACATACGCGAACGTATGGTTGCGCTTCAACTGGGGATATCCCTCAATCGAACCAGCGTGGGATTGAAACTCAATCAGGTTTTCAACGCGCCCGCCGTAGTAGGCTTCCTCAATCGAACCAGCGTGGGATTGAAACCGTGGCCCTCTTCCCGGACTCCGCCGCCCGCGCTGCCCTCAATCGAACCAGCGTGGGATTGAAACAGCATGACCGCCCCGCACAGCCACAGGGCGCCCAAGACCTCAATCGAACCAGCGTGGGATTGAAACGCAGCATATGCCAGGGCAACCTGGCCTCCCGTTGCTCGCCTCAATCGAACCAGCGTGGGATTGAAACGAAACCATGAACATCGGGCTGACGCCGATGATTGGCAGCCTCAATCGAACCAGCATCGAACCAGCGTGGGATTGAAACACGATGCGGGTGCTCATTTCTGTCAGAGGAGACGAGAGATGGCACGTTATGCAAGGTGTCCAAATTGCGGGAACATGGATGAAAGTGGGGTCTACCGTTGTTATAAGTGTCGGAAACTATGCTGTGACGCGTGTGGGGGAGAATACACTCCGCATGATATTTGGTGGGGACTGACAGGTATGGGCCGACCTGCACGCCGTCGTTGCCCACGTTGTGGTAGTGAGGCTGAATGGATCGGCTCAATTAAGAGGCAGGCATAGCGGCGGTTCAGGAGGGCGGCGATGAGGGGAAAAGGTTGCGGGATCGGTCTGGTTCTGATGGCCGCTCTAACGGCGGCTTGCGCCCGGCCCACGCCCGAGCCGGCTTTCTGGACGGAGCCGTGCCCGAACCTCCCCCCCGAAACCCCTCAGCCGATCCAGGTGGTGGAAACCCTGGAGAGGCTTCCGCTCATTCCGACAGACACCCCGGTGGAACTCAGCGGTTTTATCGCCCGGGTGGGCAACTTCCGATGGATCTATGAATATTTCGATCCCCACACCGGCAAGCCTGTCCGCAGTGAGTGCCCGTGGCTTTCCTTCGAATGGGAAGTCCGGAGGAAGACCGCCGACAAGGGCTCAGTTAATCCGCTGTTCCTAACGGGGACCGGACCCGCAATGCTGGAGACCCAGCTCTATTTAGATATCGGGCACTTTTGGGGGGCGTGCTACCCGTTGGAACAGGAGACCTGGGACCCCGATCCCGAAGGAAAAGGGGAAGAGGGTGAGGGATATCGATACCACTGTCTCGCTCACGTGCGCCCGGAGTGGGGTCCCCGGTGGCTGGTGATCCAGGCCAGCCGCGGAGCCGGCGGGCTGCTGCTCCCCATCCCGATCACGCTCTCGGATCCCATCGCGCGGGTTGAGGTCCCCCCACCGCCTCCGGCGCCGGAACGCTGACGGCGAGGGCGAATCGCGCTTCCCCTGCGAGCGATGCGGCGCGCCTCCTCGCCGCGGATCCGGCCACTCCAGCCCTCGCAGACCTTCTCCGGATGAAGGGCGCCATCGAACCCGCGCAGGATGGAAACCGGCTAAGGGGGGATCGAGAGGGGCAGGGGAGGGGAAAATCGATCCGACGGGCATGGAGCGGGCGCGCCGTCCGGAGGGCGCCGCTGTCCTCCGATCCGCCCGGGCGGATCAGCGGCCGGGAATGCGCGGAGGGACCTTCCCAACAGCCAGGATCCCATCGGGGATCCGCCCGAGGCCAGGCCCCTGAAGGGGAGGGCATCCGCTGGGGGTCGCCTTTTGTCTTCCGAGGCTTTGATTTGTTTAAGATACATTAAGCAAATCATTCGGAGGGCACCCTGCAAGGCCCCCTCACTCCTCCTCCCACCGGATCCGATGCCGACGCTGGAGGATCCGCAGCGCCTGGAGGATCTCCCGGTTCATCTTGCGAGCTTCCGACGGAAGCGACTCCGCCATCCGCTCGTGGATCTCAATGAAGTCCAGCAGCAACTCCGCCGGGGATCCGAACTCCCTGGAGGGA